>Ga0164315_10001602_pt1 | contig 17029 bp, 13 predicted proteins | sample GuaBasSedimGuay6_FD_113737 | JGI IMG/M metagenome (GOLD analysis project Ga0164315, IMG submission 113737) | Subseafloor sediment microbial communities from Guaymas Basin, Gulf of California, Mexico - Guay6, Core 4569-2, 0-3 cm | ecosystem: Environmental > Aquatic > Marine > Hydrothermal vents...
ATTTTTAAACCCATGGGGTTATTCGGACTACAACCAAAACAGTTGTAACCTGGAAGTTCAGCGTATGGATTTTTAAGCTTTATCATCTCTTTTAATTAACTGAATGCCAAAAATACCTAAATCATTTTAACTTTGACTACAGATGGTAAAGCCAAAAAAACGTCTTGGTCAGCATTTCCTCACCGACCAGACCATAGCCAGACGAATTGTAGATGCACTGGATCCCAAAACCGGAGAGACTGTTTTTGAGGTGGGACCGGGCACAGGAATCCTTACCGGATATCTTCTGGAAAAGGAGATCCGTTTATTACCGGTTGAGATTGATCCCGAATCTTCGATCCACCTGAAGCAGAAGTGGCCCGAACTTAATGACCAGCTCATTGAAGCCGATTTTCTTAAGCTTGATATAGATCAATACACCACTGACAAGTTTCATGTGATTGGTAATTTTCCTTACAATATCTCCAGCCAGATATTTTTTCGGGTCCTGGAATTTCGCAGTCGGATCCCTTCGGTGGTCTGTATGATACAGAAAGAGGTGGCCCAACGCATTGCCTCTCCCCCAGGGTCAAAAGCATATGGAATCCTGAGTGTGCTGCTCCAGGCCTATTACGAAATCCAGTACCTGTTTTCGGTTAAACCCGGGTCTTTCTTTCCTCCTCCCAAAGTAACCTCAGGCGTGATCAGGTTAACAAAAAACAGCACCACCATTTTGCCCTGCGATGAACAGCTCTTTGTTAAAGTGGTTAAATGCACTTTTAACCAACGCCGGAAGATGATCAGAAACTCATTAAAATCAATTTTATTACATTTGGACGAGGATTTCGAGTTACTCTCGAAAAGACCTGAACAACTGGGGGTTCCAGAGTTCATTAAATTAACCAATTGGGTTGAATCCCAATTGACAAAGTCATGAGTACCGACCTGACCCGAGAATACATAAACGAGCTTCGAGCAATTATCGATGTAAAGGACGATGCGGCGGCTCTATCCATGCTTGAAACCCTTCATCCAGCGGATATTGCTGAGATCTATGAAAGCCTCTCCCTGGAGGAGGCTACCTATCTTTTTCTGCTACTCGATCCGGAAAAAGCTTCAGATGTTCTGGTAGAACTGGAAGATGATGATCGTGAGAAAATCCTCAGAGCCCTTCCTTCAGATATAATCGCCAGTCAGTTTATCGACCACATGGAGTCGGACGACGCGGCCGATGTTATCAGGGATCTGGAAGAAGAGAAGAAGCAGGAGGTATTGCTTCATATTGATGATGTTGAACAGGCAGGCGACATTGTCGATCTGTTGAGTTATGATGACGATACCGCCGGCGGGCTTATGGCCAAAGAGCTTATCAGAGTCAATGAGAACTGTGGGGTGGCTACATGCGTCCGGGAGATGCGTAAACAGGCTGAAGACCTGGATGAAATCTATTACATCTATGTAATTAGCGATGATAATGTCCTCCTTGGTATACTCTCGCTAAAAGCACTTCTCCTGGCTAGTGCTTCAACCAGGGTGAAGGATATGTTTGATGCTGAAGTGAGGTCGGTTCAAACCGACACACCTTCGGAGGAGGTAGCCCAGATCATGGAGAAATATGACCTCATTGTGCTTCCGGTGATCGACTCCATTGGAAGGTTAATGGGACGAATCACCATTGACGATGTTGTGGATGTGATCAGAGACGAAGCTGAACGGGATTATCAGCTGGCTTCTGGTATCACCACCGATGTGGAGACCACAGACTCACCGGGCAGGTTATCCAGAGCACGATTGCCATGGCTGATAATCGGATTACTGGGTGGGATCGTTGTAGCCGCAGTGATTGGGCGATTTGAAGAGGATATCAAAATAAATCCTGAAATGGCGTTCTTTATCCCTCTGATTGCGGCCATGGCCGGAAATGTGGGAATCCAGTCCTCTGCCATCATCGTACAGGGGATTGCCAGCAACAGCCTGGGGTTGGAAAGCACTTATCAAAAACTGGGAAAAGAGACACTGGTTGCTTTGCTCAATGGACTGATACTATCGGGCATTCTCTTTTTATATAACTACTTCATCAGTAAGAATCTAGCACTTACCTTTACCGTAAGTTCCTCTCTGTTTATTGTGATCATATTTGCGGCTCTTTTTGGCACCCTGATCCCCCTGTTACTCAACAAAGTGAAGATTGATCCCGCACTGGCCACTGGGCCTTTTATCACCACCATGAATGATATTATGGGACTGTTTATCTACTTCCTGATGGGTAGAATCCTCTATAGCGTATTCATCTGATTAAAGCTGTAATCAGAAAGTGGTATTGATGGCCACTACCGGGTCCATCCTGGCTCCTTGCCAGGCAGGAAAGATTCCACTGACCAATCCGATCAAGCTTGATATACCGATACCCAGTACAATGTTATCCATGGTCAGGTAGACAGCAAAATCGCTGGAAATCGAGATAACAGTGGCCAATATAAAAACAATCAATAATCCGATTATTCCGCCGGCCACCGATAACATGATGGATTCAAACAGGAATTGAAGCAGAATAAAGTATTTTTTTGCACCCAGGGCTTTCTGAACACCGATGATGTGGGTTCGTTCCTTTACAGAAACAAACATGATATTGGCAATTCCAAATCCACCCACGATAATGGAAAAGACACCTATGAAAAATCCTGCTATTTTCAGAACCGCAAACAGTTGATCCAGCTGGTTGTTAATGATACTGGTCTGATTGATGGCGAAATTATCCTCATCAAGTGGCTGCAACCTCCTGTAGGAGCGAAGCAATTGAGTGACCTCAAGGGTAAGTTCTTCAACGCCCACCCTGGGTTTGGCCTGCACCCAGATCTGAGGATTGGCGAACTCCTTCCTGATATCAATATAGTTCGTAAAAAACTGAATGGGCAGCAGGGCCACATCATCCAGAATCATTCCACTGAAAGTGCCTTTCCCCTCCTTTTCAACCACACCGATAACCAGCACCTTGCTTCCAAAAATCTCAATGTGTTTGCCAATGGGATTAGCCCCCTCAAAAAGTTTCTTTGCGATGGTGTACCCTATAACAGTTACATTTCTTCCAGCTTTGGTCTCTATTGGAGAGAAATACCTTCCCTTTTCCAGTTCAAATGACCTTATGTCCTTGAACTCTTCGGTTGCTCCCAGAATGCCCGCCCCATCTATGTTGCTGTTTCCATAGTCGATCCGGCGGCCCACATAGGCAACAAAACAGGCACTTTTAGCGCCTCTTGCATGATCATCAAGGTATTCAAACTCATCAAAAGTGGCCAGTGGCCGGTTCATGTACTTCCACCAGGGATACTCATTCTCTCCTTCCGGCGGAGCCCACGGCCACTTCTCCACATAGAGTACATCACTGCCCAGACTGTTCACACTCTCCCTGATATTGGTTTCAAGAGAATCTACAATGGTAAAAACGGCGATGATTGCAAATATACCTATGGTGATTCCAAGCAAAGATAACATGGCCCGAAGCCTGTTTACCATAACAGACTGCACAGCCATTTTGAGACTTTCCCATATTAATCGCAAAAACTGCATTAATATATAGTTACGTTTAATAAATAGTTACCCATATACTTCTTTATTTCAGTGGAAACTGCTTCTTTTGCAAAGTAGTTAAAAATAGCAAGAACAATTCACAAAAACCAATGACCTCAGTGAAACAAATTTCCAACGCGTTGGTATCGGTTTATTCAAAAAATGGACTCGACAGGATTGTGAAACAACTCCATCAGCTTGGGGTGACCATCTACTCCACCGGAGGGACCCAAAAATTCATCGGTGATTTGGGTATACCGGTTACTCCGGTGGAAGATCTGACCTCCTATCCCTCTATTCTGGGTGGCCGGGTAAAAACTTTACATCCCAAGATATTCGGCGGTATTCTTGCACGCAGGGAATTATCAGACGATCAGCAACAACTGGAAGAGTATGGCATCCCGGAGATCGATCTGGTTATTGTGGATCTCTATCCATTTGAGGAGACAGTTGCTTCGGATGCATCGGAGCAGGAGATCATCGAAAAAATCGATATTGGAGGAATATCATTGATCAGAGCAGCTGCAAAAAATTATAAAGACGTTCTGGTGGTGGCCTCCCGGGACCAATATGAACCTTTGATTTCACTCCTGGAAGCAGATAAAGGCGAATCTTCGCTGGAAACCAGGAAAGAGTTTGCTTCCCAGGCTTTCAATGTCTCGTCTCATTACGACTCAGAGATATACCGGTTCTTTGATGGGGAGAAAAACAGCGCATTGAAAGTGAGCGTTAAAGATTCGAAAAAGCTCCGTTATGGAGAGAATCCTCACCAGGAAGGATATTTCTTTGGAGAGCTGGATGACCTATTTGAACAGCTCCACGGGAAAGAGATCTCCTATAACAACCTTCTGGACATTGATGCTGCCGTAGGACTGATTAACGAATTCCAAGAGACCACCTTCGCCATCCTGAAGCACAACAATGCATGTGGAATTGCCACTCGGGAAAACCTGACTAATGCCTGGAAAGATGCACTGGCCGGAGATCCTGTATCCGCATTCGGGGGAGTACTGATTACCAACAGGGACATAGACCCGGCTACTGCTGAAGAGATGAACAGGATCTTTTTTGAAGTGGTTATTGCACCTGGTTATGAGGATGAAGCCTTGCAAATTCTAAAACAGAAGAAGAATCGGATTATACTGGTTCAAAAGAGTAATAAATCGGAAGACAGGATCATTCGTACCATTCTCAATGGGGTCCTGGTTCAGGACCGGGACCAGTCGACCGAATCGGCAGGAGATATGAAGCCTGTTACAAAAACAGGACCTTCACCAGAGCAATTGGCCGATCTGGTTTTTGCAAATAAGATTGTGAAGCACACCAAATCCAATGCAATTGTGTTGGTAAACAATCAACAACTGATTGCCTCCGGCGTGGGGCAAACCTCAAGGGTGGATGCATTGAAGCAAAGCATTGAAAAAGCGCTTCAATTCGAGTTTGACCTGAAAGGTGCTGTAATGGCTTCTGATGCATTTTTCCCATTCCCCGATAGTGTGGAGATTGCTGGGAAAGCAGGTGTTGTTTCGGTAGTACAGCCAGGAGGATCGGTACGTGACCGGGAATCCATAGATTTTTGTGATGAACATGGCATGTCGATGGTGTTCACAGGAATCAGACATTTTAAACATTAATAATATAACATATCTATTCATATGGGATTTTTTTCATTCCAGCAGGAACTCGCCATCGATCTTGGCACTGCCAATACCATTATTATTCATAATGATAAGGTGGTCGTCAATGAGCCTTCTATTGTTGCCATTGAAGTGCATACCAACAGACTGATTGCCATTGGAGAAAAAGCCAGGCAGATGCATGGCAAGACACATGAAAACATCAAAACAATTCGTCCACTGAGAGATGGTGTAATTGCCGACTTTCAGGCAGCAGAGTTAATGATCAGGGGAATGATCAAAATGATCAATCCCAAACGCAAATTATTCACCCCCTCTCTGAAGATGGTGGTTTGTATTCCATCAGGCAGCACCGAAGTGGAGCGCCGTGCAGTACGTGATTCCTCAGAACATGCCGGTGGTAGGGATGTATACATGATATTTGAGCCCATGGCTGCTGCCATAGGAATTGGTCTGGATGTGGAAGCACCCGACGGATGTATGGTTGTTGATATTGGTGGAGGAACCACCGAAATCGCGGTAATTGCACTTGGGGGCATCGTATGCAACATATCGATCCGTGTGGCGGGCGATGGATTCACTTCTGATATTCAGGATTACATGAGGCATCAGCACAACATCAAGATCGGGGAACGCACCGCCGAAGAGATAAAAATTCAAGTGGGATCAGCACTTCCTGAGCTGGAAGAACCTCCTCAGGATTTCTATGTAAGAGGGCCCAACCTGATGACCGCACTGCCCATTGAAATCCCTATTTCATACCAGGAGATCGGGCATTGTCTCGACAAGTCTATTTCTAAAATCGAGACAGCCATTCTATCGGTACTTGAACAAACTCCACCCGAGCTTTATGCCGACATCGTTACCAGGGGAATCTATCTGGCCGGTGGGGGAGCCTTGCTCAGGGGATTGGACAGACGGCTGTCTGATAAAATATCCATTCCTTTCCATATCGCCGAAGATCCCTTGCAGGCAGTGGCCCGTGGAACCGGAATTGCACTCAGGCATGTGGATAAATATCCTTTCCTGATGCGTTAGGACCGGAGTTATATTTAGTGGGATTGCATTTATTTTATGAGGACGCTACTCAGATTTATTCAACGGTACTCCAACCTCCTATTGTTTCTGCTGCTGGAAATAATTGCAATCGCATTTATGATCCAGGACAGCAGCTACCAGAGGTCAAAACTGATTGGCCTGAATCGTGAAATTACCGGTTTCACATATAGTAAAATAGTTGGGTTCAGGGAGTACTTCTCGCTAAAGCAGGTGAACCAACAGCTGGCGGAAGAAAATATGAAACTTCGAAACCGGCTCGACCAACATGCTAACCTAATGGATACCTCCCTTGTGGTTAGCGAGATCATGGAGCCCTACCGCTATTTCTTTGTGACATCAAGGATCGTTCACAGCAGTGTATTTAAGCAATACAATTATATCACCCTGGACAGAGGAAAAAAGGATGGGGTATTTAAAGATATGGGGGTGATTTCTGAACAAGGATTGGTTGGGATTGTCCTGGAGAGCTCTCAAAACTTTGCTACGGTAATACCCATCTTGAACAGGGATTTCAGACTGAGTGTAAAGATAAAATCCAATAATTATGCGGGTATACTTCAGTGGGAGGGAGATTCTCCACTCTATGCCATGCTTTCAGAAATACCTTTCCATGTAAACATTGTGGAAAGAGACACCATTTTAACCAGTGGCTTCTCTTCCATATTTCCCGAAGGAATTGAAGTGGGTACCATTGAATCCTATGTGCTGGAAAAGGGTAATTTCTATGACATCAAAGTGAAATTATCCACTGATTTTCAACGTCTCTTTCACGTGAATGTGATTCGAAATTTCCGTCAGGAAGAGCAGTTAAACCTTGAGGGCCAAAACAGATAATGTATATTATCATTAGAAATATTGTCCGCTTTCTTGTGGTAATCCTTTTCCAGGTTCTGGTGATGGACAATGTGATGATCAACGGCTATATGATCCCATATATCTATCTCCTGTTTATTTTGCTCATGCCTTTTGAGACACCAAGATGGACACAGCTGATTCTGGGTTTCCTTCTGGGAATGGGTATCGACCTGTTCTTAAATACACCGGGGATGCATACCGCTGCCACTGTCATGGTGGCTTTCATACGTCCCTACATTTTAAACCTGTTTGCACCCCGCGACGGATATGAATCCGATTCCTTTCCCCGGATTCACTATTATGGTTTCCTCTGGTTCCTGAAGTATACCCTGATTATAGTTGTCATTCACCATCTGGTACTCTTTTACCTGGAGGTTTTCCAGTTGAAGGATTTTTTAAGTACTTTGCTCAGGGTGATCCTGAGTTCGATCCTGTCCACCTCAACCATTATACTTAGTCAATACTTTATATTCCGTAAATAGATGAACCAGTTTACTGACAGAAGGTATGTTTTTGCTGTTGCAATCATTCTGGTGGGCCTGGTATTCATTATTCGCCTGTTTCAGATACAGGTTCTGGATAAATCCTATGAACAATATGCCCTGAGCAATGCCCAGAGTGAAAGGGTCATTTACCCTGCCAGGGGATTGATATATGATCGCAATGGAGAGATCCTGGTTTATAACAAAGCTGCCTACGACATCATGGTAATTCCCAGGCAACTTGAACCATTCGATACAACCCAGCTGTGTCGCTTGCTTTTCATTTCCCGGGAAAACCTCAAAGAGAGACTCGTTGCTGCCCGCTCCTATTCATACAGGGTTCCGTCTGTTTTTATGAAACAGGTAAGCTATGAAAACGCCGCCCTTTTTCAGGAAAAGCTATTCCAGTATCCCGGATTCTATGTACAGACACGTACCCTTAGAGAGTATGCCCGGCCCATCGCTTCCCATGCCCTGGGGTATGTGGGTGAAGTGGACCAGGATATTCTGGATAAAGAAGCCTATTATCAACTTGGGGACTACATTGGAGTTTCCGGGGTGGAGAAGGCTTATGAATCTTCTTTAAGGGGGAAAAAAGGAAAAAATGTATTTCTGACGGACGTACATAACCAGACCATCGAATCTTATCAGGGAGGCCGGCTGGATGAACAGGTGGAGGTGGGGAATAACCTGACCATTACGCTGGATTCGGATCTCCAGGAGTATGGAGAGATACTTATGTCGCCTTATGTGGGGAGTGTGGTAGCAATTGAACCCTCCTCCGGTGAAGTGCTAGCACTCATAAGTGCACCCACCTACTCACCCGATTTACTCGTGGGAAGAAACCTGGGAACCCAATTTGGAAGGATGGCTACCGACACCCTCAATCCGCTGTTTAACAGGGCACTTATGGCCCAATATCCTCCAGGATCCACTTTTAAAACCATCATGGCACTGATAGGATTACAGGAGGGAGTCATTTCGGTTAAAACGGAACACAACTGCTTCTATGGTTTCTATGTGGGAAACATTCACACCGGCTGTCATCTTCATGACTCACCGCTGAACCTTATTGAAGCCATTCAGAATTCGTGCAACACTTACTTTATCAATGTATTGAAAAGTGTGCTTCAGGATGTAAAATACAACAAAACAGCAGCTGCTTATGATAACTGGCGCAATCACCTGCTTTCCATGGGATTCACTAAGCCGCTGGGAATTGAACTGACAAACGAATTGAATGGGAATGTCCCTAAACCAAATTATTATGATCGGATTTATGGCGAGGATCACTGGAACTATCTGACCATCAGATCACTGGCCATTGGACAGGGTGAGCTGCTGATCACTCCTATTCAAATGGCCAATATGACAGCCACCATTGCTAACAGGGGTTATTACATCACGCCACACCTAATCAAACAGATAGAGGGGATCGACGAAATTGAACCACGGTTCACCGAAAAACAGTTTACCTCCATCGACACCGCCAATTACAGGCCCATAGTAGACGGGATGGACCTGGTGATAAACGGAGGTGCCGGATCCACAGCCAGGAATGCAAAGATACCTGGGATCACTGTATGTGGAAAGACCGGAACCGCTCAGAATCCCCATGGCAATGACCACTCTATTTTCATAGCCTTTGCACCCAAGGAGGACCCGAAAATTGCAATTGCAGTATATGTAGAGAACCAGGGCTATGGCACCACTTATGCAGCTCCCATAGCCAGTTTGATGATTGAAAAATACCTGACCGGGGAGGTGAAGCGTACGTGGTACGAAAATTGGGTCATGCAGCTGACCAAACCGGTGGTTGCCCCCAGGAAAGTCGATACCACTGCAACCGATACACAACAAACCGAAAATCCCATTGAGAATGGTGCGCAGGAATGACATATTTGCCAATCTGGACTGGATCTCTGTACTCCTGTGGCTGGTTATGATGGCTTTTGGCTGGATGAACATCTATTCTGCCAATATCATGGAAGCCGATGGAGGTGTATTTGATTTTTCACAACGTTTTGGAAAACAGCTGATCTGGATTGGTGCATCTCTTTTGCTGGCCATTCTGTTGCTGATTCTTGATGCAAAATTCTATATCTATTTCTCCTATTTCCTCTATCTACTACTCATTGGAGTTTTGCTTGGTGTACTTGTGTTTGGGAAAGAGATCAATGGAGCAAAGAGCTGGTTTGTTATTGGAGGATTTCAGCTTCAACCCTCCGAGTTTGCCAAACCGATCACTGCACTGGCACTGGCCAATCTGCTTACCTCACACAATTACAGTTTAACAAAGTTCTGGAACCTGGTAAAAGCTGCAGCCATTATCATGGCCCCTCCCATGCTAATTCTTCTCCAGCCTGATTTGGGATCTGTTCTGGTCTATTCCGCTTTCCTTTTTGTTCTGTTCAGAGAGGGATTTTCGGCCAATATAATGTTGATGCTGTTGGCTCTGGCATTACTTTTCTTCGCTACCCTTATTATGGACAAAGCATTGCTCCTTCTCATCCTGGTTCTGTTCTTACTTATCATCTATATGTTTGTGGCCCGATCCTTCAAAAAGGGAGCTGTGAATGCCCTTTGGATTGCCGGGATATTTGGATTGATCTATGTAATCAACCTGGTTCTCAAAACAGAATTCTCTCTCTTTATAACAGGACTCCTTACACTGATTCCTATTACCCTGGTGATGGCCGTGAAAGGATTTCGATTAAGAGAGTATACGCAGATGAAGATCCTGCTGGGCCTGATCATCTCAGTGGGTTTTATCATCTCCGTGGATTATTCAATGAATAACATCCTGAAACCACACCAGCAGCACAGAATTTATGTAACCCTGGGATTGGAAGATGATCCACAGGGAGTTGGTTATAACGTCAACCAATCAAAAATAGCCATAGGGTCAGGCGGGTTCTCCGGAAAAGGATATCTCAATGGCACCCAGACTAAACTTCATTTTGTTCCAGAGCAGAGTACCGACTTCATATTCTGTACGGTGGGTGAAGAGTGGGGCTTTCTGGGTACAACTTTTGTGATACTCCTCTATATGGGTTTCCTATTGCGGATGATTATGCTGGCTGAACGGCAACGCACCTCTTTTAGCCGGATCTTTGGATATGGCTTTGTTTCGATCATGCTTCTGCACATCATGATCAATATTGGGATGACCATCGGGCTTCTGCCGGTGATTGGAATTCCATTGCCCTTTTTCAGTTATGGGGGATCTTCGCTCTGGGCTTTTACCATGTTCCTCTTTATTTTCCTTAGGTTAGATGTGAACCGCCTGGAATTACTCAGATAGTCATCCGTCTGATTATCTGTTATTTACAACCGATAATATGTTATGCGGCGGCTCCATTCTTTTTAATCCTTGCTGAATTTTCGTATCTTTGCAATCCGCCGATAAAAAGCTCACGGCTAAACCCAGAAAGGAGTTCAATGAAGTATCAGGTATATGCGAGGCACAATTTTAATAAAATCCCCTCCTATGGAAGATTAAGCCAGGACCAGATCCAGAATATTAATGTAGTTTCTGAAGTACTTCCGTTTAAAACCAATAACTATGTAGTGAATGAATTGATTGATTGGGATAATTACCTGGATGATCCTATGTATATCCTCAATTTCCCACAAAAATCAATGTTGAAACTTTCCCAGTTTCAGACACTTTCACAGATGTTAAGAAACAACACCCCTAAAACTGAGCTAGCAAAATATGTTCATGAGATAAGGCTTAACCTGAATCCCCATCCGGCCGGACAACTGGAACACAATGTTCCCACCTTGAATAATGGTGATCAGCTTACTGGAATCCAGCATAAGTACCGCGAAACCATGTTGTTCTTTCCCACCCAGGGGCAGACCTGTCACGCTTATTGTACTTTCTGCTTCAGGTGGCCACAGTTTACCGGGCTGAATGAAATGAAGTTTGCCATGAAGCAGCCCAACCTGATGGTCGCATACCTGAAAGAAAACCCCTTCATTACCGATATTCTCTTTACAGGCGGTGACCCCATGGTTATGAAGGCCTCCATATTTGAGAAATATATCAATGCCATTCTGGAAGCTGATCTTCCTCAGCTTAAAACCATAAGAATTGGCACCAAATCCCTCTCATTCTGGCCCTACAGATTTACTACAGATCCGGATGCTCAGGATATGCTGGATCTGTTTGAGAGGGTAACCGACCAGGGGATCCACCTGGCATTTATGTCGCATTTCAATCACCACAGGGAGCTGGAAACTGATGCCCTTAAAGAAGCTGTAGCACGTATCCAAAAAACCGGAGCTCAGATAAGAACGCAGTCTCCGCTACTGAGGAACATCAATGACGATCCCAATGTCTGGGCCACCATGTGGCGCAAGCAGGTGGACCTGGGAATGATTCCTTATTATATGTTTGTGGCTCGTGACACAGGTGCTCAATCCTACTTTGGAGTAACCCTCGAAAAGGCGCATTATATTTTCAACGAGGCATACCAGAGGGTAAGTGGAGTTTGCCGTACGGTCAGAGGTCCCAGCATGTCAGCTGGTCCTGGTAAAGTTCGGATTGTGGGAATCACAGAATTGCAAGGTGAAAAGGTGTTTGTACTTGAGTTTTTGCAAGGTAGAGATCCGGGATGGGTTGGAAAACCATTTTTTGCAGCTTTTAACCAGGAGGCTTACTGGCTGGACGACCTTGTACCTGCATTTGGAGAATCAGAATTCTTCTTTGAAAAGGAGTACAAAAAACTGCTCAAAGTAGATAAGCTTCCAGCGGGACATATGCTGAAAACTGTCAATCAGCAATATGCTTAACAAGCGGGGTACCCAATTCTCTGGGTCGAGATCTCTATCTCATACTTCTCCTCAATAAATTCTATGATCTGTGGGAAAAATTGCAGGAAATCATTCCTGAAAACCGCATATTGATCACTTAAAACCTCCACGGCAAAAGCCGCATGATTTGGAAGAGAGGTATTTGCCGACATGCGCTCCAGCACAAGTTCAATCCCTTCAACAGTAGTGTAGGCCATCATCCAGTTATTCTCAAGAAAAGTAGGGAACCAATTCTTTATGGCATCGGGCAATACCTGGTAGTTCCTTTTTAACAAATCATAAGTCCTGTTAACAAATTCACTCAGGGGTAAAGTGGAGTAATCATCCCAGAGGGAAGCGAGAAAATGATCATAGAAGATATCTATAATGATACCAGCATATTTGCTATACCTGGTAGCAACCATCTGCTTACTTCTCCGGGTAATCAGATGCATATCGGTAAAGGTATCGATATCTCTGTGGATAAGGATTCCCTTTTTCACCTGCTCGGGGAAGAGTAAATAATTTCTGCCTTTCACGTAATCGCCCATGAAATTGCCTACAATGATCTCTTCATTGCATCCAGAAAGGTAGGTATGTGCCAGAAAATTCACCTTCAGTTAATTGCTTTTTCGAATTTCGCAATAATTATTCGAAAAACCCTATTAATAATAGTACGTAATTGTAAATAAGATGTTATAATTATTCGCTCTCCACAAAGTATTCTACAGCATATTAGGTTTTCCCGGGCATTTAATCATATAAATTTGAGAAAACGAACTTCTAACTAAATACCAATGACAAAAAAGAATATCCTAATTATTGGAGCTGCAGGACGAGACTTTCACAATTTCAATACCTATTTCAGGGAAAACAGTGAATACAATGTGTTGGCATTCACAGCTGCTCAGATTCCGGATATCGACGGACGAAAATATCCAGCTGAACTGGCGGGATCGCTATACCCCGACGGTATTCCCATCTATTCGGAGGAACAGCTTCCGCGACTCATTGCAGAATTGAATGTAAAAACCTGTATTTTTTCATACAGTGACCTGCCCTACCAGAAGGTGATGCAGAAAAGCGCTGTGGTTAATGCAGCCGGCGCCAATTTTGTCCTCCTGGGAACCAATGATACCATGATTGACAGTAATAAACCGGTTATCGCAGTTTGTGCAGTCAGAACCGGATGCGGGAAGAGCCAAACCTCCAGGCGGGTGATCGAGCATCTGATGGATAAAGGATTAAAGGTTGTTGCCATCAGGCACCCTATGCCCTACGGTGATTTGGTTGCCCAGAAGGTGCAGCGGTTTGCCACCATAGAGGACCTTGCTCATCATAAATGTACCATCGAAGAGATGGAGGAGTACGAGCCTCATGTAGTCAGGGGGAATGTAATTTATGCCGGTGTGGATTACGAAGCTATTGTGCGTGCGGCTGAGAATGATCCGGATGGCTGTGATGTAATATTATGGGATGGGGGAAATAACGATTTTTCATTCTATAAACCCGACCTTACCATTGGAATTGTCGATCCCCACAGAGCTGGCCACGAATTATCCTATTACCCAGGTGAAGTGGTCTTAAGGATATCTGATGTGGTGGTCATTAATAAAATGGATAGTGCCCCACCGGAGGGAGTTCAACTGGTCAGGGAAAACATAGAAAAGGTAAATCCTGATGCGGTGGTAGTCGATGGTGCATCGCCCATCCGGGTAGACCATCCTGAAGTGATCAAGGGAAAAAGGGTACTGGTGATAGAAGATGGGCCAACCCTTACACATGGCGAGATGAAGATCGGAGCAGGTGTGGTAGCCGCCAGGAAATTTGGAGCCAGCGAAATGGTGGATCCAAGGCCATTTACTGTGGGCAGACTTTCAGAAACATTTGAATTATACCCCCAAATCGGGAAACTACTGCCTGCCATGGGCTATGGAGAAGAGCAATTGAGGGACCTGGAATCGACCATTAATAACACCGATTGCGACGCTGTAGTGATTGGAACACCCATCGATTTAAACCGCCTGATCAAAATAAATAAGCCCAATACCAGGGTCTATTACGACCTGCAGGAGATTGGAGAACCTAACCTGAAAGGAGTTCTTGATGAATTTGTACAGAAGCACAAACTGGTGTAAACACCTGATCGCTCCAGTGCTTATTGTTTTGTTGGGATTTTTGTCCTGTAGCCGAACCGGTCAGGAGAAGGTCCAGATCAGTACCAGCATGGGTGAAATTGAAGTTGAGATCTATCCCGGGCTGGCACCTGTAACAGCTAACAACTTTCTCACTCTGGTAGAGGCTGGAACTTATACAAATGCCACCTTTTACAGGGTGGTCCGGATGGATAATCAACCTCACAACCTGATGAAAATAGAGGTTATTCAGGGAGGGCTATTTGAGGATGAGGTGATAGACAAATATACTCCCATCGAGCACGAAACCTCAGCAGAAACCGGAATCATGCACACCAATGGGGTGATCTCCATGGCCCGAAATGAACCTGGTACAGCTTCAACAGAGTTTTTCATCTGTATTGGTGACCAGCCATCACTCGATTTCGGCGGGGACCGGAATTCGGATGGACAAGGCTTCGCCACTTTTGGAAAAGTAACAAAGGGAATGGAAGTGGTTAAGGCCATTCAGGCCCTGTCTGACAATGATCAGTACCTGGTGGACCAGGTAACCATCGGTGAGATTTCACTAATGCAGTGAGCCCTAATTTTGATTCATTTTAGACAAAATTAGATGTAGCTTTGCCTCACCACTTAAGCCATTAACATATATTCGATGAAAAGACTATTGTTGTTAATTGTGCTGAGTGGATTTTTTTTGCCTTCATTTTCGAAACAGGATACTGCCTACGTAAAAAAAACCTATACCGTTGCTGAGGTAAAGGTTCCTCCGGAGGTAGATGGCTGGTTGAACGATGAAACCTGGAATGCAGCTCCATGGAAAGGAGATTTCCAGATGTATGAACCCTATGATGATCGGCCTCCTACCCAGCAGACCCAATTTAAAGTGATTTATGATGCCGATCACATTTATGTGGGAATTCGGGCTTATGATACGGCACCTGACAGCATCGTTCAACGACTCACCCGCAGAGATGATATCGATGGGGATATGGTGGCCTTTATCTTCGACAGCTACCATGACCTACAGACCGGATTTACCTTCATAGTAAGTGCGGCAGGTTCGAAAATGGATTTCTATTTGACCGGTGACGGAAGTGATCAGGACATAACATGGGATGCCATCTGGTGGGCAAAGACCCAGATAGATGACCAGGGATGGACGGCAGAGATCAAGATCCCATTTACCCAGCTTCGTTTTGACAAAAACAGCGGCGGCACCTGGGGATTTCAGGTTTCCAGGGAGATCTATCGCATCAGTGAGCAATCCTTCTGGCAACCCATGTCAAAAGAGGCTCCTGGATTTGTACATTTATTCGGTCAGATTAATGGGCTGGAGAATATTAATCCTAAGAAGCAGGCTGAAATCACCCCATACATGGTTGCCGGAAGCGAGTGGTTCGAGAAAGAACCTGAAAACCCGTACAGAGCTGATGGATACAAACGTCGACTCACTGGAGGAGTGGATGCCAAAATCGGGATCACCAACAATTTTACCCTGGACCTTACAGTAAATCCTGATTTCGGGCAGGTGGAGGCCGACCCGTCCCAGGTGAACCTGACCGCATTTGAAACTTTCTTTGAGGAACAACGTCCATTTTTCATTGAGGGTAAAAATATTTTTGATTACAACCTGGCGATGTTTGGACCCAACAACCTGTTCTACTCCAGACGAATAGGAAGAAGGCCCCAACACTTTCCGGAAATGGACGAAGGAGAATATGCGGATATTCCCCAGGCTACCAAAATACTGGGAGCTGCAAAAATCACCGGCAAAACAAAGAACGGACTCTCAGTGGGTATTATGGAAAGTCTCACCGCAAGTGAAACAGCCACCATTAAAAATGGGAATGAACGATCCGTAACTGTCGAACCACTCACCAATTACTTTGCCAGCAGGATCTCAAAAGAGTTCAATAAAGGAAATACCATTCTGGGAGGAATGATTACCTCCACCAACCGTTTCACTGAAGAGGAACACCTGGATTACCTCCATACATCAGCTCTAACAGGGGGCATTGATTTTCAACAGTATTTTTCAGATCGCAGCTACAGCATATCCTTTTCTGCTTATGGCAGCCAGGTAAATGGATCGGAAGAGGCATTGATCAGGACACAACGATCGCCGGTGCACTACTTTCAACGTCCGGATGCAAACTATCTCACACTGGACTCTACTCTTACTTCTCTATCGGGGTATGGAGCCAATCTCTCCTTTTCGAAACAGAGTGGACGGTTCAACTTTGGAGGTATTCTCAACCTTAATTCTCCCGGCCTGGAACTCAATGATCTGGGTTTTCTGAATATGACAGATGAGGTAATACAGGTGCTGTGGACAGGATACAGTTTCAATGAGCCTTTCGGTATTATCAGAAGTGCCCACCTCAGTATGAATCAGTACAATATGCTGGATTTTGGAGGAGTTCGCCAGATGAGCGGATTTAACATAAGCGGACGTACACAATTTATGAACCTCTGGAATGCTATGTTCCACTGGGACATTGATACTGATTTA
>Ga0164315_10001603_pt1 | contig 17027 bp, 14 predicted proteins | sample GuaBasSedimGuay6_FD_113737 | JGI IMG/M metagenome (GOLD analysis project Ga0164315, IMG submission 113737) | Subseafloor sediment microbial communities from Guaymas Basin, Gulf of California, Mexico - Guay6, Core 4569-2, 0-3 cm | ecosystem: Environmental > Aquatic > Marine > Hydrothermal vents...
ATCAAAAAGAGATTCTGGTTGGTTTTGTGCTACCTACTCTATGACGTCTCCATCGTAGATTTTATTGCTCAGAAACTGTTTCCATTTGTCAAAATGCTCTGGACAATAGTTTATAAGAGCTATAACAGCAGGTTCGTTTAGACTCCAGAGTTGTTTGTTAAGTCTGCTAGGAATCCACCATCTGTTAAAGTATTCGTGACAATACTTAGCTAGAAGTGATACAAAGAGAAGTCCACCACGTACGTAGTACCAGTCAGGATTCCACCATTCGTCAAACTTGTCAGGGAAGTTTATTATCAGTTGCTGCAATAATGTTGGTGAAGGCTTCAGGTGAGGGTTGTTATCCATCCACACTTCTTTGTAGTCCCAACATATTAGCAGATACTCGCTTTTCGAGTAGTCGAAGTTTTCTGCATCCCACCACTTAGGAAAATGCTCATGACAATATATACACAGATCCTTGCTAAATTCGTATACTGGTATCTTTTCTGGATCCCACCATAAGTCAAAGTACTTAGCATACTTTGACATAAGCAGACTTATGTTTTGCGCAGTATAGTCAAACGAGTCCTTCCTAAACCAAGTAGGAAACAGATCTACGTCAAGCGGTAAGCGTATCAAGTCATTCTGATACTGGGACCAATCAATGTTAGTCTTGCATAAAGACCGACTAGCCAAGACTATTTGTGTATAGAAAGCACTGTTAGTGTCCATTAGTTATCTCTCAGGATAGACATTAACTTCAACTGTTTAAGTGTTTTAACATCTAACGAAACTAAGAGACGGAAATACTGACTATCTAACAAAATAGGCAACCATATCTCAGCATAGTCAAAGCAATATTCAACTAATGCCCATATATGGTCTCTGTTAAACAACTGTTCGTTCCACCATAGCAAGAACTTATCTGAAAGATATTTGCATAGGTCTTTCGAATGTTCATTCCAAGGAAAAGCGTTTGGATTCCACCAAATGTCGAAGAAGTCACTGAAGTCTCTCAGCAAAATTATCGTGTGTTTATTCCAGTTAAATGCATTGTGAAAATCAGTTACAGTGGTGATCTTATCAGATACTAGTCCTAACTGAACTAGTCTTTCTAGGAAAAGCTTTGCTCGATTTAGTCTTTCTTGAATGAGCTCTTCTAGTTTTGTGATCTTGTTTACGTTAAGGCTTGATAGGAACTGCTTCTTAGTGGTACTTGTTATAGTATACGACTTGAATGACACGTTAGTTTTAGTTGCTTTTATTAGCAGTTCTGCTGGCAACTTTACGTTCAGATTCTCACAGAAGTCTGGGTGGTTATCTATAAACCACTCAATAGCTTTTTCTCTCACAATAGTTTCTGGAACGGCAAACTTCCATTTGTCAAAATGTTCTGGACAATAATCAATAAGTGCTTCTAGTTCGAAGTTATAGAGCTTGCGATTGAATCTCTCTGGAATCCACCACTTATCGAAATAACGACTGCAATACTGTGCAAATAAGGCTAAGTACTCTAACCCACCATGTCGATAGAACAGGTCTGGGTTCCACCACGAGTTAAAGTGGTTGTTAAAGAACATTATCAAACGACGATAGAAGTCATCTGTCGGTCGAAAGTACGGATTGTTATCCCACCAAATTTTCTTGTGTTCCCAACAGTATAGCAATGCATCACAAGCTTGCTCATAAGGAAATTCCTCTGCATTCCACCACTTCTTGAAATGTTTGCTGCAATATTGGCAAAGGATCCCACCATATTCGGAAACAGGCACTTTGTCAGGGTCCCACCAAATGTCAAAGTAGTCAGTATAGAACATAGCTAGACACTGCACGACTTTATACGTATACGCACAAGAAGACTTGTCAAACCATTCTGGAAATGTGTCTATTCCTAGACTCCCACGGATAATTAGTTCTTCTTGTGTCCAACTATCAGACAAGTCTTCTAGCTCTTGTGTTGTTAGCAACATATCTAGTTTAGACTTCAACGTTTTTCGCCTAACAGCCATTTGCTATAATGTCTCCACGATGTCACTTATAGTTAAGTCTTCTAAGTCCATTATGTGTTTAACCACTTCTTTTTCGATAACATCCTCTTCAGCTGTGGCTTGTATATCAACATCTACATCTCCACCTACGAATGTTGAACCATCGACTATAAGTTGGCCATTAGCAACCCATAAACCATTTTCTGTAACCAACGTAAAGACTTCCAATGGTTCCTGCAAAGGTTCTGTTTTGACATCTGCGACTGGTATAAGTTCACTAACCTCGTTGTCTAAACAGCAAACTATATACAAGTCGTTGTCATTTTGTTGTTCTAGTTTGTCTATTTCTATCAGTCTACACTGTTTAGTATCTGACTCATAAACACAAATACGTCCATTAAGACTAGCTATAAGCGGATCGAATCTGTTATAAACCTTGTCATAAAGTCTAACAACTGGAGTTTTGTCTATTACCCAGAGTTGATTAACTTGAACGAAATAAATGTCGTTAGTTTGCAGATGAAGACTAGGTGTTCTAACAATAATCTCTGGTAGAGGAACATAGATGTCTAGTTTGCTACCGTCTTGGCGAGTTTGACTAGATTGATATGTGAAGAATGGTGGACTGCTAGGTTTTGCCATGAATTGCCTCCCTTTTCGAACTGATAAACGAAAAAGAGACTAGTGCTCAGAACTAGTCAAAGTCTAGTTATCAGTCTTGAAGCAGGAAAATCAGCAGTTTAGCACAAGCGTTTGCTAACTGACGGTCAGAACAGATGTCTATCCTTCCTGTTGTCTTGTTAACAGTGAAGACATATTCTTCGTCACGTTTATACAAAGTCATACCACTGTCCCAAACTTCAGTTGGTATTGCACTCATAAGTTCTGGGACAGTAGGTGCTTTGACTAACAATTCTGTGAAATTCGACCCTTTAACGATTTTATAGACGTTATCTTGCGCATCTACAAAGATAGCAAGTGGGTCCTTTATGCAAACAAGTCTTGCTTCTTTGTCTTGATATGAGTCGTGATACGAGTTAGTTTCAAGTGCCCAAAAATATCCTGACGAAGCTTGAGGATATCCTAGACTTTTTAGTTGTATACACAGTGAAGGTTCTGGGACTAACCCTTTGATAAGAAGAGCATAGTCATCGACATAATAGTCATAGAATTCGAACATGTTTTCTCCCAAACTTAATGGGTTTTTGACTTTTCAACAATTCAACTTTCCGTTTTGACTAAAGAAGTTATCTACTTTGTTTGATAGCCTCAACCAATTCGTCAAGTATTAGTTTCTTGTCTGTTTCCTGCATAGGAACATGTACTGTGACAAGACTAGGTAATAGAATCCCGTATCCGCATCTATCACAAATGACTTTTGTAATATGTGCGACTTGAACATCATCAGTTATCTCAACGTTAGTCTCAGATACGTTAACAATGAGTTGTTTTGCATAACCGCGAAACTTCCAGTCATAGAAGTCATTCCAACACTTGCATTGTGGACACTGTATCCGTTTTTCAGTTACGTCGACTAGATAGTTTTCAATTGTTTGTTTCAGACCTACGATGTTATCAAGACTCAGTGTTTGACTTTCCCAAACATCTATTACAGATTTGCAAATTGGACACTGTACACTTGAATAAGCATAGTTAATGACTATTTCGTTTTCGTCTAGTTTAGCGACTGGGTCAACCCAAACAGTCCACTTGTTAAGTGTGGTTGTGCTGTCGCAAAAGGGACATCTTACGTTTAAGTCTTTAGGCAGAGTTGATAGTGCTATCTTTGTGTTCATAGAAGACCTCCCTGCGGTGGTATGAGTGTAGCAAGACTTGACAGTTGTCTTGAGTTGTTAGTTAGTCTCGTTAGAGTGTTCTAGTCTGGAGAAGCTAGTGCAAGTGGCTAGACTGACTTGTGCCGTTCTTGTTGGTGTTGGTTAGTATTGTTTAGAGACTCATGTTATGCACAACAGATCTTATATCTGATGGGTAGGTTTCCCCAGATCTGAGTTCTAAAGTAGTCAAGATAACGTCTGTTATCTGAAAGACAAGGTAGTATAACGTTCTCCACGAAATCACAGACACGATTAAACTTCTCTTCTGTTGTCCACTTATTCTGCCACCAAAGTATAAAGTACTTGACTTTATTCAATTCCGAAAAGTAAACAGCTCTCCTTAAGTCTCTCATCAGAGATTCCTTGCTAGTTGGTGAACTGACTTTGCTCGATGGATGTACATGTGTATCATCGTGTACATCAACAATGACCTTAGTTCCGTTAGTTAACAATATCTGAATATCTGGGACATAGATTCTATTAGCTTTCTCGTCGACATAGTGATTCCGGTTTTCTTGTTCATTAGTTGTGACTGTATCCCGCACTTCAATGTTATACTGCTTGAATAGTTCCACTATCACATTACGCACAAAGTCTTCGTCCTTATTCTTAAACAGGTAGCCGTCCTTAAGAACAGTCTTTAGTGCACGTCGTCTAATCTCCATATTGCGGATAGGATTATCCACGCCAAGTTTGTCCTTCCATGCCTGCTGTACTATATCTCTTCTCTGGAAGATATTATCAACTCCCCAGTTTTCTTGGAATGTTTGAGCCTTCTTCTGTTTCACCCAGTCTAACTGGGAAATGTTGTCTACACCGTACTTGTCTCTAACAGACTGCCTTAGGTGTTCTTTACCTTGACGAGTTTTCAGGTAATGGTCAGTTCCCCAATGCTTTCTAAACGTTTCAACTTTCTTCTGCTTTACCCAGTCTAATTGTGATGCATTCTTGACACCGTACTTTTCTTGCAAAGTTTCGGATGCCCTGTGACCCATAGCCTTTCTAGCACGTTCTGAGTCTGTTGAATACTTGATAAGACCCTTCTTGTTGTATTCTTTGATATAGTCATATCCAAGCGTATATACAAAGTTCTGTTCTGTCATAGATGTATAACCTTCTTGTTCGCAAATCCAATCGAAGTAGTCTCTAGCAACTTCGAACTTCCCAGTGTCAAGGGCATCTCTGAGCTTCTCGGGTGTGAAGTACTTTTCTGTGAGTTCGACCTTGCACTGTTTGGCAGTTTCGCAACTTCTCACGTGATTCAGAAGGATCCCACGGTTGTCAGTTCTGAATCCACAGATGCAACCAAACTTGCCGTCACGTTTCCAGATCTTACGATTTAACAGTTCTCGCTTGATTTCTTGCATAACAGTACCAGGTGCATAGCCAAGTGCTTGCAGTTCATATGAAAGTTGCTTGATGTTGAAGTCGTTTTGTTGAATCCACTCGTCATAGGCCTTGATGAAGTCCTCCCTTAGCAGTACCTCGAGTTTCTTGTCACGTTTGCAGTTTGAGTTATAGAATGTGTTGGTGGGAAGATTAAGTCCTGCCATCAGCGACCTCCCGTATGAGTTGTTTGATTTAATCCGTGACATGTGGCTAGACTTCCCGAATCTTGCTAGCTTTTGTGATTTGGGAGATTTAGTCTGTGACGAGTGGTTAGACTTCCGAGCCTTACTACCTTCGTATAAAGATCTTTGATTTTAATTCGTGTCATGTGACTAGACTTCGTGAAGATTCGAATCTTGCTAACCAACTCACATAAACATGTATCTCCATCAAAGTCTGCGTTCAACGGAGGACACACCAACGGATGCAGACCAATCACGTATCCATCACGGGGAAGAACCTTAGCCGCAAACATCGAACCTCTATGCAGTGTCGGCTGTCTATTCACTATCACAAACTGATCAGTCGCAACTTCATCTATTATCTTAGCGATATCGTCAGGTATCTGACCTTGGTCATATAGTTGCTGTAAGTAGTCAAATGCCATCTTAAATGTCACGAACTTACCTTCGTCTAAGAGACGTCTTGCTATTTCTAGCTTCCATAGCTGTAGTAGAATAAGTCTGCTTACTTTTACATGACTTAGTGGGATTTCTGGGTCTACAGTTATGACAGCTCTACCTGAAAAGTCTACTCTTTTACCACTCATGTTATATCTGATAAGTCCTGTCTTCTTACCAGCTTCGAATACAAACTTGTTTAACTGGTTAGCTAGTTGTTGTAGTCTACATTCGTATAGATGTTTCAAGGGACCTACTAGGGTTATGTCCTTTTTCGTTTTGACTAAGATGGACTGATAGAGTCTGTTGAGTGTACCAGGGAAGATTTCATTACTGGTTATAGCACAGGGACGTAAATCAGGTGGGATTACTACTACGAATCTAGTGAAGAAATTATTGTTGACAATCATTTGACGTAGTCTGTTCAGTATGAGTGACTTACCCTTGTTCTTTTCACAGATATCGCATACTAGTTCGTATATGGCATCTAAACCGTAGAGGATTCTATCTTTAGGTGGATGTTCTTCACCTAGTTTCTGTAAGGCTTCTTTATCAACTTCGAAAGTCCTCGGATCTAGTGGTATGAGTTGGATATCATCGTTAGGATTACGTGGTTTGTAGACTACTAGTCTCATATTGAGTATTTTAGACACTATCTGTTTTAGATTCGTACCAGCAAAATTGATTAGTTCTATAGATACAGGATTGATAAGTCTTTCTACTTCTATTACTGCGAATTGGGAACGTCTCATAGATGATGACGTTATAAGAATACCGCATTTAGGACATCTTTGTCCAGGAGCTATGTTAGGATCTCTGTGTTTACACCAACATTTGTAACTTTGAACAGGACCGAATATTTGCTCTGAAAATAAACCTTCGGGATGGAAACGCTTATCACGTATAATAACTTCAGAAGTTACTCTTGGTAGTTTTTCTAGTTCAGAATCTGGGATATATTCGAGTCTCATGTTGTGTGTAGACCTCCTTTAATATTAGTCAAACAAACCTAGTATGTGTGCTCTTGTGGATATATTCACACCGTGTTTACGTGCGATATCTCTAACTTTAACACAGTTGTCAAAGATTTCCTTACGTGTAGTACCTTGAGGCATGACATAAATGTTGTGTCTAGGCAAAACGTTGTTAGAACATGATAAGACATAGTCGTAGTCTATGTACTCATCTGCTACTACTTTAACGTATATGGAGATGTTGTCACGTTTTCTCGTATACCGTACAACATTGTTTAGTGTTTGCACAAAGAAAGCTTTCGTATTGGGAAATAATTGTGCTTTAGAGTCATCTTTAACTGTCTTAGGAGACCAGTAGATGTCTAAGTTAAAGCTAAATGACTTTACATGTGTGTCTAGTTTAGTTAACAGATCTAGCAAATAACTTCCGTTAGTTTCTATGCCTATCGTTAGTCCTTGCATTTCACTGAGTAGTTTGCACAAGTCTATAATCTGTGACTGATACTTAGGCAGAGTTGGTTCTCCACCAGTTATAACTAGATACTTAGTCTTGATCAGACTTATGAGTAGCTCATTAGTATCTAGTACGAAAGGTTCTTTAGACTGTATTAGCGTTTTTGTGTCACAGAAAGGACAATTTAAGTTACAGTCCTTGAAACGTATGAATGTCGCTAAACAACCTTGATTGGGTCCTTCACCTTGCCATGACTCGAAAAACTCAACAACTTCAATACTAGGTTGTTGTATCACAGTTACACCCCCTAGTTTTAGTTTCTTAGAACTAGTGCTACCTTAGCTGTACTAACAAGTTCTTTGTACTCTGTTTCATTTACTTGGTAGTAATCACAGAGGACTTTCAGTCCACGTAGCCACTTAGAACCCAACATGTTATACAGAAACTGGGAAACACTTACTATATTGTTACGAAGAGCTTCTCTTGTCTTATAACGTGATAGTGCCCACCCTAGACCTAGTCTGTTGAGTATTGCTCTATAGTTTACATAGTTAGACCAAATGTAGTACTCATCCCACAAAGTATCATCTACAACAAACTCTAGATAAAGCATCCTCTTATATAGTTCTATACGACCTGTAAGTCCTAGATCTGATTTTAATGCTGCTAATGGAATGGTATCTATTTCCCAGTCTGCAAAACGAAACCAGTTTACGTATTCTATAAATCGAAATAGGCCATCTTCAACGAATCTAGAGAATTCTCTTGAAACACTTGCCCGAACGTATAGATGCCACTGTAGTACTTGCTTGTCATGATCTGATAAGTTAGGTTCAGTAACGATCCTTCGTATTCTGCTAAGTGCTTGCCAGACACGTTGTATCATGAATCTAGTCTGTTGAACATGTGCCAGGATAGCAGTGTTTTGCTCGTCCATAACCGAAAAGTCCTTTACGAGTACTTCACAGAAAGCAAACGAAGTTAGAAAGTGGGGGAACTATATCTTAGGCTGATAGAAACAAACTTCTTTAAAGCGACTTGCTACAATGTCACTAATTTTGGGTCTTTGCTCAGTAGTAACTACATTGTTAATGTTCTGGGTTAGAACAGCAGTCGATTGTACTACCTTCTGAGTAGACTCCTTGATTGCTTGAACTGCTTCTTTAGAACCTTTATGGACTTCTCTAAGTGTTTGGGCTAGCCGTTCTTCACTTCTGTGTTCTTTTTCGTGCTCTGTCTTGAAGTATTCCGTAACTTGTACTTCTTTGGGAACAGACTTGGTGGGAAGTATGTGTCTAGCGGGTCTTTGTTCTTTAACTTGTTTTACAGACTGGGAGAGGTCTCTTACTGCGAGACTCGCATCTATGGCAAGTGAAGTAGCAGTACCTACAACGGGTAAGGTTGCAGCAAAACCACTAGCAAGTTCTCCTAAAGCGCCTAACCAGTCTCGATGTAGTGCACGTTGTGTAGCAAACCCAGCACCTGTAAGTACAGAAACAAGAGGTATCTTTTTAAGTAGACTTTTAAGTCCTGTTTTACTGAGTAGTTTAGTTGCTTCCTTGACGCTTGCTTTTTCAGCAACTTTGGTTGCTTCTTTCGTCGCTAGCTTCTCAACTGTTTTAGTTGCTTCTTTCGTGAGTAGTTCTTTGCCAACTTCTTTAGCAGTAGTTTCGGTTACTTTAGCTATTTCTTTCGTTGCTAATTTCTCAGTTGCTTTAGCTACTTCTTTCGTAAGAACCTTTTCTCCAACTTCAACTGACTTCTTCCCAACTGTCCTTAGTACTTTTCTGCCAAGTACTTTACCTATAGTCTTCTCCAGTATGCTTTTACCAAGTTTTAGGATACCTCCACCTAGTAAGAGATTAGTCAGTCCACCGAAGAGATTACTTCCAAAGCTCCAGATCTTCACAAACAAAGTCTTCAAGAAGTCCCAAAAACGTCGACTCTTTAACTGCCTCCATATACTACCCAGACGACTTCTGATACCTTTTAGTGTACTTAAGTACTTGTCCCAGTAAGTCTGTTCTTTCTTCCTGAATTCTTCTGTACGTTTAGTTTCTTTAACTTGTGATTCTACTAGTTTTTGTGTATTTTCAGCTATCTTTTCTAATGACTCTTGCTCGGGAGTCTTTGTTGGTCTACCAAACCATTCTGGGAGTAAGAAAGATACTACACTGCTTAAAGTAGCTTTTAGACCCTTACGTATTATTGTAAGTGTAGACTTACCTAAACCTGCAAATTCTCGACCCAGTGACTTAAACGATTCTAATGTTTTAGTAAACTCTTTTTGTGTCGTTTCTTTAGTCTTCCTAACTTCTTGTGTGACAGTTTCTGCAATTTCCTTAGCTGATTTTCCGAATTTGCCTATTGTTGCTTCGTATAAGCGTGTTGCATAGTCTTTCAATGCTTCAGGACCTAAGAGTACTCCGAACTTACGTGCTATACCTTTGAAACTGCTAGTAAGAGTGTTCTTAAAATCTCTAGCAACTTCAGAAACAGACTTCTTAGACTCTTTATCGAATAAGCTTCTAACAGAACCAACAAATGACGTAATCAGACCAGTTGTAGTTCTAAGTATATACGAGGATATCCTACTTGCCCACCGAGTCGCAATACCTGCAAAACGAATTTGCAATTTAACAGTATCAAAAACACTTTCAACAAAAGAACCAACTAACTTCAAAGAACTCTGAATAAGTACTCTCGTAATCTCAGGTGTATACCGTATTGTCCTGAGACTTAACTTGGTTAGTAACTTCAGTGTTTCTACGGGATAATACAGTATAGGAAGTTTAGTCCCTAAGTAACCCCAGATAAATCGTCCTAGCTTGCCTTCTGCAAGTCCACTTGCCATCTTAGCAGTTGTACTGTAAGCTGTAATAACATCAGCAACTGATTTAGCAACATACTCGGCAAGTGGACTAGTACGTTTTTCTGTTGATTTAAGTTTCTGCTGTAACCTCTTGCTAGACTCTTCTAGTGTCTCTTTAGTTTTGCTTACCCTGGTAGAAAGTCTCTTAAAGAATGATGTAAGTAGTGAGTATAATCTACCACCTTCTTGAGTACTCTCATCCGCAGATTTACTTAGTTCTTGTACTGACTGTTGAAGTGTCTCACCAGCTTGTTCTATTCGTCTAGCTTGTTTTTCAACAGCCTTACGTGTTTCTTGTTGTTTACGTTTTATGAACTGTCTAGTAGATTGTACTAGGTCGTATAGTGCTAAGTAAGTTCCTAGCGGTGTTAGATATAACAGAGATGTTATCGCTTTACCATAACGTCTTTGTCTTAGATAATAGCCAGATCTTAGTCCTGTACCAACAAGGACTCCTCTGGGACCAAAGAAAGATGCAACTTCACTAGCTATGTTAACCTTGCTTTCTGGACTGAGTTCGTTGACTTTTTCTTTGATTATATCAGCTGCTTGAGAAACTTCTTTCGAGAGTATACGTACTCTTTCCGATGCTTGTTCTTTTATTGTCTCGCTTATTGATTCTGTTTTGGCTTTGACAGTTTTGCTTAACTCTTTTGTTGCAGTTTCAGCTAGCTCTTTGTATGTTGCTTGTTCAGCTTGCTCTTTGACATGCTTTACGATAGGTACCCTTTCGGGGACCGTTTTCGTTATGGTTTGCTTTAAACTGTGCGGTGTCTTTTTGATGAACTCAACTACTTGTGCAAGAAGCGTATTAGTCTCAGTTAGCTTACTAACAACATCTCTGAGACTAGAAATAAGTTTGTTAAACTTTTCATAGGTAGTATCTTTGAGTTCTCTCGCTCTTTCACCTAGAGTTGCTAGTTTAGACTCCTTGAGTCGTTCCGTAACAGGTTGTAGTCTTTCTTTAGTAGCTTCTTTAATAGTTTCTAGTCTTTCTTTTAAACGTAATTTTTCAAACTGTTCAGCAACACTAGGAAAGAGAGGACTTACTTTCTGAGCAAACTTAGTTGTAATCGGTTCTAGTACTTCTCTACGTTTGTATAGTAGAGTCGCCAGACCACCTAATAACGTAGCTAATAACAGCGATCTGGGAAGAAGACCATGACCAAGAAACCCTCTAGTGTGTTTTTGCAGTTCTTCTTTTTGTGCCTTTTGATACTTAGCTAAGTCTTCTAAACGTTCTGTTTGCTTTTTAGTTTCTACTTTAAGTTCTCTCGTTTCAGACTTGAGTTCTTCGATGGTATCTTCATCAAGTTTGATTTCTCTAGCTTCAGTTAAAGCTTCACTTACTTCGTCCAGCTTTGTAGTTGTGCTTTTGATGAGTTCGTTCAGTTTCTCTTGTTCTTCTTGCTGACTTTTAGCTTGCACTCGAATAGCTTGCTCTAATTCGTCTAACCTTCGTTCAGTAGTCTCTGGGTCTGGAAGCTGTTCTGTCTGTTCTTGTGTTAGTTCAGTTACTTGGTCAACGGAAGCTTCTATCCTAGCAAGTTTCGCATCTGCTTCTCGTAGAACTTGATTGATGTCTTTTACTGTTTCTACAGTTTCTTCTTGAAGTTCAGCTGCCCTACCTCTGACCAGTTGTTTCAACGCTGTTTTTATTTCAGGACCTCGTTCAATGAGGCCCGGAGCAACCATTGCAAGTATAGGATTCGTTGCAACCAATGCGTGCAAAGCAATATCTGTTACACCCATCTCGGGTATAACTACTTGCTTTGCACCAATAGCAAACTGCTTACCTAGTTGCTCAACAGCACCTAAACGTGAAACAGTAGGTGTAGGACGAAGTCTTTCTTTAACGTCGTGAGCCTTTTCGACTAATGTTTCAAAAGCCATAGCTAGAAAGCCTAAAGTGTTAGAACTTGCCTGACAATAGCTTCTGCCTTAGAACTCTTGATGTTAGCACATACTGAGAGGACCTCAGAAGCAAAGACTAGTTCCTGACATACTTGTAAGTACGGAGGTGGGTATGTATCAGTGATTGCTTTGTATGCTTTTAGTATCTGAACAGTAACGAAGTCACTCGTGTACAAACTACCTGATAACAGACTCTTAATAGTCTCTACTATGTCAGCAAAAGTTTGTTTGCGTAATATACGATCTGGATAGTTCTTCTGGAGATTGTCTAGAATCCTAACGAATCTATCTAACTGAATTCGTGTAACTTCACCCAGTAAAGGATCTAGGATGTTCTTATTAGCAGTAACAGCAATTGCATAGTGTACTCTCGATATATAAGGCAGTAAATCATTATCAACGACATTATACCATAGAGTCTTATAAAACAACTTTAACTGACTACCGAGTCTAGAAACTACTTGTTCTGTTTTCTTCTGGAATACGTAATGTATGTATTCATGTGTAACTACTTCAGAAAGTCTACGAAGTACAGAATCTGTTGGTTTTGTTAAATGACAATGTTTATCAGCATTTACACCACATGTTTTGATGTTAACGAAAATACTATCAGTTTCAGGATTGTAGAAACCGTAAGACAAACTAATAAGTCTTTTCTTCCAAAAAGCAACTAACTTAGACCACATTGAAGCGTCTATAACCACCAACTTGATAGTCTTACCCAGTTCTCTTGAAAACTTGTGTTGTGCTAACTTAGCTGGTTTGAACTTTAAGAAGTCTAAATCGTAGAAGTTTTCGCATTCATATGCCTTGAAACCGTAGTCTAGCTTGTAAACCTTGCGTTTCATCTTGTCATTACCTCAGAGATGCATAGTATGTCTTAACTAAACAGATAATGTTTTTAGTAGTGGGTTCTACAGACAGATAGTTTAGCACAGTAAGAGTTGCTTTCAAATCGTTATTCCTTAGTGCTCTGTTAACTTGTCTGGAAGTAATGATCTTAGGTGTAACTCCGAACACGGATAGGACTTCGAAGATTGAGTCTCTTACCAGATCAGCAGGTGTTTGAGGTAACTGTGTTAGTTTAGTGTACAGGTATGTACAACCACTGACTCTTTTCACATCACCGTATACCATAATTCTGTTGTATATGCTGTTAACGTAAGTATTCAAACTAGTATTCTGAGACTTCACTTGTTTAGTTTCGTAGTATCGTTTGGCTATACTTTTAACTTTCTGTGCAATTCGAGTTCGTAACTCATACAAAGTTACTATATACACTGATGGTTCATCACAAGTAGAACGTACCCTATCTGTATAGCGTTGGTATACTTGTTGTACAACATATTCCACAAGATTAACAACGTTACTACCTAGCTTTTTGAAGCTGCTACTCTTACGTTGTAAACTTAAAGAAGTTTGAAGTCGTGAAATATCACAGTACGGTATGTATTTGTTGATCAGAAGCTTGTAGTAAACTAAGCCTAGAACGTAAAGAACTATCTTACCATCTAGTTGGTACTTACAACAGTGGTATAAAGCAACAATAGCAAACTTTGCATGTAATGTTTTAAGTAACTTGAATCTTGAGTAGTCTCCTATAAGTCTACTCACTTCAGTATTGATGTCAGCAATCGTTACATAGCGAGTAACTAACTTATACAAGTCTTGTAACACCTTAAACTGACAACATGGATCTGATATAATCCTTGTTTCTAAAGTCGTTGCAAAACGTTCTAGTTCTTGTAAGACTAATGTGATATTGTTTTTGTCTATCACTGTGAATTATCCTGACACTAAAAGTATCTGTATGTCTTCATCTCTCGTCCAGAGCTTTTCTGGTGTGTATACGTATAAGTCTTCCTTGCTTAAGTTTTGCATTATGTCTCTGTAAACAATATCAGTAGCTGGCTGAATTATTCTACAGTACTTAACATCAGGTATATTATGTAGTTTATCGACTAACTGTGATAGAAACAATGACTCTTCAACTTTAAGCGAGTTAACGTGAGTCTTGATAACTTCTTTGCAACGATATATAAGTTCAGATGACGGACTATCTGTGTGTATTTCAACCACGAACTTGAGTGGTAAGTCGTAGTAAGGCTGAATCCAACGAACACCATCTGTAACATAAACGTTGCCTTCAAGATCCTTGACTACAGTACCTCTACCAACATGAAGTCCTTGCCACTGTTGTCCATCAGACATAACTACGTGACCTGTATACTGGAAAAGAGGATCAGTTGGGTCTGAAACTTGTGACAAAGCAGCATACTTACCAGGGACATCTTGTGGATTTGGTAGATCTGTAGACTTGTTGTAGACACCAACTACAAGATAGTCTGGAGTAGTGAACTTAGTATTAGTTATCTTACCTAATGTCTTTACGAACTTACCTGAGATATGGGTATTCATCATACGATAGTTATAGCATTCTATACCAACGACAAACTTGTCGATAACGTCTAGTACTAGTTTAGTTCTATCATCATCAGACAGAGAATTCCAGTAGTCTGCTTCGAAAACAGGTACATCTAGTCCCCACTCTGTATCATCGATAGTAACTATGGGTGAGTATGTAACATCTAGTGATGTCATAGATTCCTCAGTGGTCTTATAAACTCTGTCTACAACAAACCCAGTACCTTCATTAACGTATGTTTCTATTTGTAAGTTTACTTTGTTTTGCGTAATATCCTGTCTGGGTATACGAAACACGAACTCAAATGAGTTGTAGTTGTATACAGTCATGTCAGTTTTGTCATAAACTTTTGTCCATGCAGATGTGATTAGCCTTAGTCTTGCGTCTACTTGTAAGTTTTGTGTGAAGACAATTACATATACGTAAAACTCGAATACATCGAAGTCTTTGTTATAGTAATGCTCTACTTTAGAGATAAACGTTTGTGCATCAGGCTTAGAGTAAGTTTCTCTGACTGTGTAGTTCTGGTAAGGCTTTATGTAGACAAACCTGAGTGTCTTGGTTAAATGGTCAACTTGTACTGAAAATGGACAAACCCACTGTTTGTCACTGTACTCGAAAGTCTCAAACGGTGCATAAGACACAGAAATAGGTGGTACTTGGATTGGTATTGTATGAGTCAAAGCTATCTGGTCATTAAACTCAATGATGAAATACAAGTATATATCGTTACAAGCGAGATCAGAACGCTTAAGTATGGGCTTAGTAACTAGATTAGTCTCACAGTGAAGTAATTGCGGAGCATTTACGTAGTCCTCTTCAGAAACAATCCTGTCTAAAGTCTTAATAGAGTTGATAGAGTTTCTACGTATTTCGTCAACACTTTCGTAGTCTTGACCACCTTTAGCTCTTTCCACATTGGTTACAAGATACTTAACAGGAAATTCAGACTTCAATGGGTCTCCTGTTACAATACTACCAGGCATTACATTGCCTTTAGACCCTTTAGTCAGTTTAAGTACAACTCTTACAGTACCCTTAGGTTGTCTTCCAAAGAAGCCATTTCCGAAGAGTAATTCTACACTGTCTTTGTGAACTATCAATTCATAACAAGGTTCATTAGCTTGTGCTAGTATAATCTTCTTTTCTTTCCACTTAGTTTCTGCTGTATCTTCTCTAACGTAGACGTCTACACCCAGTATATGGTCATCTGTATCAAGTGTTATAGACTTAGAGAAGTATTCGTACATCTTAAGATCTGGAACAACGAATTGGTCTTCTCGTATATCGTACTGCTCACATTCAACTAAGAACGACATATAAGTCTTGTTGTTGATAGTATCTACACTAAAAGCTACATTAGTAATGTTACCTTCATCATCACGAGCAAGAACACTCTTAGCACCGTTTGCTAGTACAGAAATCTCGTACTCTTTAGTAGATCGGAATGGTATGTTACCTACTGCTAAGAATCTGTGATTAAACGGTATAGTTGCAGTAAATGGTTGCGATATGTCGACTTGCACTAATACAGATACTTTAGCAGGTACAGCCTTTCTGGGTGTGTAGCCTAAATATGTAGCCCAATTCTGTATAGACTCTAACAAGTTAGCTGTGATCGCATTAGACTCTCTATAGACGATACTAGCGAGAAACAAAAGGTCTGCAATCAGATATGACTGAACATTCTGTATATATGTATTGAATGCAGTATCAAACTGGTCAAGTTGCTTTTCCTCAACCGAAAGTATCTTAGCGTATTCTTCAAGTAACCTCTTACGTAAGACTTCTCTACTCGTTGTAATATCTATTGTAGTACCTGTGTCTTGCATATTCTAGACCTCGATATGTGGTATTAGTCCAGACGAAGCTTCTCTAGTCTTACAAATCTGTAGGGTAATATCGTTAAGTAGCGTAGTTGCATTTACAATCGTATTGTAGTCTTGTACTCTATATATGCTATCACTTATTTCAGAATAGGCATATACACTAGTAACTTGCTCGTCTATTTGGTTAGTTGTAAATGGTTGCTCTTTCAGTGTTACTTTGTAAATGGGGCAAGTTTCGTCTTTACTTATGTATGCTTCTTCTATCTGTGTAACTTGATATACATTACTTAGCGGTTTTAGTCTTAAGTTGAAGACTACGAAATCTAGCATAGTTGGATCGAAACAGATTCTAGGGAAAACGCATACAGTTTCTGTCTTTTTGATTATGCCATACTGTGTTGGTTGTGTTATAGGATGTGTCTCTGTTGCATAAGCAACTGGAAAGTATAATATCTTGATCCATTTATAGCCACTCAGATCACCAATTCTTTCGTAAGCTCCATACTGCAGTATTTCTTTATCGAAAACAGACTCGTTAGTGTCGAACAAGTAGTATGTACTTTGTATAACACGAAATTCGTTCTTGTAAAATCTACTAAGTAAGTCGAAAAACTTATCAACGTAATACGAAATTCTAAGACTGTTAAACATAGAGACTACTCTGTGTCAAGTAAGCTGATATATTCTTCAGAAACTAGAAACGAAACAGTCCTCTTGACACCGTGAACAGAAACGTTTAGACGAA
>Ga0164315_10001604_pt1 | contig 17024 bp, 14 predicted proteins | sample GuaBasSedimGuay6_FD_113737 | JGI IMG/M metagenome (GOLD analysis project Ga0164315, IMG submission 113737) | Subseafloor sediment microbial communities from Guaymas Basin, Gulf of California, Mexico - Guay6, Core 4569-2, 0-3 cm | ecosystem: Environmental > Aquatic > Marine > Hydrothermal vents...
ACAGGTTAACTGGATATATTGTTTCATATAATCACTCCTTAATTTTGATAGGTTAAAAAGTGATTTATTATATCCTTTTAACCTATTGGAGTGTTGCACTTATGATGGGGATCCGCCTTTTAATTGTTTTTCTATAACAAACTATTTGGGTTTATTTGCTTCTTTATAAATTAGCACTGTATGGCAACGATTTAATATAATCTTCCATAAATTGCCAATCTGGATTTCCTTGATTATCTACTGGGAGTTTTATTTTTGTTGAAGTTAATCTATTGCCTGTCCAACTTCTACCAAATGAAAATTTTGGTCTTTCTTGGTCAAGAATTGCAACAAGAAACAGAGCATTATATTTGTTAAGTTTGTTGTTGTATCCACAAGATGTTTTGCCACTCATGCCAATAAATTTATTTTCTTGATATGTTGTGTATCCAGCACTGCCAGCACCTAATTGTATAAACACAATACAATTGCCTTGAGAGATAAATTGTTCGTTATCTTCTTTTGAACACATCATCTCCAAACCATTATTATTTTTTTTAGCCCCAATATAAGGTATTTCATTGCCTTGCATCAATTCATTTGTTGTTGTGCCTTTTGTTGGTTCAATATCAGCAAACAAATCTTTAATTTTAAAACAACTCCATTTTTTATAATCTAAATTATGTGGCATCTCTTTTTTAAATCTATAGCCAACTTTACCACTAACTTGTTGATTGCTTACTATTTTAAATGCAACAAAATCTCTAACAACCTTGATAAAGTCATCGTCTATTAATTTGCTATAATCAGTCTCCATGTATGCCTCTGCAAGCCACTCATCGCAAGATGTAACTTTTTGAGCAACTGATAACCCTGCCACCGATTTTCTTTTTCTATACAAAGACAACCAGTTTGATTCAATGTCAGCCCAAACCCCTTCTGTTGAGCCTTGTTTTGTTTTTTCCACCCTGCCTAAATTTTTCTTTTTTATAAAACCATCATCTCTAAAGTAACCAAAAAAAGTATCTTGATTTGCTTTTTCATGTCGTGTGCCAAGATTAAAAATCATACAACAAGCAAGAGAATTTGAACCTGGATGAAAAATATCAATAGGCAGCGAAAATACAGCATCAAGAGTATGTTCTGCAAGCATTTTTTCTTTGAATATTTTTATCTTACTTCCTCCTATCGCACATTTTGGAGGCAACAGGACTGCTAGTTTGCCAGTTCGGACAATAGATGCCACATAGTGAACAAAATGTAAACCTTTTGATGGGTCTTGACTGGTATTTTTTGTCCAATTTTTAACATAGTTAGGGTCGCAGTGTTTTCTTTGAGCGTTATAAGGTGGATTCATTAGGATAACATTGATATTATTTTCTGCTATGTTTGCTTTCATGTCAAAACAACTACCCTGCATCACATTTGAGTTGCCATCACCGTGAATAAGCATATTAGCGGTCGCCAAGCCAAAAGCAGTTTCTTCATATTCTATGCCAAATATATTTTTTGTTTTTACTTCTTGCCTTTCTTTGTTGTTAGCACAGTCATCCATAGCCTCCGTCATTGCCCGCACCAAAAAAGCACCACTGCCACAACAAGGGTCTATGACTTTTGAATTTCTATTGATGCCGACAACTTGACACATAAAATGAACTATATGATCTGGGGTGAATGCTTGATTTTTATCTTCTTTTCCCACATATTTATTAAATGTTGTAAAAAATAAATTAAGTATATCTTGCCCCATTGTGCTTTTTTCATTGATATAAGGCAAAATTTTATTCTCAATGTCTCGCAGTATTTCTTGCAATTCTTCTTTTTTTAAGTCTCTTATGTCTTGAGACTCCAACACGTTAATTTTTAAAATATATAATTTTTGCGTTTTGTTTGAATTATTAGATTTTAATAGTTTTCCAATGGTCTCTTCTATGCCACCTAAAATTTGTTTAGCAGATAACTTTTCAAAGATCAAATTGTTTTTAAGAACCAACAAACAGGTGCCAACAAATTGACTACGAATTTTCTCGCCTATGCCATATTTATGCAAGGTTTTATTCAAGGCGTAGGTGTTTTTTAGAACTTGTTCTTTATCATTTTGGACACTGGTAAAAACCTCGGCATACTCATCAAATGTTTTAATAGAATATTGGTTTTTAATTTGGTGCGATTCATCAATAGTTAAATCACTTCCCCACCATACTTTTATACGGTCATCTTCGGTATTAGCAAGAATAGCTATGATTTTATTGCCAGTTAAAACACTTTCATAATTAACATATGCCTGAAGTTGTTGATAAGTGGATTCTGTTTTCCACTTATCAAAATTATTTTTAGTTTCCACCAAAATACTGACATTGCCTTTAACGAATCTAATATCTAAAAATTTATGTTTTTTGCCATCGCTTGAAGCAATAAGCGATGAATCAATAGTTTTGCCAATTTTTTTTAATGCCTTGTCGTAACTAAACTCATCACTTTCAAGGTTTGAGACAAAATATTCTCTACCAATTGTTTCTATTATATCAAATCTATTCATAACACATGTTCCTTATAAATTATACCATTATTTACTGACATTCTAATGCCACCACACATTCTAAATTCATTTATATTATCTTGCATAACTTGAAAAATGTGAGATTTTCCAATATGATAACAAGAATTAGTGGCATGGCTGCCGTATTTCATCCAATCTACATTTTTAAATAATTTAACTATTTTATCTTTTATAATGGGGTTATTGTTGGTGATGACAACCGCAATCCCAGATTTATACTTTACCTCTTCAAAAGTATCAACTATTGAGATATCTTTATAAAAGGTTGATGATATGTAAAAATCTGCTTTTTTTTCAAAAATCCATTTTTTGCCACATTCCCTATTTTTAGCAAGCGAGGCTGTAAAAACTTTTATGTAGTCGCCAAATGGTTCGTTATTTTTGTTTTTATACCAATTAAAATCATCTTCGTCTGTTTTATGGTTTTTGCTCCATATTTGAAAAACACATTTTATATCTACATTTTTATCATTCTTTGGAGTATAAAAAGAGTTTTCAGGTAACATCTTTGAGTCAATTAAATTAAACCCTTTGACCCTGTATTTTATTGAGCCTTTGCCACGGCTTGCAAAAAACATTGCAATATAAAACAAACATAATCAGCATTTTTTGAATGATTGATAAAATTCAAAGCCATTACTCCCCTATGTCCGAATGGTGGGTTGCCGAGGACAATATTTTTCTTATTTTTTGGCAATCCATATTTTAAATAATCTTGTTTCACTATTTCATCATTTAAAGGTTTTATATCTAACCCTGTCCGATTATTTTTGGGTAATAATTTAAAAAATGCACCATTGCCCGCACTTGGTTCAATCCAGTTAAAGTGCTCTATATTTTTTTCATATTTTGAAATAATATTTTTTGCTTGTTTGTATAAATCTTTTGCCACAACCTCTTTGGTAAAATATTAATCCAATAGATTGCCGGTGTTGGTTTTCATGGTGTTGCCATTAACATATCGGAACCCTGTGCTTTGCATATCATTGTTTTCAAATAAACTGCTTTGTTTTAATTCTGCGGTATTCATATTTTTTAATTCATCAGTAAGTTAACAAGGGGCAATGCCCCTTGTTAATAGTTTTTACTGACGAATACCTTCAATTATAAAAGATAATTCAACATTTTTAGAAGCTGGTCCTAGGTTTTTAACCATCCCAAAATCTGCCATCACAAGTGTAGTTGTGCCTGCGAAACCAATTCTATGTCCGCCCCACGGATCCTTACCACCACCTATCATTTTTACATCAATTGTGATAGGTTTGGTTACACCATGTAAAGTAAAGTCACCTTTTAATGTTGCTGTTTTGTTGTCTTTACTTGGTGCATAAGAAGTGCTGACAAATTTTGCTTGTGGGTATTTATCAACCTCTAAAAAATCCGCTCCCCGTAAATGTTTATCACGTTCGGCATGATTGCTATCGACACTTTTAGTGTTGATGACTATATTGATTTTTGCTTCATTCGGTTTTTTTTCATCATAACTAAAACTGCCGTCAAAATCATTAAAACGCCCTTGGACAAAACTATAACCTAAATGAGAGACACTAAAATTGATAAAAGCATGCATACCTTTTTTGTCAATAATATATTCATCTGCCATCAAGTTGGTTGTCATAAAAATCAAACCCATAAGTAAAAAATTAAATTTTTTCATTACTACTTCTCCTGTAATTTGTTAAGGAATCTCTGAATAACACATAAAATCGGTAAAACAGCAACCCTTACCATACTTCTTGCATATTTTTAAAAAGCATCAAAACCTAAGCTATTGCTGGTTTCTTGAAAATTCACAATCGGTGGTAAATTTACTATTCTATCAATCTCATAGGTTATTCAGAGGCTCCTTAACACTTGTTGCGAACATTCGCCTAAGCGTTATGTCGCGGTCTAAAAAATGATGCTTTAAAGCACCAACCATATGTAGTGCAAATAAAAATAACAATATATGCACTGACAATTCGTGTATCTCTGCCACAATTTCTGCTTGGTTTTCATTCAATACCAACAAAGATGGAATATTCACAGAGTTAAAAATATCTACCCCAACACCTGTGGCAGTGGAGATTAAATACCCACTACAACAAGCGACAAAGATAAAAATGTAAAATGAGATATGGATTATTTTGGCAAGTTTTAGTTCATATTTTTTGTAATTAGATAATGGGCTTGGTGTTAAATTAATTAACCGCCAAATAAGTCGCACCAACAAAAAACCAAAAACCATTATGCCAACTGATTTGTGAATTTGGGGAGCAAGATGATAATTGCTATTGTATAGGTCTAAATCTATCATATATTTGCCCAGCACAAATAAACCTATAATAAGGATTGCCATCAACCAATGCAAACTGATGCTGACGATACCATAATTTAATTGAGTATTTTTAATAATCATAATTGTAATCCTAATGATGAGTCCATTTAACTTTTGATAAATCAACACCATCTTGAAACATTTCCCACAGGGGCGACAAATTCCGTAGATGTTTGATGGCGTGATGAATCTGCTCGCTGACCGTATCTATCTCTTGCTCGGTTGTCCACCTGCCGATACTAAAACGAATCGAACTATGGGCTAATTCGTCTTCTCGTCCGATATGCCGCAAAACATATGATGGTTCAAGGCTCGCACTGGTGCAAGCAGAACCAGATGATACGGCAATATTTTTAATTGCCATAATCAGGCTTTCGCCCTCCACAAAATTAAAACTAACATTCAGGTTGCCTGCAACTCTTTGTTCTAAATCGCCATTTAAATATATTTCTTCTATATCCTGCAAAGAGTTCCATAACTTATCTCTTAATTTTTTTATTTTTTTATTCTCAACCATCAGATTTTCTTGGGCGATGACAAATGCCTCACCCATGCCTACTATTTGATGCACCGCCAAAGTGCCAGATCTCATTCCCCTCTCGTGTCCGCCACCGTGCATTTGTGCCTCTAACCTAATTCTGGGTTGGCGGGACACATATAAAGCACCGACACCTTTGGGACCATATATCTTATGAGCTGAAAAACTCATTAAATCAACTTTTAATTGTTGTAAATCAATCGGCACTTTGCCAGCACTTTGGGCCGCGTCCACATGAAAAATAATACCTTTTTTACGAGTTATCTCTCCTATTTTTTCAATATCTTGAATAACGCCTATTTCATTATTGACATGCATAATTGACACTAAAATTGTCTCATCTGTGATGGCTTGTTTTAAATCATCCAAATCTAACAAACCGTTTTCTTGCGGTGATAAATAAGTTATGTCAAAACCCTCTCGCTCTAATTGCCGACAGGTATCCAACACGGCTTTATGTTCGGTATTCATAGTAATAATATGCCGGCCTTTTTTTTGATAAAAGTGGGCTATGCCTTTGATCGCCAGATTATCAGATTCGGTTGCCCCAGAGGTGAAAACAATAGAGCGAGGGTCGGCATTTATTAAATCTGCTACTTGTTTGCGAGAACTTTCAACAGCTTCTTTGGCATCCCAACCAAATTGATGATTAGTGGAGGCAGGATTACCAAATTGCCCATCACTTTTTAAATATTGCATCATTTTGTCAGCGACAAGAGGGTCAACCGGGGTTGTGGCTGCATAGTCTAAGTATATTAGTTTTGTTTTCATGTTTTTTTAAAACACCAAAGAGTTTAAGGATTTTTGCTGCACTTTTCTTTGTTTTTCTATCTCGAATTTATTCTTCTTTATTTTTTTAACATCTTCATAATCTGCAACAAGTGATATCAGTGTTATGCCTGACAAATACCGATCAATCGTTCTGTTTAATCCTGTCCATAACTTATGCGTCAAGCAGTTAGCATCATTGTGACAATTGCCTTCTCCTTGACAATTAGTTGCCTCAATCTTTTCATCAACTGCACAAATAATTGTTAAGATATTTATTTGATCTTGGGGTACAACATAACCACCACCTGGACCTCTGATGCTTTTCACTAATTCGGCTTTTTTTAATTTAGAAAATAGTTGCTCTAAGTATGAAAGAGATATATTTTGGCGATTCACTATGTCCGACAAGGGGACACAACCATTTTTTTGATTTAAAAGGATATCTAATAAAGCTGTGACTGCATATCTGCCTTTGGTAGAAAGTTTCATAAATAATTAATCTCAACAAAAAATCACTATTTTATAATACCTCAGTATTTTAGTCAAGTATTATTTTTATCTAAGTAGGACAAAAAACCATTTGAAGCATTTTCTATTAAATCTAAAACTATTTCAAAACCCTTGTCCCCTCCTGCATAATAAGGGTCTGGAACATATTCATATTTATTTTGAGTGGAGAATTTTAAGAATTTAAAAAGTTTGGCTGTTGAGTCAACCGGTTGCATGCTTGCAAGAATTTGAAAATTATCATTATCCATCGCCATAATATAGTTATATTCATAAAAATCGGATAATTGCACCTGTCTTGCTGTGATTGTTGATAAATTATAACCTCTTTTTGATGCCACTTTTGTTGAACGTTTGTCAGGTGACTCTCCGATATGATAAGAGGCGGTGCCTGCGGAATGCACTTCAATTTGTTGGTGGAGTTTTTTTTGGCGGATTGTGTGGCTTAAAACCGCCTCTGCTGTAGGTGAGCGACATATATTCCCCATACATACCATTAAAATTTTTATCATTTTTATTGTTGTTTTGAGCGGATAACTTCATCTGCCTGCTGGGGGTTCACTTTTTTTTCTTTGCCAGATGGGTTGGTGAAACTATCATTGAGCTTTTGAATAAGTTTTGCTGATTTTTCAACAATTTGTTTTAATCTATTTTTGCTCCATCTGTGCCATCCTGCTGGATTTTTAAACCAAATTGAGCGATAAAAAACACAATTTTTTATAAATGACCTCAAATAATAACCATCGTCATCTTTTATTATTGTTTTAATTATGGTTTTTTTTATTAAATGTCTGTTAAAAAAATGCAAAGCAGTCAATAAAAACATAACTAAAACAGAGCCATAAATGAAAAACTCTACATTATTAAACATTTGTAACCCAGAGACCATTAAATTAGACCCAAACATTAAATACAGCATAAAAATAATAACTACTGCAAAGGATACCCCATCTAATACTAAAACTTTTTTACGCCAAGAAGTTATATATTCTTTTATTTTGGGAATATGGACTTTTTCTATCTCAGAGCTTATTTTTTCCAAAGAGCCTACAATTCGATACGATCTTTGGGATTCAATTTGCTCCATCCGATCTAATATTTCTGCCAAATCTGCATCTTTTTTGGTTTTAAATCTTTTTGCTAAGGCTTCATCTTCAATAGGAGAGGCCGCTTTTTCGTTATAAATACTATAAAATTTACCAGCAGACAAACCCTCTTGTCCCAGTGCTCTTTGCCAAGCTGCGGTTATATCCTCTGGGTTATCTTCTCGTGCTGTGGTATCAATTTGATTTAAAATATATAAAAATTTATTAGAATCTTTTCGTAGGATTGTTTTGCTAACGAGATGCTTTAGGGTATCACGCATGGCACCTGGTTCCGGATGACGAGCATCAAAAAACACCAAAACTAAATCAGACAAATCTACAATATGTTCGGTAATTTGCAAAGTAGCAGTACGTTGAGCATCGGCATCAAACCCTGGCGAATCAATTATGATCTTGCCTTTTAATTTATCAGAGGAGCAAGGCTTTAGTTGCAAATAAGCGTCAATTCTCGTCCCCTCTCCTGGGGTTTCTTTATCAATATCAGCACTCATCTGATAAAAAGGAAACCTCGAATCAGAATCAAGTGCAATCCCTGGTAAAACCACACCATCATTATTTGAGCTATATACTAAAACCGAAAATTTATCATCAACAGCCTGGTTGCCTGTTTTTTGCAAATTTTTACCAATGTAATCGTTGATAAAGGTTGATTTGCCAGCCGAGAAAGTGCCAAGAATTGAGATAAGTGGCCACCATGGAATATTATTTGTCCAAGATTCATCCGAGGTTAATAATCCTATTTTTCGTCCAACTTCGTCTAATTGACGATAAGATTCCAAACAGCCCAAAAGAATCGGATTTTCAGATCGTAGATGTTCTGATAGGTTGCAAAACCTCTCATTGATTGCGCTTGATTGTGCCATTATTGATTATACATAGATAAAAAAAACCTATTATGCCAAAATATAAAGCCGATAACAAGTTTTATATATTATTGGGATTTTTTTAAATCATAGGCTGTTTTAATAAAACTATGAAAAATTGGATGTCCATCTTTGGGGTTAGAGGTAAATTCCGGATGAAACTGGCAAGCCATAAACCACGGATGATCTTTTATCTCTATTGATTCTATTAGTTTTTTATCGGATGATTTGCCACTAAAAATAAGTCCGTTATCGGATAGAATTTTTTCATAATTATTATTAAACTCATATCTGTGACGGTGTCTCTCGTTGATAGTGTCTTGTTGATAAATTTCTTTTATTTTTGAGCCTTCTTTTAGGTTACATTTTTGTCCACCGAGCCGCATGGTGCCACCTCTGACACTTTTTTTATCTCTTGTTTGTTGCAACCCATCTTTATCTTGCCATTGAGATATCAAACCCACCACAGGATATTTTGTAGTTATATCAAACTCGGTGCTATTGGCATTTTTTAAATTAGCAACATTGCGAGCATATTCAATTATAGCAACCTGCATTCCAAGACAAATTCCAAAATATGGAATGTGATTCTCACGAGCATATTGAGCAGTTTTAATCTTGCCCTCCACCCCACGAGTGCCAAATCCACCTGGAATTAAAATCGCATCCATATCATTAAAATCACTCATATCTGATGCCTCCAACCCCTCTGAATCAATATATCGTATGTTTACTTTTAGCTTATTACTTATTCCTGCATGCCGCAGAGCCTCATTGAGTGATTTATAACTTTCAGTAAAGTGCACATATTTGCCCACCATGGCGATAGTTATCTCATCTTTTGGATTGCGAACATTGTTAATAATTCTCTCCCATTTTTTCAAATTTGCAGGTTTATTTTTCAAAGCAAATTGTTTTATAACCTGCTCGTCCATTTTTTGTTTGTGAAACTCCAAAGGGATTGAATAAATCTCATCAACATCAGTTGCCGAATACACACCATTTAATGGCACATTTGTAAAGAGTGATATTTTTTCTCGGTGTTGTTTGGGGATTTTTTTCTCCGAACGGCATAATAACATATCAGGGAAGATGCCAATTCCACGTAATTCTTTTACCGAATGTTGGGTAGGTTTGGTTTTAATCTCGCCTGCGGATTTTATATATGGCACCAAAGTAAGATGCATGAATAAAGTATTTTGGCGTCCCATCTCCACCCCGAGCTGGCGAATCGCCTCCATAAATGGCAAAGATTCAATGTCTCCTACGGTGCCTCCGATTTCAATCATCGCAATATCGGCGTTTTGTGAGCCTATTTTTATGGCTTTTTTTATCTCGTTGGTAATGTGGGGAATAACCTGCACTGTGTTGCCCAGATACTCACCTCTTCTCTCTTTTTCAATAACATTTTTATAAATCCGTCCTGTCGTCCAGTTGCTTTGTTGTGATGTTTTGCAAGACACAAATCTTTCATAATGCCCCAGATCCAGATCAGTCTCGGCACCATCTTCTGTGACAAAAACCTCACCATGTTGATATGGACTCATGGTGCCTGGATCTACATTTATATAGGGATCTAATTTTATCATGGCAATTTTCAAGCCACGAGCTTCTAATATTGCTGCCAGCGATGCCGAGGCTATGCCCTTTCCTAGGGATGATACAACCCCACCTGTGATAAAAATATATTTTGTCATATTTTTTTGAAAAATAAAAACCCTATATTTTACAATGAGTGCTTCTAATAAATCAAGCACAAAATTAAAAAATACAAAAATCTTGTCATTATTTTTTTCAAAATGTTAAAATGTGCCTTTGTTTTTTTATAAATTTATAATAAATGAACTATCCATCAAAAAAAGGGTTATATAATCCCATCCACGAAAAAGATAATTGCGGAGTAGGTTTTGTCGCTAAAATTGACAACATAAAATCACACAGTATTGTTAAAAAAGGCTTGCAAATTTTAAATAACCTATCTCACCGAGGAGCCGCAGGAGCAGACCCTAATGCAGGTGATGGTGCAGGTATCATGTTACAATTGCCTGATGAATTTTTTATAAAAGAGGCGGAAAAATTAAATTTTAATTTACCACCTGTCGGACAATATGCTGTGGCTATGGTTTTTTTAAATAAAGATAGCCAAAAACAACAGAGATTTAAAGACAAAATTGATAAAATTATAAAGAAAGAGGGTTTGCAAATTATTCAATATCGTCCTGTTCCTGTTGATAATAATTGTCTATCAGTAAGTGTTTTAAAAACAGAGCCTGCTATTTTTCAAATTTTTATAAAATGCGAAGATGGTATGTCACAAAACACTTTTGAAAGAAAGCTGTTCGTAACACGCAAATTAATTGACAATAAAATAAACCATCCAGATGATGTTTATATTTGCTCCATGTCATCAAGAACAATTATTTACAAAGGAATGTTTCTCGCTCACCAAGTTAAAGAATATTATAAAGATTTGTCTTGTGAAGACTTTAAATCTGCTATGGCTCTTGTGCATCAGAGATTTTCAACCAATACTTTTCCTGCTTGGTTCCTTGCCCACCCATATCGTTTTGTCGCTCACAATGGCGAGATAAATACGATTCGTGGCAATATCAACTGGATGGCAGCTCGCAAACATATTATAAAATCAGATGTTTTAAAGAATGATTTGAATAAATTATGGCCTATAATTGCTAATAATCAATCCGATAGTGCAGGTTTTGATAATGCCTTGGAATTGCTTTATTTTGGCGGTTATTCTATATCGGATGCGATCATGTTACTTATCCCTGAGGCATGGCAAAAAGATAAGTTAATGAATAAGGATAAAAAGGCTTTTTATGAATATAATGCAGCTTTAATGGAGCCATGGGATGGGCCGGCAGCCGTGGCATTTTCTGATGGAACTAAAATTGGTGCTACCTTAGATAGAAACGGTCTGCGACCTGCACGTTACCTGCAAACAAATGATGGACTTGTTGTTATGGCATCCGAGATGGGAGTTTTGAATATTCCAGAAGAAAATATAATCAAAAAATGGCGATTACAACCTGGCAAAATGCTCTTGATTGATCTAGAAAAACACCAGATAATATCCGATGATGACATAAAAAAAGAAGCTTCTTTATCTCATCCTTACCAACAATGGCTAAGCGAGGGACAGGTTAAACTATCATCCTTAAAGCCAGAATCAGAACAAAACACGACAATTTATGATAAACAAGAGTTGTTGCAAAAACAAATTGCTTTTGGTTACAGTAAAGAGGATTTAAAATTTTTAATGCAACCTATGGTAGAAGATGGTGCCGAGGCAATAGGCTCAATGGGGGCGGATAACCCCTTAGCAGTTTTGTCAGACAAACCCAAAACTCTATATAATTATTTTAAACAAAAATTTGCCCAGGTGACAAACCCACCGATTGACCCTATTCGCGAAAATATAGTAATGTCGCTGATAAGTTTTGTCGGTCCCTTACCAAATATTTTAGATCCCCACCCTGACAAAACTCACCAAAGATTAGAATTAGAACAACCTATTTTAAACAAGATCCAATTTAGTTGCATTAAAAACCTCAATAACGACAAAAATAGCTCTTTTAAAATAAAAACTATTGACTGTTATTTTGCTAAGGCTATGGGGGAAAACGGATTATCAGTCGCAGTTGATTCAATTTGTGCCAAAGCAGAGGATGCCGTGCAGGATGGCTTTAATATTATTATTCTATCTGACCGCAATATGAATGAAGATAAAATCGCCATCCCTTCTTTGTTATCTTGTTCGGCGGTCCATCAACATTTAATAAAAACAGGACATAGAACCAAAACAGGCCTTATAATCGAGACAGGTGAGGCTCGCGAGATTCATCATTTTGCCACTCTATCAGGTTTTGGAGCGCAGGCTATTTTTCCATATCTTGCTCTCTCCACCACGATTGATATAGCTCATACTTATAACCTTAAAATCAGTGATGACGAAGCTCAACAAAACTATATCAAAGCTATCGGTAAGGGTTTGTATAAAGTTATGTCAAAAATGGGTATTTGCACTTATCAATCCTATTGTGGTGCCCAAATTTTTGATGCCGTAGGATTAAGCTCACAATTTATTGACGAATATTTTACGAATACAGACACTAAAATCGGTGGAATTGGTATTGATGAGCTGGCGATTGAAATTGTTCAAAAACACAACCTTGCATTTGCAAAAACCCATAAAACTCTACATAATGGCGGTGATTATGCTTATAGGTTTGATGGCGAGATTCATGCTTGGTCACCACAAATTATTACCGCTTTACAAGATTCTGTGCGAAATAGCGACTTTGAATCTTTTAAAAAATATCGTGATCTGGCTAACAACCAAGACCAAAAATTAAAAACCCTAAGAGGTTTGTTTGAAATAAAATCAGATAAAAAACCTATTGATATTAACGAGGTGGAACCTGCATCTGATATAGTCCGGCGATTTGCCACAGGAGCTATGAGTTTTGGTTCTATATCCTACGAGGCACATACAAATTTGGCGATTGCTATGAATCGCCTCAAAGCTCGCTCTAATACGGGAGAAGGTGGTGAGTTATCCGAGAGATTCTCACCTATGCCAAATGGAGACTCAATGCGATCAGCTATCAAACAGGTAGCATCTGGACGTTTTGGGGTCACCACCGAATACTTAGTAAACTCCGACATGATTCAGATTAAAATGGCACAAGGAGCAAAACCTGGCGAAGGAGGACAACTGCCAGGACACAAAGTGGACGAAACTGTTGCCAGAATTCGTCATTCTACCGCAGGAGTGGGTCTAATATCGCCACCTCCTCATCATGATATATATTCCATTGAAGATCTGGCACAACTGATTTATGACTTAAAAAATGTGCAACCAAAATCTGATATTAGTGTAAAATTAGTATCCGAGGTAGGGGTTGGCACAGTGGCAGCAGGTGTCGCCAAGGCTCATGCCGATCATATCACAATTTCAGGTTATGACGGCGGCACAGGGGCTAGCCCATTAACTTCCATAAAACATGCAGGTTCGGCATGGGAAATAGGTTTGGCTGAGACCCAACAAACTCTCGTTTTAAATAATTTACGCGGACGGATCAAACTACAAGTTGATGGCGGAATTAGAACAGGACGAGATATTATAATCGGTGCATTGCTCGGGGCTGATGAATTTGCTTTTGCAACCGCAGCTTTAATCGCCGAGGGTTGTATAATGATGAGAAAATGTCACCTTAATAATTGTCCGGTGGGAATCGCTACTCAAAAAAAGGAGCTTCGTGCTAAATTCACAGGAAAACCTGAACATATTGTCCGTTTCTTTACCTATCTTGCCGAAGATGCCAGAGCTTTAATGGCAAAATTAGGTTATAAAAAATTAGATGATTTAATCGGGCAAGCACAACTTCTACAACAAAAAAGAGCAGAAAATCATTTTAAAACCTATGGGCTTAATTTTAAAAATTTATTTTATAAAGAAAATGTGGACGAGAGCAAAACTGCAATTTATCACCAAAGTTTGCAAAACCATAAATTGGAAGAGGCAATTGATAACATTCTCATTAAAAAAGCAGAAAATGCAATCAATACACAGCAAAAAGTTGATATTGATGTTGAGCTACATAACTATAATCGTAGTTTTGGTGCTATGTTATCCGGGACAATTGCCTCAAAATATGGGCACAAGGGTTTGCCTGATAACACAATTAACATTAGAGCTTATGGCACCTGTGGTCAAAGCATGGGCGCATTTCTTTCCAAAGGCATAAGTTTAACTTTGGCAGGTGCGGGCAATGATTATGTCGGCAAGGGTTTGTGTGGTGGCAAAATAATAATCCATCCTGCGGCAAAATCAAAACTTATCTCTTATGAAAATATTATTGTAGGCAATACCGTTTTATATGGCGCTATAAGTGGTAATTGTTTTATATCAGGCATAGCAGGGGAGAGATTTGCTGTACGTAATTCAGGAGCCATCGCCGTAGTAGAGGGTATCGGCAACCACGGCTGTGAATATATGACAGGTGGAGTAGTTGTCGTTTTAGGTGAAACTGGCATAAATTTTGGTGCTGGAATGAGTGGCGGTATTGCTTATGTTTATGATAAAAAAGGTGACTTTGTTAATAAATTAAATACCGAGATGGTAGGTTTAGAGAGCTTAGATGATGATATTCCAAAAAACAAAGATGATTTAAAAAATCATTTAAAATATGACGAGTTTAGATTAAAAATTCTTATTCAGCAACACTATATAAATACCCATAGCCCAAAAGCAAAAATAATCTTAAACAACTGGCAAGAAGAGAGACGCAAATTTAAAAAAATTATGCCAATTGATTATAAAAAGGCATTATTGAGGAGCAAAAAATGAAAAATGTAAATGGTTTTTTAGATATAAAAAAAACCGATAGAACATACTTGCCAATCGCAGAGCGAGTTTTAAATTTTGATGAATTTGTCAAATCTTTACCAAAAGATGATTTACAACAACAGGCTATCCGTTGTATGGATTGTGGCACACCATATTGTCATGTCTCTTGTCCTTTACATAATTTAATCCCAGATTGGAACAGCCTAATATCCGAAAATGACTACAAAAATGCTCTGATTCAACTACATTCAACTAATAATTTTCCAGAATTTACTGGCAGAATTTGCCCTGCCCCCTGTGAGGCAGGATGCACCTTGAATATTGACAATAATCCGGTAAGTATCAAAACTATTGAATGTGCTATAATTGACTATGCTTTTGAAAAAAACTGGATTAAACCCCAAATTCCAGAAATAAAAACAGACAAAAAAATAGCTATAATAGGTTCTGGTCCTGCTGGGATGGCGGCTGCTCAACAATTGGTGCGGATGGGGCATAGTGTCGTTTTGTATGAAAAAAATAAAAAAGCAGGCGGTTTGTTACGCTATGGAATCCCAGACTTCAAGCTTGATAAAAAAATCATTGACAGAAGATTAGAGCAGATGACACAAGAGGGATTAATTCTAAAAACTGGACTCAATGTCGGAGTTGATGTTTCAATACAAGACTTACAACAAAAATGTGATGCAATTTTATTAACCGGCGGCTGTGAGATACCAAAAGACTTAAAAATTAGCGGACGAGATAGTAGTGACATTTATTTTGCCATGAATTATTTATCTCAACAAAATAAAATAAATAGTAGTGAAAATTTATTGGATGAATTTTTGATTACTGCAAAAGATAAAAATGTCATAGTCATAGGTGGTGGTGATACAGGATCAGATTGTATCGGCACAGCAGTGCGTCAAGGTGCCAAAAAAATAACTCAATTAGAGATTATGCCCAAACCTCCCATACAAGTAGATAAATTTACCAACTGGCCAAAATGGGAACACAAATTTCGCACCTCCTCATCACAAGAGGAGGGAGTAGAGAGAATATTTTCCACAACAACAGCGGAATTTATCAACGAAAATAATAAATTAACTGCCATAAAAACCTATAAAGTAGACGATAAATTTCATAAAATTGATGATAGTGATAAAACAATAGATGCGGATATTGTGTTTCTTGCGATGGGATTTGTTGCACCTATTTATGACGAATCATTACAACAACTTGATATAAAAACAGATAAGAGAGGTAACATAAAAACCGATAAAAAATACCAAACCAATATAGCCAAAATTTTTAGTGCAGGCGATATGAAAAACGGTCAATCTTTGGTTGTAACCGCTATCAATGATGGTAGGCTATCAGCCACCGCTATCAATAATTTCTTAAAAGAATCCGCCTGATGTAAAAATCTGACTTTACGAATGACGGGGGTTTTTTTAATTCTCAATTATAAGAGTGCATTCCTATCGGGGAAAGACTATGAAATAACTAAATTTTACACAATTGCCGAACAAAAAAAGAGAATCCCGTCATTGCTGTATAAGTTAGGTAATTCGTTGACAGAATCCCCATTATAATACTTCTTTTTTTTTTGCTATTTCTTTTTTTTTTACTTTTCTTGTTTTTTGTCTTCATTTTTTATATTATTTTCTTTGTTTTCTTCTTTGTTTTTCTTGTCGTTCTTTTTTTCTTTATTATTCTCTTTATCTATCAACCTATCATTAAACTGCTTTGGTGTTAAACCATTGATTCCTTGGTGTGGTCTATGTTCGTTATAATAGGATAAATAAGTCCATAACTCTTGTTCTGAATTACTTTTACTATCAAAGACATAATCTTTTAATAAATCATCTTGAGACCTTTGCATAATTCAAGTGCTGTTTAGAGAGGACAGAAAATAGTGCATTTTTATAGCAAAAATGAGGAAAATGGCAAGTCCTTTGACGAATTTTTGCTATGAAAAGGTGCATTTTGTGTGTTTTATAAATTGTGCTTGAATTATGCAAAGGTCTC
>Ga0164315_10001607_pt1 | contig 17017 bp, 17 predicted proteins | sample GuaBasSedimGuay6_FD_113737 | JGI IMG/M metagenome (GOLD analysis project Ga0164315, IMG submission 113737) | Subseafloor sediment microbial communities from Guaymas Basin, Gulf of California, Mexico - Guay6, Core 4569-2, 0-3 cm | ecosystem: Environmental > Aquatic > Marine > Hydrothermal vents...
TCTGTATCAGCTAAACCGTTTAAAGTATCAGCATCGTTAGTTGAAAAATTAATCCAATTCAAACCGTCAAATCTTACAATATCACCAGTAGACGAACCTGTTAAAATAACATCAGTTAAATCGTTAAACGCGCCACCAATACCACCGATTTGAGAATCTACATACGCTTTAGTTGCTGCATGTAATGTTGCGGTAGGATTAGCATTAAGAGTTAAAAAGCCAGTCATTGTGTCACCAGCTAATTCTACATATGAAGAATCATGATTATGTAAACCTAATCCTGAACCTAACGAATCAAGAGCCGCTTCAACATCTGGATAACTACCAAGTTCCAAGTTTCCTGTAATCTCGACATTACCAGTAACAACACCACCACCAAGCTGCAAGAAATTATCATCAAGATAACCTTTATTAACAGCCCAAAAGTACGGGTCGGAATCTGGTATAGAAGCTGTACCATCTTCAAAAAGATTTAATCCCGGTAAATTTGTAATATAATTATTCCCAACATCAACATCAACACTTATACCATCGAAAGTTGAATAAACATCTATGTCTGGTGTATTAAATATGTCGTCTAATATTTGAGGGTTTACGTGTTGAACACTTTTCCACGCTCCAATAGTTTGTAAAATTGGATTAACGGGTGAACCGTTTACACCTTGAACACCAGCTATCGTATCAACATTGACTGTAACCTTATCTAAGTTTACATGAGCAGTCGCAGAAACAGCTAAATAATTCCCAACAAAATCTCCACCAACAGTGAAAATGTTAAACTTAAAGCCACCGGAATTAAATCTGTTAATTAATGCTGCGCGATTTTTAGCAAAATATTTAGAATTTGGATTACCTTTTAATCGTATGATTATGTCATTGGGCGCACTAACATCGTACACATCAATGCCGTGACGGTCAAAAACTTTAAGTGTTGAATCGTTAGTATCGTACCAAACTTGACCATGTATCGGGTTATTTGGTTCTACCGGATTAGCAAAATGTTCTAATAGGTGATAGAAATTTTCTTGGATTCTTTCGCCATAAGAATCTTTTCCTTTACCATGAAATAGTAAAGAAGTGTTTGATGTAACCGCGCTAACGTCAAGCACGTTTGATACTGGTGTAGTTTCACCATTAGTTGTGTATGGTGAAACGCTAAAAGACCTAGTACTATTACCATCAGTGGGGTTAACTACATATATATCAGCCATATTCAGAATTCTCGTTTAATATAATGTATGTATTTATATTAAGCGGTAGTAATGAATAACTCTTTGTTGAAATAATCTATTGTGGCTAATACTTGTGGAGTAGGATTATCGAAATCCAAGCGAATATGTGTTAAAACAGTATCATACACATCTTTAGCTTTTTTATATGGTACGAAAAACTTATCATTACCGTATAAAAGGTCTGGGTCGTTAAGAACTGTGTAAAATTCTACATCAAAATGTTCAGTTAATAACTGTGCATATATCAACGCTACTGCATAAGATTTTGCTGGATATATTAGGATGGTGGATGGTTCAAAAAAATAATCAACTATATCAGCACACAAATCCCATTCGTCTTGATTCTCTTTAATATAACAATCTTTATCAGATATAAGGTCGTCAAACTTTGCATCCATTTGTCGATGATAAGTTCGCTGTCTAGCTTTCCACTCTTCCATCATAATTGTTTAATAAATTTATAAAACCGTTGCAACTGTTTTCTAAGCTCTTAACATCTTTAAGATGCTCACTTAAACAGTGTCCTAAATAGTCACAACTTTTACATATCTCATTAGTCGTAACTTTCTCCTTTTCAATTCTACACCATTCCAGATAATTTGTAAAGGTTTCCAACTCTTTAAAATGTTCATTCCCTTTATCATCAAAGTCTAATATAGAGATATTACCGTTAGGAGTAATATAAATGTGGTTGTCAGAAAAACTACTCCCTTTTTGTGACAAACAATCTTCAATCTTTTTTCTGTTCACCAGTTCATACGTGCCTTGTAGAGCCAACCATTTGAAAACATAATCTTCGTAATCAGCATAGGTCGATTGTTGGGAATTGTAATCATTTCCTGAATATGGTTTAATCTCAACACTCGTAATATTTCCAACAGTGGAAAACATTTGGTGCATGATTGGAATATCTCTATCTGCGTTTATTATTATATTATCAATTGCTAATACAATGATGTGAACATCTTTACTAAAACCTAATATATTAGCGAACACTTTTTCATGATGCTCACGATATTTAAAATCGTAAGAAACTGAAATGTCCACATTGTCTTGATTGAAAAATGGATGAACGTTTGAGAAGTTTGTAATGACATTTAAAGAACCGCTGTAGAAGCGATTTAAGACGGTTTCTAAATCTTTAAGGTATTGATACGGTAATAAGCCTATTTCACCGCCATATAGGTCGATGTGCGTTATATCTACGTGGTTTGTTATATCAGTGAGAAGTGTTTCTAATCTTTGAAGGTTCAACCGTTTTTTATCTGATAAATTAGAATCCCCCAAATAACATTGAGGGCATCTAAAATTACAAAAATACGTTGGATTTATTGATAATTGCATTTGTGCATTGTAGCACGATTTTAATATTTAATAATATACATCATTGAAATGTTACGCGGTCTTGTTTCTGCACCACCAGTATAACCAGTGTTTGTTCCAGAAGTGTTAGCATTTAACCCGAAAACCCCAGTGAAAGCACCAGAATATTGTGGCCCATATGTATCTTTTGTGTGTCTATGAGATTTGAATAAGTCAGCTTGATATGAACCGATAGAACGTCCACTATCCACACCCCTACCATCATCCCAACCACGTAAAAATTCACCCCTTAAATCTGGAAGATTAAAAGTTGTCGAACCGTTACCGACACCATAAAGCGTTCCTACGATTGCGAACAGTGTAGCGTATGTTGTTCTATTAACAGCAGCACCATTACACTTTAAAAATCCGGTTGGAAGAGTTGAAGTACTTACTGCAATAACACCACCAGCATCGAAAACACCAAGACTACCGCTAACTTGATTACCACCAGCAGTTGAACCATCACCTAGAAAAAGTTGTTTTTGGTCAGTTGTAGATATTAATTCACCTTCTTCTGGTGTATAACTACTTCTATTAACTTCTAAACCTTTTTTAATTATTATAGCCACGTTAAATCCTTTTTAATATTCTTAAATTATAATTCCAATAGTCACAATATCTGCTTCAATACCATTACCATTAGGACTTCTAGTTTTAAATGTCAAACTTGTGGCAGACGGAGCAGGAGAATCTTCTACAGGACTCACTATTCTAGCTTGTAAATTACTATCTTCCATACTTACTGAACCAATAATACCGTAGTCAGAAGTTCCAATATTTACTGAAAAGTTCACACGATATACACCATTACCCATATCTGTAATGCTAGAAACATTATTTTGTCTCTGAATGCTATCATTTATACCATTAAATCTAGCCCACGCGAAAATTTCGCCACCAACAGAACCTAATAGATTACCACCAGCAGTTGACCCATCACCTAAATATAATTTTTTTTCATCCGTAGTAACAATTATTTCACCATCAGCAGGTGTTATCCCTGTTCTGTTAGATTCTGTTCCTCGTTTTAACTTCAATACACCCATCATAACCCCTTATACACTACATTTAACGTAGCGTTTTAAATCTTTTTTAAATAGCCTCTATCGCAATCTTGTAAGCGTCTAATACAACATTGATTGCTGATATATCAATCGAAGCGTTAACATCAATTTTAGCTTTAATTCTTAATTCTTCAATTGCAGCACCTTTAACAATCCACGCACCCCTAGCAGCTAAAATATCATCAGTTGCAACAGTAGAAGTATTGCCAGTAGCATTAACTTCCGCTTGAACAAACGGATAACCTGTTAAATCAACAGGATAACTAGCATCTTTATATGCTTGTGCATCATCAGCTTTTTCCTGATATGTTAAAGATTGTCCAGAACCACCAGTAATAAATGTGAGCCTTTGCGTTTCAGCTAAAGAATCAATCGTTAAAATGTTTGCAGCTTTAGCAGCAACTAAGTCTACAATCCATGCAGAACCGTTCCAAGTTGTATATTCCGTAGGAACTAATTCAGTTTTATCAACAGGTATTACACCTAAATCTTCAATGGTTGATTGTTCTTGTGTTGTTGTATCGTAAACAACAGTTCCCCGATTATCTTCAATTTCCGACCATGTAGTGCCATTGAAAATAGCAACGTTTCCAGCAGACGGAGTTATAACAGTAACATCAGTCGCATACGCTGGTATTAATGGTAAACTATCTAAAGGGTCTAAATCAGCAACAACAGTTGATAAAAATTCGGTGGTTACTTGGTCGTAATTATGTATGTCCATATTATTCTCGTAAAGTTAATGGCTTTCAACTATTTATAAATGTTATATAGCTCTTGAATATTGGAATGGTGTTTCAGCAAAAGCCATAAAAATATATGTTGCAGCAGTAGTGTTCGTTCTATTGTCAAAACCTCTAATTTTAAAACCATTTGAAAGAATATCAATTTCGGTATCACCCGGCCCAAGTTCAACCGCTGTAGTATTAGGTGCAAAGGATTGGCCTAAAACATTAGTCGATTCAAATTTAGGACATTTAACTACCCAATCTTGCACAGTTGTTGAACTTTTAATCAATATATACGCTGGTTTAAATCCACAATATACAAACGGGCCATCTCCGATTGAACCATCACCAGTATATTTTCCGAATTTAGAAAAACCTTCAACACTAGTAAACAGATAAGCGATATAATTATTTGTACCAGAATCACCAGTAAGTGCATAATTACCAACTGCAAACCATGTAGACGTTGGATTTGAATTTGCAAATGCTACAGTAGAAGTAACTCTAGCAAAATTATTATTTAATCTAAGGTGAAAAGCTGGTGAACCGTTATTAGCGTCTTTATGATACACAGCATAATTTTGAGCACCAACAAACTTTTTATGTATTATCATATCTGGTATAGTACCTAATCCATGATTAATAGTTTGTGTGCCACCTGTTCCAGAATATATAACTATGTCGAAACCCGGTGTAACACCCTTTTTCCAATTGAAAGCTGCATAATCATCATCAAGTGTGTTTACTAAAGCAGAACCACCAATTTTAAAACCACCTTTATTAAATTGAAGCAATGAAAATTCATCACTAAGTTGACCGTCAATTTGGTTTCCCATTACATAATTTTGAACTCCACGGCTGGAATCGAATATATAATTATCTGATATAGTATTACGGTTTTTAATCCAGACTAAATCTGGTTGACCTATAGGAAATTCTGTACCTACAATATTTTCAGATGAAATAGCTTTATAATCAACAGGTGGGGTATATGACCAAAAATCTTCATTAGTTCTTAATGTTAATGTAACTGTAGTCGAAACCACATTACCAACATTATCTAAAGTTAAAACGTAATTAGTTTGATTCAATAAATCATTTATAACCCCTTGAGATACATTATTTTTAAAGTATTCTAAAATGTTATTATCTAAATCTATACGAACACCAATAACATCACCAACAGTATATGATGCTGGGCCAGAATCTAAGACAACTTGATTATAATTATAATTACCAGTAGAAGTATAAGTTATACCGCCCGGCATTCTACCTGCATAATCAGTAGTAAGTTCAGCATCAGGAACAATACCAAAGCCAGACCTATCACCACCATTATTAACGACCAACATTTCAGCATACCATTTACCGGAAGAGATTGGTAATGTTGCGTGTATGCTTCTACCACCCGATTGATTAGCTAATACAGCGGTTAAACCTGCTTCTGTAACGGAATTTGCTTCATGAGCTTTACCAGAGTTTAAAATTGAATAATTGTTTGTCGGTGTATCTGTACGTCTAGGAACACCAACGTTTGATAAATCATTACCATTACCAGAATTATCCTCACCTTCCATCGAAGAGTTAGAGAAATCTAAATAAAAACCGTTCGTGCCGTAAGAACCAGCATAAGCTTTAGGTATCCAAAAACCATTTACTCCTGTTTCACCAAAATCAGAAGCGGTTAAAGTCGTACCATCAATATAATGTACGTCAGCCATATAACCGTCGTGTTGGTCACCAGCAATATTCGGTATAAATGAACCTAATCTATGAATTAAACTAGTACTATTAAATTGACCATCAACACCATCAATAGTCGCATTAGTATCTAATATACCATCAATATAAATTTTCAATGTTGTAGTATCTCTAGTTACTACAATGTGATAATATTTACCTACTTCATTTATTTCTGCCGTTGTTATAACGCTTCCATGTATTACCGTATCGTGTTTCCAGAAATAAAGGATTTTATTAGTAGAAGTGAACACAATTTGTTCATCGTGTTGGTCTGAACCAGTATTATAATAACCTGCGGAAAAAATTTCACCCCTAACATCAATTCTCGAAAATTTAAGCCAAGCAGATAATGTCCAAACTCTTTTATCACCAACAACCGTAGGTGTTCTATGTAAATAATCATCTTGTTCAGCGAAAAATGCACCAGAATTACCAATATCATACACATTAACGCTTTGCACTTCATCACCAACTTGTAATCCAGAGCCATTACCAGTGTATAAAAATGTTTTAAAATATTCAGGAGGTAGTGGTATATCAGGAGTCGGCAAATTTGTAGAATTAAGCGCAACATACCCGTTAGGTGCTGAATATGTCCAAGAATCTTCGGAAGCTTTTAATGTTATCATACCTGAATTAACAAACGATGAACCATAAGTGTGTATGTATAGCTTATCTTCTGGTGTATAATCTACAGCAGCACCTATCTGAACGTTATTTAATCGTGCAGTTAATGTGTTAGTATCCGCATCAATAAGTAATCCTATAACATCATCTACTACACCACTAGTATCTTGTGTAATTTTAAAACCATTTTGATATAAACCGTTTTCTGTTGCAGCCCCTTGATAAAATCCACTAAAGTTTGTAAGAAGTTGACCAACACCTATCGCACAACCACGCGAATTATACATTCTATCAATTGAAGCTTCGATGTAATATTTTCCAGTTGCAGGAGCATTAAATGTTAAAGAAAAATCTCGATTTGGGCCATGCACTGTTCTATTTGCATTTTCATAACCAACACTATAATTTTCAGCTAATCTATTGATAATTGGATGATTATTATACGGTGAATCACCAGTCGGCAATACGTTTGAAGGTATGAAATCATTACCATTACCAGAAAAATCTTCCCCGGCATTTTCACCATTTGTAAATGGCAAATAAAAACCATTAGTACCAAACGTTCCTAAATATTCTTTAGGATTTAATTTACCAGTAATTACATCATTTTCAACGAAATTGTCATAATCTAACAGTTGACCATCAATTAGATAAAACTCTGCCATATACCCGGAAATAGGATTGCTGGCTGTCCATACTCCAATACCTATAGCATGTGGTTCTGTGTTAGTAAGCCATCGAGTTGTGGAACTATTGTTACCAGCACCCGTAGGTGTCATAATAACAGTTTCACCATTAACTTCCATTATCACTCTGTCAGCGCGTGTTGCATTAGCAATATCACCTTTGATTACTATATGATAATACTCGCTTATATCTCTGAATACTTTAGTGGTTTTCCAAACATCACCGCCAGACCCATTACCATTCCAAACAAATGAAATCGTAGCATCACCATTTAAAGTTAATTTTGTTTCATACGGACTAACACTATTAGTAGAACCGCCACCAATAATAACGCCACCAGCATCTATATCAACAGTTTTAAGAAAAAATGAAATTGTAAAAGTTCTAGGGTCTGACGATGTTGCTGTTAATGTTCTACTTAAATTAGACGACACTTCACTTGCAAATGCAGAACCACCTAAAGTTGTTTCTACGGTAGAAACATTAAATAACGTAGGTTTAATAATCATTCGACTTCCTTATGCTGGTTCCCACGGATTTACAATTGCATCTAAAGCCGCTTGGTCTACAGCATTTTCTATATCAACCATCAACCCTTGCTTTTGTGTGTAAATAGTTTGATAACTTGTTCCTAATGAAATGATAAGTGAATCAGCTTCAACAATTGTTAGCACTTGTGGTGCATCTAAAGAGTCATACAATGTTACATTGGCATCACCATTCAATTCTGCTAAACGTTTTCCACTGTCTAATTTTGTTGTGGATTGATAACCACCATGCCACGTAACAGTATTCACCAATATAGGTTTCTCTGATTCAATTTCAAAATCATAATTAATAGTATTTTTCTTAGATATTTTATTAGTTGCTAATTGTTCTGCTTCCGTTGGTAATGTTGGAGCAGTAGGTGTCCAAGTTGTTATACCGTCAGCTAAAGCGTTAGTCAATTCAGAACCATTTAACAGTTTTAAATTACCGTAAAGATAATTATTCCCCTGCATATGTCTATAACCCGTTTTATTATTAATATCTTTATAACTCATTCTATAATCCTTATGCGCTTACTTCTTGTATTTGAACTATTGCGTGTGTTGCACTATTTCTTATAATTGTTATTAATTGAGTCGTACTTGCTGTTAAATCTGCAATCGTGCCAACTGATTTAACATTTGCACCCAATGTTACTGTTCGGGTAGTTCCGTCAATTGTTGCAATAATATGACATATACCATTCCCACCAGTAGGAAAATTGATTGTGATATTCCCAGCTACCGTTCTTGTCTTAATAGCTTCTAATGATAAATCTGGGGCAATCGTATCTGAGGATAAAACTTCAACATCAGTTGTGTATCCTGTTACTAAATTTGAGGTTTGTGATGTACTCACAATTCCTGTTGCCATATCGTCTGGCACTCTTGTTAAAGCCATTTCTTACTCCTTATAATTCTGCGTCGGCTGTTATAGCGGTATATGATAATCTACCTGTTGTCGATATTGAAGTGAATTGTGCGCTAAATCTTATATAATCTATTTCTGGACTAACATCAACATTCGCTACTGTTACACCACCACCAACGGTTTCAATAAATGACACCGTTGGGGTAGTTCTCATTATGATTGGTAAATTCATATAGTTTTGCACATAATAATTAATAACACTATTTCTAATCACAAAACCAGCACTTCTAGCATAATAATACCTTTGACACAATGACAATTCTTCACCAATGCTTCTATATTCGAATTCGGTAGCAACAGTTCCTTTTTCTAGTTGTATATTTCTAACGTTAATGGAATCATCGGCACCGGCTGTGCCAGATGTTGTATACTTTATAATAATAGCCAATTCCAATGCGTCGCTTGGTATAATTGTTGTAAAATCGAATGTTGTCCAGTTCTGGTTTGTGGTTGTTATTTGTTTGATGGACAGTTGGTATCCAGTCCAACTTCCAGCTAAAGCACCAGCAGCACCTTCATCAGCTACCGTTCCAGTTCTAATTTCTATGGTAATAACATTACCGACTCCACTAAAATCCGCACCAACTTTTAATTCTCCTGATAATGTTACAGATTCACCAGCAAAATGTGCCATGTTGATAGATTCTATAATCGTGCTTAATACTAATATTGAATTTTCAGAAGACCCATTATCCTTTTGCAACGTCAAACCATTAGGATTATCCGATATTTTTGAAACAGTACCAGTTAGTGTGGGGCTAGGAGTAAAACAAACCCATCTATCTGCGGTATATGTTGGTGATATATCCACAACGATATTTGTCCCTCGTTGCCATATATTAAAATCACCATTAATGATTGCATTTTTTCTACCGTGCGAAGATTCTATCGCTGGACTTACTTTAGTTAATCCCATGTTAATTCCTTTTAATGTTAAAAACTATTACCAGTTGATAGCTGCAACAGCCGCTTCGTCAACCGCTGAATCTACATCACCTAATAATGTATATAGTGTAGACTTTTTAGTTTGCATAACACCAACACCATCAGTAAACACTTGGTTCATCTGAACACCAGTATGACTTACACGTATCTTATTACTTGAACCGTCAATAACTGTGAAGTCTAAAGTAATGTTAGCTTGTGCAGCACCAGCAATGTTTGTTTGGTCTTTCTGTGTTGATTCATAAGTGTATGATGTGCCTGTAGCATTGGAAGTGAAACCACTTTCAATATCATTACGACAATCACCTCTTAATTCAACTTTTTTATTATCTTTAACTTCTGTTAAAGTAAATTGTGAATCAGGAACTTGAGCGCCAGGGTTTCCAGGTAACGGGTCACCTAAAGCATCGTTGCCAAGTTTCCACTGTTCATATTCAGCCCAATGTCTGTTACCAGCAGCGTTAGGAATTGACATACTATTTTCTGTGTCTAATACACCGTTAGTTTCGTCAGCACCTTGTAGTTTATATTTAGCCATTTTAAATCCTTATTATTTGTTATATTATTTATTAAAAGTCTGCGTCAAGCTCCAACCGTAATAGTTGGAGCGCGTTGAAAAATATCAAAGCCACCATTAATTAATAAATTTTTTCTTCCATGTATAGATTCTAACGATGGACTTACTTTAGTTGTCATCCTTTTCTCCTAAATATTTTATAAATATGATGCGTCTGTCAATACCAGTTTTAACGCGGTTTCATCTGCGGCACTATCTATATCTGCTTGAATGATTGCATCTGAATCACGTATTACTTGTCTTGACGCTTCCGCAGCCACTTCTAACGATGGAATAGTTGCTTCTATGTCTAATGGTTTGAACAATTCAGCTCTCGCGTCACGCCTAATGTCATGAGCAATAATTTTTGCTTTAGGCATATCGGTTTTAACTTTTTCGGGTGCTACAGAAACATCATGTTCCCACGCTGCACGAAAAGTTTTATCGGTAGGAATATCACCATCGTCTACTATTTCATACGATGTAGCCTCTGGAACATCACCTACAGCATCATTAATATCACCCAAGGAAAACATGATTGCTAAAATTCCATCTGGTTGTTGATATAATATTTTACTCATTTTTTATCTCTCTCTTTTATAATTCTGCGTCAGCAGTCCAAGTGTAAACTGATAGGTCTGCTAAATTTCCAGCAAACGTGGTTTGGAATCCATGTCGTGTAGGAGCATCAGTACCATTAGCAGTACCACTACCACTAACATTATTAAACACAATAGTTCCCAATACTCTTTTCACTATCTTATAATTAACGTGTTGACGTTGAATCTGAGACCCACTGTTATTTGTCAAATAATAAAAATGTCCGTTGTCGCCAACTTCATAATATCTTTGACATAACGCCAACTCTTCACCAATTTGTGTGTGTTCAAATTCTGTAGCTATGCTACCCTTTTCTAATTGAACATTTCTGATACTAATAGAATCGTCAGCACCAGCAGTTCCAGTAGTATCGAAACTAATATTGATTGTTAATTCTAAAGCGTCTGAGTTTAAAATCGTAGTAAATTCAAATGTTTGCCAACTAGTTGTTGCTGTTGTTATAGCCATAATATTCTGGTCAAACCCTGTCCAAGAGCCACTTAACGAACCGGAAACACCTTCGTCGGCAACCGTGCCAGTGTTGGCTTGTATTAGTATGTTAGGAGAACTAAAATTAGCACCTATTTTTAAATCTAAGGATAAAGTTACTGATTTCCCAGCTAACCTTTTCATATTATCTGATTCTATAACTGTTGCTAAAACATAAGAATGTTCAGCAGTAGAACCATTATCACGTTGAAGTTTTGCACCATTAGGATTGTCTGATATTTTTGAAACTGACCCAAAAGCTGAAGCGTGGCTCGTAACTCCAACCCAACGGTCAGTAGTATATTGTACACCAGAATTTATAGGAAAACTCGTCCCACGCTGCCAAATGTCAAACCCACCATTAATAATTACATTCTTTCTGAATATAGCACCCTGCATAGCAACATTCAATTTACTATAACTTACACTACCGTCTGAAGGTGTTCCAATATCTAAAGGTGCTCCAAGAAATTTAACTTCAATATTATTAGTAAACGAAACACCGGGCGCAGTTGCGAAAATTATGTCATTGTTTGAAATTGTGTAAGAATCGTTAAGGTATTGAACAACACCATCAATGGTAACCATGATTGATGAATCAACTTCAATATCTGTGGTAGTTGTAAATGTTGATAAAAGCCCATTAGATGTGAAATTTTCAACTGTGAAATTACCACCAGCGTTAGAAGCCACAATTTGTAAATGTGTAACTTGAATGTTATCAGTTCCAACTAATATAGCTTCGGAAAATGTCAATACATCACCAATAACCGTATAAGCATCTAAATGTTGTGTAACACCACTAACTGAAACGATTATCACTGTGTCAGCCGATACAGGCTGTGAAAGTGTGAATACCGTTTGAGCACCAGTACCACTAAATAAATCAACTGTGGTTGAACCTAAATGTAATGCTTCAATGGCTACATCTATTGGAACAGCTTCGGTAAATGAAATATTTGTACCGCTAACGGAATATTCTGTAACGTGTTGAACAACACCATCGAAAGTTATTAAAACTGCACCGTCTGTTGGTATTGACGTGCTTGCTGTGAAATCGGTTTGAGAACCAGTACCAACAAAATTATCAACAATATAATTGGTAGGAGTAGAACCACCAACTTCTACCCATTCGCTGTTATCTCTAACATATAATATGTTTAAATCTGTGCGAAAAAAGAATTCTCCAACATTATCATTAGCAGGAAATGAGGTACCTGTCGGAACAGTTAGATTCGTTACCTCACTACCTTCTGCAATGGATAATCCATAATGTTTCATATAATATCCTTATTTTTATACTATTTACTTATATTTATAATTTCTCCTTCCATTTGTTTCATCATAGAACAATGCTCTTCAACCATTCCAAACTGTTTCATATCTTTAATAGTTTTATAGCAACCATTACAAATTTGAAACAGTGAACATGATAAACATGCGGTTTTTAAACTTACCAAATTTACATCACTACTTAACGGCTTTTGTAATTCACCAGACATTTCAGCTTCAAAGTCAATCGTGTGTCCTTCCCTATCATCAGCGATAGAACCGCAACTATAATAGTCTTTACCACCAGCAGGATTAAAAGCTCGTATGTTGCTGTCACAGCTACGATTCTGCGGACATGTAGTGTTACCACTCCCTAAACGTTTTAAGAGCTGCTTGCTATTGTATTCGTGGTTAGATAAACCTAATCGTATTATCTCTAAGTAAACCTGATAAATCTTCGCAAGTATTAACGGTTTAGACTGTCTTCCACTAGCCATAGAATAATTCAGCTTACATTCCACGCCCATTTTCCACGCGAGAAAAACGTTGTCGATGCAACCTTCATAATTTTCAAGATTTACTACAGAAATAAAATCAGGTCGATACCCAACAAGTTTGAGAAATAAATCAGAAACTAACCAGAACATTTCTACAGTGTATGGAACGTTTGGTGCAATGGTGCGAGTGTTACCATAGTTAAATGATGTAGTCACACCCACGCGAGGATGCTTAAACAATTCTGTCCATTTGTCAGGATTGTTGTAAAAGTTCCATAAGTTTGATGTGAACGAAATTGTAGCAGGGGAATCAATAGCATCTAAATGTTCCAATAGTTCCCAATAATAAGATGGTTTCACCATTAAAGGTTCACCGCCATTTATTATTATCGTATTGGTATCTGGAAATCTTTTTAAAAATTTCTTGACATATTCAATATCAAGAAATTCTCGTTTGTTATCAGCTATTGAACTAGAAGAACAGAATGTGCATGACCAATCACATATTTCTGTAATTTTAAGGATTAACTCAATTTTAACTCACCGTTATTTTGATAGTTTGAAAACTCTTTTGCCGAGAGGTGTTTTTTCAATTTCAACATATTTGTAACCGTGCTTCAACATCATAGATTTTTTATTCCCACCTAATTCAGTGATTGAAAAACCTACATTGTTTCTACCGTTTATCATATATTTTTTATTGTTGTGAACAATTATATCACCTTTAACTGGTTCTTCGTCACTAGAAGACGTACCAGCCTGTTTAACACGGTCAGATTGCATTTGATTTTTATATTCATTTGCATCTTTATTGTAGTCTAAAGCTTTTTGGCGTTCGTCTTGATGTTGTCTTACTAATTGTAAATCCGAAACGTCAACTTCTTCTAAATATGTTTTGAAAGTTAATTCCATTGTTTTAATCCTTTAACAGTATCATTATATTTATTAATTATAACAGATTTGCTTTCAACATTACAGTTTTAGGCAGAAAACACTCGACAATATCATTGTTCTCCATGTAAGTCAACACGTTTCTACTAACACAAGATGATAACAATGCACAATCTTTACAGTCCGTATATTCAGCATAATGATACTGCTCTAACGTTATGTATTCATTCAATTTCGATACATCTTCAACCGTTAAACCATCCACACTCAACTTTATCTTTTCCGAATTGTCAAATATATAATCATAGATATAAGGGTTAATAAATATCTCACCGTTTTTAAATGTCAAGGTTAGGTAAGTGTTGCCACCAAAATACGGGTCAATCATGTTAAACAACATATCTTTGATGTTCACATCATCATACATTCTATCCAATCTTTTACGCCAACCATTAAGAGATTCTAATATTAGAGATTTCTTATGTGCTCTGAAAAAGGATGGATTCATTCTAAAATGGGAATTGTATCTATCATTAACTTCTTTCGACAGTTTTGGAATGTCCACACCGTTAAACATTTCACTGGAATGAATGTTATAAACGAATATTATATTAACATCAGTTAATTGTGCTAGATTGGTTTCTAATCGGTTAATGTATTCTTTATCACGTTCTAAGAATTTTTCAACATCTAATACGACAAACATTTCATAGTAAATATCAACCGGATAATTGTCACGAATAAAACTCATAACATTATTAACGTGTGCTGGTTCAGACAGTAAAGTACTGTTAAAGGTTAAAGCGTGGAAGTTATCAAAGAGTGATATGAATAGAGGATTCGATATTATTTCCATAGTATTAGACGCACCAAACATATCAGTCGGTGATAATACTAATTCATTTAATTCATATTTGTTATCAAATTGTTTGACAAATTTATTCAGGTCGGATAAATCTTTATCTGTGAAAGTGTTTCTGCGTTTAACAAAACAACCCTCACAATTAAATGCGCAACTATCTAAAAATTCAGCATTGATACTAACAGTAATCCTATCACTGTTTAATAGTGGTTTACTGTTAGTAGCATTTCTTCGTTCTTCAATAGAAATACCATTGTTAATTATCATAAAGTTCTATACTTTTCCTAGATAATAAACAGTGCTTTATGTCATTGGCTTGCATGTATTGTAAAATAAGTTTAGAAACACAAGAGGCTACGTGCTGACAGTCTTCACAATCGTCAGTTTCTTCCATATATTGAAACTGTGAAACGTTAGCATTAAATTCAAATCCATTAATATCGTTCATTGTGTAAAAATCATTAGACTTTTTAATAGCGAACTCAGGCTTGATTGCTACAACATTTTCATAAATGAACGGAGTGGAATATAAGGTACCGTTTTTAAATGTGAAAGTTCTTTCATTGTTGCCAGCGTGATACTTGTTTGAGATTGTTAAGGTAACATCATTCTTATTAGATTCATTAAGGCTTCTTTCTAATATATTATTCCAACGACCTAAAGTTTCTACAACTTTGTCTATGTTAGCAGACCTCATAAACGAGGGATTGAATTCTAATATGGTTCCGAACTCTTCCCTTACAAGACGAGTGATTGCAACAATATCAAAGTTTTCCATTTCCTTATCTAAGTCACGTATGTTTAACTGTAAAGCATAGTCAACGTCAGCGTTAAATAAATCCAACAGTTTAATCTTGTCTTTTAAATTTTCAATATAACCACGATTCACCTCATGTAATTGTTTAACATCTACGGGTATTAATACTTCAACCTCTAAACCTTCGAATTGGAAACGAGTATTAAACTCACAAATCTTACTACATATAACACTAACATCACTTTGAAGAGTGGATAACAATGTTAGAACAACGTCACCATCCTTAAATATATTTGTAAACCGTTCATCATTAATAACCTCGATAGAATTATAGGCACCAAAAAAATCTGTAGCACCTAATATGACTTCATCAAAGGTGTAGCCATTCTTTCTAAATTCTTGTATCACATCAACCAGAACGTCCATATCGTTGTCAGTGTAACCACTCTTACGCTTAACAAAGCATCCAGCGCAGTCGAACTCACAACCGTTTAAAAATTCAGCATTAATGCGAACTCTAAAATCTCTAGCATTGGCAATGCTTTCACCGAAACATTCTGAATCGTTCATCACAGCAAAAACATTGTTTATTATCATGTTAGTATTTTAGTGGTTGTGCGCTTGGTATTTTTTGTAAAGGAATTTTCGTGTATAAATCTAACACATCTTTAGGGTAAATACAATGTTGAATATCTTTAGCTTCCATAAAGCTTAGAACGTTTCTACCTACACAAGTTGTAAAGTATTCACACATTTGACATTCATCAGTTATTTCAGCGTAATGATACTGTGCAATGGTTTGTTCTTGAATCTTAGCAAACACTGTTTCAGCACTTGGATTTTCAATTAACAAATCAACATGTGTCATTAATATTTGTTCATAGATGAATGGGCTTAAATACAACTCACCTCTACGATAGTTCATAACGATAGTATTAAAACTGTTATGGTGCATATCAGCAATCGTAACCATCAATTCTTTATAGTTATCGGCATTAACAGATTCACTTAAAAATTCTTTCCACTGTTTCAAATGGTCAACAATTAAAGTTGTGTTGCCCGTTCTAAAGAATGAAGGTAAAAATTCAATAATACCATCATACTTATCTTTAACTATTTTAGTAATCGTATCAAAATAATCAACTAATGTTTGGTCATAGTGAACGTTTACAACAAATGACCAATCCACAATCTTAGTAGTAGAAGTCTTGAAGAAATTAATAGCTTGCATATTCTGTTCAAAA
>Ga0164315_10001608_pt1 | contig 17016 bp, 19 predicted proteins | sample GuaBasSedimGuay6_FD_113737 | JGI IMG/M metagenome (GOLD analysis project Ga0164315, IMG submission 113737) | Subseafloor sediment microbial communities from Guaymas Basin, Gulf of California, Mexico - Guay6, Core 4569-2, 0-3 cm | ecosystem: Environmental > Aquatic > Marine > Hydrothermal vents...
CAAGGGGAAAAGGGATCAAGGTGGTGGTTTTGTTTAGCGTTTCATTGATGCCGACAATCATTATATTGTTCGTGCCAACCCTTTGGAAGATAACGTGGTGCTTTACAAAATGGAAAAAGGGATAAGGACGGATTTACCATTGATAGGTAAAGGGAAAACGTATGGTGTTGAGGTAGAGCCTCTGGGCGATGACTGGAATACATTGAAATTAACCGTAAAGGATGATTTATTTACAGTTTACCTCAATGACAAAGAAATATTTCAGGTGAGTGATAAAACCTTCCCTGATGTTGGAAAAATTGGCCTTTGGACAAAAGCTGATGCCGTAACGTATTTTGATGATTTTCAAATCAAAAGTCTTAGCGAATAAGTGGTAGTGAAACGGGAGATATAAAAACAATTTGACGAATTAATCATTATTACTCAAATAAAAGGCTCAGATATGTGATAGAAGATATTAATACACATTTTGGGGAACACCTCAAGAGTATCCCTGGCAACAATGTACCTAGTACTGATACGGTTTTGCGTGCATTAAAAGAACTAACAACAAAAAATACGACATATACATCTGATAGGGGGATATTATATAATTTCAATATAAACGATAAGCTTAACCATCTAAATATTAAATCATTAAAACTAACTAATCAATTAAAAAGTGGAAAGTGTTATGATTTTGATTACGACAACCAAATAAATGCAAACAATAAATGGGATGCAAAAAACACTTATAAAAAGAACAAAGGATACCTTCCTGGAATAGCAACAATAGGAAATAAAATAGTAGGTATAGAAAACAGGGACGGTAATGCAAATGTTAAGTTTAAACAAGAAGATACTTTAGAAAGGTTTTACACTCTATTGGAATCAGAAGGAATAACTGCCAAACAGGTCAAGAACGGATGCCGGTTCGTACTCAAAGAAAATTATTGATGTAGTTGATAAACACAGTAAATTGTTTTATATACGGGCAAATAAAAGTGCTGATTTATTTTCTCAAATCAAGAATATCACAAATTGGGAAACTGTTGAGATTAACTTTAAAAACTATGAAGTGGCATCTATACCATTCACCCAGTTCTATAAAGACAGAAACTATCGTCTGGTAATTATGCGTGAAAAAAGTTCTAACAAACAGCTCGATATATTTACCGGGGACACGTATAGCTATCGTTCCATTTTAACAAATGATCACCAATCTACAGAAAAAGAGGTTGTAGAGTATTATAACGCTAGAGGATCCAGCGAGAAGATATTTGATGAAATGAATAATGACTTTGGTTGGAAACATCTCCCATTCTCATTCCTAAACCAGAATAATACTTTTATGATTATTACAGCAATGATAAAGAACTTTTACAACTATTTCATAGCAATGGTTGCTGAGAAGTTTGACAATATTAACCCGACAACCCGTGTTAAACGATTTGTTTTTCGTTTTATCACAGTTGCTGGAAGGTGGGTATACTAAGGACGAGAATGGATACTGAAATTATTTACAAAACAACCATATTACCAGCTAATTTAGGTGCAATTCAAGTGTTAAATTTAACTTATTATAGATTAATGCGTCTTGTTGTCAAATAATATGAAGTGTAATATACTGTATATTAGTATGATACCAGCTCTGACAATATTATCTAATTATGGTGTTGAAAATGATACGTCACTACATTAAAAACTTTTGTACATATAAAAATTGAAGCAAAAATGGGTATGTTTTTGCTCAATTCATGAAAAAAATATGTGCAAAAAGACAAAAGGTTAGCTATATTTGTCGTACTTAATTATAATTGTGGATTTGTGGTATATAACAAATGGCTATTTACTGGAATACCAAACCCAGAGCAATCCAAATTTCATGTTTTGTCTAAACCTTTATTTACAGATTGTAACCAGTCTATTGTTTTTGTAGCACCTTCCCTGAAATTGGTTATCTGATGCCCTAATTCCTTTTCTGCTTTTTTTGAAGAAACATTCCATTGATAATTAAATTTTTTAACCAGAGCTGGAGTTATCATAGGCTTTACACCAAACAGTTTAGTTAAAAGCATCATAAAATATGATACTGCAAGCATAAACACCAAAGGAAGCTTAAACATAAAATGCTTTTTTCCACTAATATCTTTTATAATTCTAAAAAAATCAATATAGTTAATGTTAGAACCACCTAGAATATACCTTTCACCGGGTTTACCTTTTTCCATTGCTATAATATGACCTTTAACAATATCATCAATAAAAACATAATTGCCAACACTTTTTCCATCTCCTGGAATAACACGCCATCTACCTTGAATATAGGATTTTATCATGATCGTAACACTATTGCTTTTACTTAAAACTCCAGGACCATATACCCTGGTAGGGTTTACAATTACAACATTAAGTTCTTTTTGCATATATTTTTTTGCAAAATCTTCAGCAATAGCTTTTGTCCGTTCATATTCCAAAAAATAATCAACTGTTCTTTCAGTCAATTCGGTAACAATATTATTTATTGACGGACCAAAAACGCCTGCCGTTGAAGTAAAAACTACTTTTTTAATTCCCAGGTTCAAAGCAATTTTAAATACATTTTCAGTAGCCTTTACATTCAAATCATAAATTAAATCAGGTATTTTTGTCCAAACATCAGTAAAAGCAGCAATATGATATACTTGCTCACAGTTTTGCATGGCAGTTTTCATACTTTCAACATCTGTAATATCACCTTTGAATAGCATGATGTTTTCATGTTGAATATTCTTCGCTTTTTCATCCGAACGATAAAGTGCATGAACAATATGACCACTATTTGCCAGTTTTAAAGCAAGCTTGCTGCCGATAAACCCAGTTGAACCAGTTATAAAAATTTTCATTTTATTTGATTATAATTACGCTATGCTGTCATTTATTTGTTGTATTTTGATCTAATAACTAATGACTGCTAAATAACTTAAATGACCAATTAAATAATGTTGTTGATTTAGACTTTCCAATGACTATTCCGCCTAGCGGAATTTTAAAAATTTTGCAAGTCAATAATTTATTTTCATATCAGGATGTGCTTTTAAGGAAAACCACTCGTTCGACAATGCCAACATAATATGCACTGACAAAGCCATTATAATGCTCCCTGTTTGTAAGGTAACAATACATAATAAAATACCTAATGGAATAGCACCAATTGCTTCGGTTGCACCTTTTGGAACATGAACAAGTGCATAAATAGCCACATTTAATGCAATTGCCGGCCAAACACCCAAATATGTTATAGAAACAAACAATAAAAACCCACGGAACATAAATTCATAAGCCATTAAATATACAATCCAACTTAAGGCACTTAAGATTATTAACTGAAAATTCCAATCGCTTTTTCTAATTTGAGGATACATATCCAGATTATTCTTTTTCCCGGCATTTAAATAATTCATAAGTAAAATCACAGGCATTAATCCTAAAATCCAATAAACTGAAATCAAAAGTTCACCTGTTTGAACACCAAACTGATGAAGCCCCTTTTGATATAATAAAAGTACAATAAGGATGGGAATAAAACCGAAGAAAAATACACCCGTTAATCTCTCAAAAAGCACCCAGCCTACTTTTGTTCTTTCTGTACCCAGTCTGGATATGAAAATATTTTTAAGTGATACTGACTTAGAAATAAAATAATAGAGAATAAAACCTACAGAAACCGAAATAAGGGTACTTACAAATTCAAAACTATCAGCTTGCCAATAAAAATTAACATCCATGCGAAATCTAAATTTAATAAATTGCTAATATACTATTCAAATTTTGTTCAAACAATCATTATTGGATTTTATGAACAGTTTATTAAATTTGATAATTTATTGTTGATGTCAAAAAAGCTTGATCCAGGAAGAAAATTTTTAATATTTTTCACTTTTTAGCGTGCACTCCTGGATTAAAAAGTAACAAAATCTTAAAACCTGAATTATGGAAATATTAATTGCATTAGTGATTGTTGTTATTCTTATGGTGATTGCCGCTACAAGGTATCATTTTCACCCCTTTTTATCTTTATTGCTTGCAGCCATTGTTATGGGATTTGTAGGTGGATTGAGTGAGTCTGAAGTGACAAGTACATTGATGAATGGGTTTGGAAAAACACTGGGGAGTATCGGAATTATTATTGCATTTGGTACAATAATAGGTGCATATTTGGAAAAAAGTGGAGGTGCTAAAACATTGGCAAATTGGGCATTAAGGCTTATTGGTGAAAAAAGATCTCCATTAGCCATGAATATTACAGGGTTTATTGTATCAATTCCGGTTTACTGTGATTCGGGATTTGTTATCCTTTCATCATTAAATAAAGCGATAAGTAAAAGTGCGAAAATTCCATTAGTCGTATTGGGCGTATCTCTTGCTGCCGGTTTGTATGCAACACATGTTTTTGTGCCACCTACACCAGGACCACTAGCTGCGGCAGCTGCTTTAGAAGCAGATCTTGGATTGGTAATTATATTAGGTTTAATTGTTGCTATTCCTGTATCTTTTGCCGGATTATTTTGGGCTAAGTTTATTGGAAGAAAAATGAAACCCAAACTCGTAGAAACTGAATTGGTTAAAGCTAAAGTAGAAAAACTTCCTAAAGTGAGCTTATCTTTTACGCCAATTTTAGTCCCAATTATATTGATTGCATTAAAATCAATTTCTAATTACCCAACTCACCCTTTTGGCACAGGTATAATAGCAGAAATAATGAACTTTATAGGCAATCCGGTAATTGCTCTTTTTGCCGGAGTTTTTTTAGCATTCAGATTGAAAGGTGAAAATAAGAAAGAAACTCATTTTAATTGGGTATCAAGCGGATTAAGAGAAGCTGGAATAATTATTTTAATTACTGGTGCTGGTGGTGCTTTTGGTGCAATATTACGGGCAACTGGAATTGGAGATATCATTGGATCAAGTTTCTCTGATTTGCAGATTGGCTTGCTTTTACCTTTTTTAATTGCGGCGGTTTTAAAATCTGCCCAGGGCTCCTCAACTGTGTCAATTATAACAACTGCAGCAATAGTTGCCCCAATATTGGTTTCATTTGGTTTAGATTCTGCTCTTGGGCGCGTATTAACCGTTCTGTCAATTGGTGCAGGTGCAATGACGGTATCGCATTTAAACGACAGTTTTTTCTGGGTAGTTGCCCAGTTTACTGAAATGGATACAAAAACTGCCTTAAAAAGTCAAACGGTTTCTACTTTATTACAAGGACTGACTGGGATTGTTATCATTATGATTATTGGATGGATATTTATTTAATCATTAGCTGTGCTGCCATTTTCTTCTTGTCATTTGCACCTTGCGAGTATGTCATTTAATTGTTGTTACCATTAATGACTACTCAATAACCATTAAATGGCTAATAATAATAGTAAAACAAAACATTCATAATAGTTCAGTCAAAAATTGAAATGCACCAAATTTCATTCAAAAAGTACTCTAAACTTGAAATTTTTCCAAAAAATATAAACAAGTTCTAAAATTATTTCTATTTTTAGGCTTGAATTAATTTCCATAGTAGGTCTAAGCTATAATTATAGAAGACATGACACAAATAACTTTAGAATTACAAAATGAGATTGCTGCAAAAATGAATAATCTAGTTCAGTTTTTTGGAAGTAAAGAGTTATTGTTTAGCAGCTTCATAGAATTTCATACAAAAAAACTAAAACGAGAAATTGCAAGCATGCAAGAAGATTTAGATAAATATGAACAAAACTACAAAATGAATAGTTCAGAATTTTTTAACCAATTCGAAAAAGGAAAGTTGGAAGATAGCAAAGATTTTATATTGTGGTCAGGTATTTATGAAATGCAATTAAGTTGCAAACAAAAACTTCAAAAATTGCTATGATATTTGATTATTTTAAACAATTGAAAGACACAATTGAAAAATATAGTCATATTGTTGCCAACAGTACAACAAATGAGAAAACGTATAGTAATAAAAGAGGCTTTATTGCCGGAAAAATTCATTTTACGGATGAAACTCGTTTAGAATTTGCTGAAGTAAAAGATATAGAAAAACAAGAAAAGATAAAATATAGCTATCATTATATGGATAGTAGAAGCACAATGCAGTTTAGGTATGATAATACCAAACATTTTCCTGATATTCCTTCGTTTCCGCATCATAAACATATACAAACCGGAGTAATAAAAAGTAAAGAGCCGGAAATGGACAATGTACTTGCCGAAATAGAAAAACAAGTGATTAAAAAAAGATAATATTCTAACAAAATCAGCATATTCTAATAATCAATTTTAAGATTACAAACATGACAAAGTATTTAATCATCTTATTATTCCTATTTTCTTCCATCACCATTTTAGCTCAAAAAGAGGCGCTTAGTCCACGAAATGCTAATTATGATATGGAAGTAAGCCTGAACCCTGACACAAAAATTGTTGATGGAAAAATGGAGCTTAACTGGATAAATATTAGTCCGGATACGATTACAGAATTACAGTTCCATATGTATCTGAATGCTTTTAAAAACACGGAATCTACGCTTATGAAAGAATCTGGAGGTTCTATTCATGGTAGTAAAGCTGGTACTGATGAACTTTCCTGGGGTTGGATTGATATTAAGTCGATGAAAATTCAAGGTGGAGAAAACCTCAGCAGCAAAATAGAATATATTCAACCAGATGATGATAATAAAAATGACCAGACCGTAATTCGTATACCACTAAGGGATAGTATATTGCCTGGTGACACCATTGATATCCTGATTAATTTCGAATCCAAATTGCCTGAATTGTTTGCCAGGACAGGATATAAAGATAATTACTACCTTGTCGGACAATGGTTCCCAAAAATTGGTGTTTATGAACCTGCAGGAATGCGATTTGCAAAATCAGGTGCATGGAATTGTCACCAGTTTCATGCTGAGTCAGAGTTTTATGCTGATTTTGGGGTATACAATGTATCAATTACATTACCGAAAGATTATGTTGTTGGTGCTACCGGTGCTTTGGTTAATGAAAAAATAAACGGAGAATCGAAAACACTAAAATATCATGCAGAAGATGTAATAGACTTCGTTTGGACAGCATCTAAACGATTTATTGAAGTTAAGGATGAATGGGAGCATGTAAAAATCAAGCTTTTAATTCAACCGGAACATGAAGATTTGGCAAAACGACATATTGAATCTGCAAAAATAGCTTTAGATTATTTTACGGAACATTTGGGACCATATCCTTATGGCACATTAACCATTGTTGATCCACCCTTAACTGCTTTTGGTTCAGCTGGAATGGAATATCCAACTTTTATAACCGCTGGATCTTTTGCATGGATGCCGGAAGGAATAAAGTTTATAGAAAATGTTATTATTCATGAATTTGGGCATCAATACTTTATGGGAATTTTAGCTTCAAATGAATTTGAAGAAGCCTGGATTGACGAAGGTTTTAATACCTATTTTGAAACACGAATAATGGATGCTGCTTATGGTGAAAAAACTTCATCTTTTAATATTGCAGGTTTCAGCGAGGGTGATCTGGAAGCACATCGAATGGGTTATGTTCATAGCCCAAATCGAAAAATTGCTGAAAGTGATCGTTACGCATGGCAGTTTGAAAATGGTAGTTATGGAATGTTAAGCTATAACAAACCCGCAACTTTTATGAATACTTTGCATAGAATGGTGGGCGATGAAGTGATGGACGAAATCATGAAGACTTTCTACAAAAGATGGAGTTTTAAACATCCTGGTGGTCAGGATTTTATTGATATTGTAAATGAGATTGTTCCAAAAAGACTAGGAAATAAGTATGGAACTGATATGAACTGGTATTTCGACCAGGTTCTTTATGGTTCTGATATATGTGATTACCGTATTTTAAAAATAGCTAATACGCCAATTAAAGTACCGGATGGGAAATTTGATAATGATAAAAAGTCAACAGCTAATTCAATGGATTCGAACACTCTATATGAATCAAAAATAATTTTGGAACGTGTGGGTGAAGTGAAAATTCCTGTAGAAATATTGTTGCATTTTAGTAATGGTAAAGAAATTACGAAAATATGGGACGGAAAAGAACGCTCGCTTGAATTAAAATTCAGGAGTGGTGCAAAGATGGAATGGGCTAAGATTGACCCGGAAAATAAAATCTTGATTGATGTTAATTTAGCAAATAATTCATATACTTTAAAACAGGATAGTACAGCTATGTGGAAATATACGGTAAAATTTCTGTTTTGGTTGCAGAATATAATACAAAGTGTTGTTTGGTTAGTGTAGAGACGTTGCAATGCAACGTCTCTACACCTGTGACTGTATCTTGCAGTACACAGAAATAAAACGAAATTATATCAAAATTCAAAATTCAAAAATAACAAACAATGAACATAGCAAAAGCGTATACAAAAGGATTTATCCAAACAGCAAAATTCCCAAGAATGCTTTTCATTCTGTATTTTGCTAATATTCTTATGGCATTAATATTTGCTTTGCCATTCTTTTCAGCCCTTAAAAATAGTGCAGGGAATTCTGACTTTTTAAATGGCCTGCTTGAAGGTTTTGATTTCACAGTGTTCTCAAACCTGATGTACTATTCCGGTAAAGCTTTTGCTGTTTTAACCGGTAGCATTAAATGGTTAGTTCTGGCATATTTTTTATTGAGCGTGTTTTTAACAGGGGGAATTATACGAAGCTTAAACGATGATAAATTTTCTACATCATCTTTTTTTGGAGCTGGCGCGCATAGCTTTTTTAGATTTCTGGGTTTGAGTCTGATCATTGTTTTATTTCAAATTATTTTTCTTTTACTAATTTTCATTCCGGTTGGAATGTATATTGGTAAAAATTTTAGCGAGTTTCAATCTGAAATTACTGCTTATTATATTGGCTTTTCTGCTTTGGGGCTGTATGCTTTAGTTTTTCTGTTAATATCGATGATTGGTGATTATGGGAAGTTTTATCTTGAATTAAATAACAGTTTTAATATTTTTAAAGGGTTTTGGGGTGGAGTAAAATATGTATTCAAGCATTTTCTAAAAACCTATGTTTTATATCTGATATTATTGTTTTTACCTGCGGTAATTATGTATGTTTATTTGTACTTAGAACAAGATATAAAAATGGCAACTGGAATTGGCATACTACTTGTATTTTTAATGCAACAATCATTTATTTTACTCAGGGTGTTTTTAAGAACCTGGATATTGTCTTCACAATTAATGATTTATGATGATGATTTTTTACAATTAGCTGAGGTAGAATTAGTAGTACAAGCTATTGTTGAGAAGAAGGTAAAAGAGATGGAAAATCAAAAAGAAATCTTTTCTGAATCAATTAGAAATATGAATGAAACAGAAATCAAAGAAAAAATAGAAGAAAAACCCGAACCGAAAATTGAAGAAACAAAAAAAATAGAGGAAAATGAAGAAAATTCCGATTATGAAATTGATTTTGATAAAACATTTGCAAAAACTGAAGTAGAAAAAGACAAAGTATTATCTGAAGAAGATATGCTAAAGAAAATGGAAGACGAAGAAGAAGAAGAATTTTCAAGAAATAACCATGATGATTTAAATGAACCAAAAGGTTAAGAACTTCGAATTATATATTTTTAATTATAGATAGATTAAATATTAAAGAGGAAACTAGAAAGATTGGTCAATAAACAGTGTATAACAGAAAGTTGGACTAATATCAGAAAATAATCAATAGACAATAGTCATTCGACAATAAAAAATATGGCAACAATAATATCAATAATTAATTATAAAGGTGGTACCGGAAAAACTACTACTGCCTTGAATTTTGGTGCTGCGCTGGCAAAAAAACGCCAAAGGGTACTTCTCCTTGATTTTGATAGTCAATGTAACCTTAGTTTATCGAAAGGTATACGCAATTCAGAGAAGCATATTGGGAATGTTCTTGCAAAAAAAGCAAGCATTGAAGAATCAATAATTAAACTTGATGGTTTTTCAATAATACCTTCCACAGATGATTTATTGGATTATGAAACAAGTATCAGCAATGAACCGGGAAGAGAATTTATCGCAAGCGAACTTCTGGCTGAAGTAAGTGACCAATATGATTATATCATTATTGATTGTCCGCCCAGCCTTGGGCTATTGGCTATCAATTCTTTGGTTGCTGCTGATTATTTTATTGTGCCAATGCAGGCAGAAAATTTTGCATTTATTGGTTTGGACAGTATTTTAAATGCTACACAAAAAGTGAAAGATCGAATGAATCCGAAACTTGAACTTGCCGGTATCCTATTGGCAAAATTTGCACCAAGAACCAAGTTTGCAAAAGCGGTAATTTCAAATATTGTGGCAAATGATCGTTTAAAAAATAAACTATTTAATTCTTATATCAGGCAGGATATTTCTTTAATGGAATCTCCGGCATTTGCTCAAACAGTTTTTGAGTATGCTCCAAAATCTAATGGAAGTAGGGACTATAGAAACTTCGCTAACGAATTTTTAAAAAAGTATGGCAAAAAGGAAACGAAAAATTAGTGAAATAAAGAACGCACTTCTTTCAAATACATCATTTATTAATAATACGGATGAACCGAAGGAAGTTGCTATACCTGTTGCTAAAAATGCAGTAGAGCTGGACAAAAAAACGCTGGCAAAATTAAAATTACTTGCCAATTATTATGGTAAAGAATACACCGATTTAATAAATGAGGCATTAGGTCATTATTTACGTATAAAAAAACTCGATATTGATGAAGCTCTTAATAATATAGTTGTTGGTGATGATGAAGAATAATCTTTAAATATTGCTTTTAAAATAACCAATTATCTATAAATCATATATCTGATAATTAGATTATTGGAACTATAAGCTCATATTAAAACTTGTTTGATAAATTATAAAACTTGCATAGCAGAACCGCCTTTTTTTGTCTTGAAATATTCGTAGCAATATTTACCTTGTATTAAGTTTTACCTATAAAAAATTTGTTTAATTTTAAAAAGGAATATCTTAAATTATGTTTGAAGATGTTAAGTACGTTTATATTATTGATACAAGCGGTAAGATTATTTATTTAAGTTCAGCTGAAATTGGTAATAAGCATAACTATAAGGTATTAAGTGATATTATTGGTTATGTTTCAAAAACTGAGTTTAGCGATATTCTGAAAAAAATTAAAAATGGGGAAGTTTTAAGTTTTAACATATTAACCCATGAATTATCAGACAGTTCTAAGGATTTATTTTGCTTAATAACACCACTTTTCAGTAGCAATGGGGAAATTAATCATGCATCGGTAATAATCACAGATAGAAAATATAAATTCCTTTTTAATGAAAATAATGATGCTTTGTTCATCACGAATTTAAATGGCAATTATTTAGAAGTAAATTCAATTGCGACTACCAGATCAGGCATTACACCAGATAAATTTAAAGAACTATCATTATTAAATATTCCAAGCAAGCGAGGTTCTTTAATTATTAAAGAATATTTTGATAAAATAATTAAAAAAGGTAGTGCAACGCAACAGATCGACTATGTTAATACAAAGGATAAACTAATTTCAACTGAGATAATTGGTAAAAAAATTACTTATGATGGTAAAAGTGCCATATTTCATTCATCAAGAGAGATTTCTAATCAAAAAAAATCAAACCAGGAGATTCTTGGATCTATTATACAATCAGAGGAGCAGGATCGTAAATATTTTGCATCTGAAATATTGGATAACTTAGGTCCACTGCTATCATTGAATAAAATGTTGATTGAAACCTATTTTGATTCAGATCAAAGTGAGATAAAGAACCAAATTGTTGAAAAATTAAAAGTAAATTTAGAGGAAGCGATTAAAATAACCACTGAATTGACCCAGGATATTAGTCCTCATATGTTAACTAAGTTTGGATTTAGGCCGGCTTTGCATACATTTATTACAAAATTTTCTGAACAAAAAAAAATTAAAATCAGGTTAAATCTGGACATTCCTGAAAAATTTTCAGAAAACATTGACACCATACTATACAGGGCAATTGTAGAAATTGTAAATTATTTTACAAAATATAAAGCCACCACATTTATAAATATTGATTTTTCTATTGATAATGGTATGATAAAAAGTATCCTAGAAAGCAATAAGGAGTTTATTAACCCAAATATAAAACCGGATGGCAACTATCAATTAAAACAAATTAACCTGGAAAGCAGGTTACATTCGATTAATGGTGAAATAGAATATCAGAAAAGGAAAAATATAGACCGGGTTATTATTAAAGTACCGATAAATTAAAGAAAAAAATGATAAATATAATTCTTGTAGATGATCATGATTTATTAAGAGAAGGGATAAAATTTATTCTTTCACAGATGGAAGCTGTAAATGTTATTGGTGAGGCATCAAATGGTAAAGAATTTCTGCAACTGCTTGAAAGTAGTAAGTTACCTGACATTGTTTTAATGGATATTACCATGCCTGAAATGGATGGAATTGAAGCTTGTCAGCATGCCATGAGGAAATATCCTAAATTAAAAATAATAGCACTTTCAATGCACGATCAACAGGAATACTATTTTAAAATGATACAAGCCGGTGCTAAAGGATTTGTTTTAAAACAAGCTGGTAAAAAGGAACTTGAAGAAGCTATTCGAGAAATTCATTCTGGTGGAAGCCATTTCCCTGAAGATATTTTGAGAAAAATTATTTTTAAATTTGGTACAGAGGAGTTTTCAGATGACAACCCTTTTAATCTTTCAAAGAGAGAGAGAGAAGTGCTTGCATTAATATGTCAGGGTCATACAAATGTTGAAATGGCTGAAAAACTCTTTTTAAGTCCAAAAACCATCGAAGGTCATAGATCTAATTTATTATCAAAAACAGGAACAAAAAACTCAGCACACCTGGTTATGTTTTCTATTCAAAAAGGAATAATAAAGATATAACCAAGGGAAAACCCTTGTTTATAATACGTATTTTACCTTGAAAAACAAGGTTTTTCCTCTTACCTACCCAAAGAATAGTTGCTTCATTTGCATAGTTAATAATTTGTAAAAATTAAAACTATGCAGAAATCAATTATTATAGTCGAAAATGATATAGAAGTTCGTGATGGAATAAAATTTGTACTCGAAGATACATTTGAGTCAGAAGTGGTAGCAAAATTAACCACCGAAGAGAATATTAATGAATCTTACGAATTAAAACATCCTTATTTAACCTTAATATCAATGGATCCTGATAATCAAGAAGAAATTAGTTATGCCAGGGAATTCATCAACACTCATCCTGATGCATTAACTGTTGCGCTAAGTTCAACTACAGATCAGGTTTATCATAAGTTTGTTCGGGAAGTTGGATTTAAGGGATTTATTAATAAAAATAACTTTTTACAGGATTTTAAATCTACATTAAATATTTTTAATTCGTAAAGGCTAGTAGTACCTTACGTATTAATAAATAACAAATGATTATGGAAATAGATGCAATACAAAAGGAAGGTCTTGGTAGTATATATAAATTATATAATATCATGCAAAAAAATAAGTTGAATTATATCTATAGAGGGTTTTTTACGAATGAAATAACCAAAAGAATTTTATCGCTTACAGAAACCAGTCTTATTGAGAAAGAAGAGCCCAGAATTCTAAAAAAGAAAATTTATAACATAATGGTTGAAGGACTTCAGAATATTACCCGGCACCAGGCTGATGATAAAATTGATGTAAATAATAATTATGGTGTTTTTGCTTTAAAAAGAGAGTCAGGGAAATATTTCATTACTATAGGCAACCTGGTAGAAAAGAAACTCATTGAAGAACTTAGCCAAAAAATTGAAAATGTTAATAAATTGAGCAAAGATGAGCTGAAACAGTATTATAAGGAGGTTTTATTGCATGGTAAAATTTCTGAAAGGGGTGGCGCTGGATTAGGATTAATTGATATGGCCAGAAAATCAGGTAATAAACTTTTATATTCTTTTGAGGAAATTGATGATAACCATTCGTATTTCTATATGCATACAGAAGTAATGGCTAATAAAAACCCTGAACCTGTTATGGATACAGAAGCTTCAAAAAATACGGATTACAATAATTCTTTACATAAAATCCTGAATGAAGAAAATGTAATTTTTAGTTTTAATAATTCTTTTAATGAAGACAATATGATGAATTTACTATCAGTAATAGAAAATCAAGTGAAAGATAATGTACGACTTAAAAAGCGTGTATATAATATAATGGTTGAAATGTTTCAAAATATTATAAAACATGGAGATGATTATGAAAATGTTTATGATAATGAATCCGGAGGTTTATTTTATATTTCTGAAAACAATGATGAATATATGCTGAATACCGGTAATTATATCAAAAATAAAAAAATAAAAAAATTAGGCGATAAAATTGACTATATAAATAGTTTGTCAGTTAAGGAATTAAACAACTTCTATAATGATATGCTTTTCAATTTTGATATAGATTCCAGCAAAGAAGCTGGTTTGGGTTTAATTGATTTACGAATGCGCACAGACAGCCAATTGAAATATGAATTTATAAATATTGATGATGAATTCTCATTTTATGCTTTAAGAACAACAATTTCAAAAAATTAAATATGAATCAACTAAATATTACACCGAATCTTATAAATGAACAGACAGATAATCCTGATATTGCCGTTCAGGTAATTACTGATTTTGAAAAAGAGATAATCAAATTTATTGGTCAGGGTTCTACCAACAAACAAATAGCTGATAAATTATCAATAAGTCCTGAGAATCTTGATAAAATTATAGCTAAGCTTTTAGAAAAAACCAATACACGAAATTTAGCCCATTTAATGATGTATACAGCGGTCAATAATATTTTTGATTTAGCAACACAACAATAAAATTGATGATTAGATATATTAAAAGTATTTTTGACAAAATTTTGCCTGGAAATATTTTGCAACAAGTAATAAATATAAATTAGTAAACAAATTTAGGAATGAAAGCATTACATATAAAAGAAACTCCCACTACCCCTAAAATAAACCTTAATCCTGAAACCGAAATTTTTGAAATGATTGGTAAATCTTTGCCTACTAATTCAATAGAGTTTTATGAACCTGTATTTGATTGGGCAAATGAGTTTTTTTATTCTATAGATGCTCCGGCTGATATGACCCTTGATTTTAAGCTTGATTATTATAATACATCATCTTCAAAACAAATTGCCAAGCTATTCAGAATTATTGAAAATAGCCCTACTAGTGAGAATATTATCGTTAACTGGTTTTATGACGAAGATGATATTGATATGCTGGAAGCCGGTGAAAGATTTGGTAAATTGTTAAATATTAATTTTGAGTTCTCAGTTAATGAAGAATAAATACAAAGTTTTGTATTGAATAACCTTCCAGTACTCTATTTCACTACTCAAATGTGATTGTACTGTCCTTCTATAATTGTATTATCAATATTTGCCTTTGAATTCTGAACAAATTAACCAACATTACTTTAAAAGACTGAATAGTTAAAATCTGGTTATCAAAACTTTAGATTCGTTCGCCATCTTTTTTTTTAAAATAAATTAAAATTTATTAAATTTAAAAATTCGTCTATTAAGTATATAAAATATGAAACTAAATACGCTTCTTAATAATAAGCATGTAAAAAACATATTGTTAATGGTCTTTTTTGGTTTGTCTTCTGCCATTCTTGGTTTCATTAAATTTAATATGCCTGGTGTAGAAGGAGGTGCGAGTGATTTTAGAGAGCTTTCTTTGTTAATTGGTGTGTTTTATATTTCAAATCCCTTATATTTAATTGGCGTAAGTTTTATTACGGCTTTAAGTGCGATACCTCAAGGTGGCTCTTTTGTGTCAACTTTTGTAATGCATGCCGTGGCTTTAGTTTTTATCTGGTTTGTTTATAACAAGATAAAGAAAATTAAGCTAGAGAATCATGTGATAGGGGTTATTTGGTTTATTGCCACCTTCTTTTATTATTTTGTTTTAATCGTGATAATGATTTTGACAAATAATATGGAGGGTTTAAATACGGAAAAAGCATTTTTTGATTTTTTTGTGGATATAGCTAATAATATTTCTTTTGAAGCAATTACATCTGCATTGGTAAGTTCCTTATTTTTGGTACAGCTAAAAATTAGGGCTAAATTAATACAGCATCAGGAAAATCTTGAAATTTTAGTAAAAAACAGAACCAAAGATCTTCAGGATACTATTGAAGAATTAAAAACTACCCAAAAACAACTCGTCGAGTCTGAAAAAATGGCATCTCTTGGTGTATTATCTGCAGGAATTGCCCATGAAATTAATAACCCGTTGAACTTTATTCAAGGTGGTGTATATAGTTTAGAACAATTTGTTGAAGAAAATAATTTGAAAGATAACTCCACTATTGCCTTTATATTAAAGAGTATAGATACGGGTATTAATAGAGCAACAAGTATTATAACCAGTTTGGGGCACTACAGCAGACAGAGTGAATCTGTAAATGAAGCTATTGATATAAACGATATTATTAACAATTGTTTGGTAATTCTTCATAATCAGCTTAAAAAGAATATTGAGGTAAAACTTAGTTTTAGTGATGAGCCTTATATACTATATGGAAATGAAGGACGCCTGCATCAGGCAATTTTAAATATTTTGAGCAATGCAGTACAGTCAATTAATGACAAAGGAGTTATTAATATTGAAACCAAAATTAATAAAGAAAAACTTGAAATAACCATTAGCGATACAGGAAGTGGTATAGATGAAAAAATATTATCAAAAATAACGGAACCTTTTTTCACTACAAAAAGTCCCGGTGATGGTACAGGCCTGGGTTTATCTATTACCTATTCAATTATTCAAGAGCATGAGGGAGTATTAGAATTTAACTCTGTTCTGGGCGAAGGAACTAAAGTAGTTGTTAGCTTGCCTCTTAAAAGCTCTTAGTATTCGGCAGTTTAAGCTAGAGCTTATTGTTTCACAAACTACAGTATAATATTCGAGCAAGGGAAAACCCTTGTTACAAAATGCGTACTTTCCCAATAAACA
>Ga0164315_10001610_pt1 | contig 17009 bp, 18 predicted proteins | sample GuaBasSedimGuay6_FD_113737 | JGI IMG/M metagenome (GOLD analysis project Ga0164315, IMG submission 113737) | Subseafloor sediment microbial communities from Guaymas Basin, Gulf of California, Mexico - Guay6, Core 4569-2, 0-3 cm | ecosystem: Environmental > Aquatic > Marine > Hydrothermal vents...
AAAGGATTGAACCAAACTGAGAGTACATCAGACCTGAATGCTCAGATTATATGATCACAAGCAAGTTATCCAGTTCTTTGTCTTTTTTTCGCAGTCGTCTGACCAGTATCTCCAGTAAATTCTTATATATGATCTTGGCCAGCAAATTATTGGAACCTGTTATCTTTTCAAAGCCAATCCGGGAAATCCTAAAGAGCATGCTTTGTTTAACCGCTTTAACACTGGCAGATACTGTTTGTTTATCAATAATGGAATATTCGCCGAAACAGTCCCCTGATTCCAGGGTATTGAGTTTTATTTCCGCAAATCTCTTAATGCCGGTTTCAGGCATTTTCTCATATAGCTTTACTTCCACCTGCCCGTCAACAATCAGGTATAAATTGCCAACCTGCTGTCCTTCCTTGACGATAAATTCATCCGGCTTAAATTTGTGTTGGGTTCCATTGTCCATGATCAGCCGTATATGATCATCCGTGGCCCCTTTAAACACCTGATTATTTTTTAAGGCCGTACGAAGCGCTTTTTTGAAATCAAATATCATTGTGATATCTCCTTCAAGATTTTTTTTTCTGCCGTGATTATTATATATATAGTATCAGCATTAGTAGAACACACAACAAATTTTTGTCAAGTGCAATGTCCAACATTCTTCACAATGCACTCTGGAAATCATTGAATTTTTTATTTTTTTAGAATAAGTTTATAAAAGTTTGATAATTTGGGAACTAAAGAGGATCAGATAATATAAAGGTATAAAATTATGGCTGAAGAGCAAAAAGATATTCGCTGGCAGCAACGGTTTGCAAATTATAAAAAAGCGTTTAGCCGACTGAAAAAGTTTATTGATAAAGGGTCATTATCCGAACTTGAGGCGCAAGGCCTTATCAAGGCTTTTGAATATACCTTTGAGCTTGCCTGGACTACATTGAAAGATTTTCTGGAATTCAGTGGTCAGACAGATATCTATGGTTCCCGGGATGCGATACGCAAAGCATTTGAATTGGGGCTGATCAATGATGGTGAAAAATGGATGGATATGCTTCAAAGCAGAAATTTAACCTCCCACACATATAATGAAGATACTGCCGGGCAAATTTGTAAAGCTGTAACCCAAACATACTTTACACTTTTTGAACAATTGATCATGAAAATGGATACACTTCTTAAATAACGACTATGCTATATGGATTAAAAAATCAGACGATTGAAAAAATCAACCAGGTATTTGCAAGATATCAGGAAGTTGAAAAGGTAATCTTATATGGCTCCAGAGCCAAAGGAAACCATAAAAAAGGCTCGGACATTGATTTGACCTTAATTGGTGAAAATTTGAATTTACAGCTTTTAAATAAAATCAGTCTGGATTTCGATGATCTGCTCCTTCCCTATAAAATTGACCTTTCCATATATGACCAAATCAGTAACAGCGATCTGATAGATCATATTTCAAGGGTTAAAAAAAGTTTTTATAAAAAGCAAAGCAAATTCTAATGGAAATGGTCTTCACGTCTTTTATAAATTGCAGAATAGCAGGCGTATTTTTTTGATTATTTAAATTCTTTCTGCGTTTGGCATAAAAGATTGGAGAAGGATCGCTTCCAATGGCCCAGGTCAAAACAGGAGGTAATGACCATTGGATCACAGGAATTTGAAAATTATTAATGGTATATATTAATTGTTCTGAAAGAGGCGAGAATAATTATCAGGGTCTATATTTTGGATGGATGGTGGAGTATTTCAGATGGTACAAGAAAAATCTTCCTCAAATGAGGATAAGATAAGATTATTGCTGGAACAGAGTGAAGACAGATACAACCGGATGCTTGAAAATCTTAAAGGTGAAGTGATTGCTTTGGCGCCTAAAGATCTCATGATGTTGAAAAATTATTCTTGGCCCGGCAATATTCGTGAACTGCAAAATGTTCTCCGCAGGTATATCACTATCAGGAATCTGGAATTTTTAAAGAGCTCGAAATTAAAGAATTTAGCAATTGAAGAAAATCCGGGGGCTGAGGATTCTGCCGGCAAAATAATTCCTTTAAAGGATGCTGTGGATGATTTTGAGAAACATCATATCCTGAATACTCTAAAACAAAACCAATGGAAGAAGGGCAAGAGTGCCACTGTTTTGAACGTTGCAAGAAAGACCCTTTTTAGAAAAATGAAAACGCATGGGTTAATATAGACCTTTTATGGGTCATTGATGACCCATAGTTCACGACCCTTTTTCATCAGGCTTCGTGTTGGTATTTTTATGGTTCATGGGTCATTTTCGACCCACGACTTAAATTCCTATCCACCTGTATTTTTTTTCTTTGTAACTCCTAACAATTTGAAATAAAAGCATTAAAATTTTATATTTTGATCCGGCACGATCGTTGCAAGCCCCTCAGGCCATAGCAAGGACAGGGTCAAATTTAAAACATACAAATCAGGAGGGTCACGTGCTAAAATTATTAAGGATTGATTTGGACAAACAAAGCTATCGATTTGAAAAAATGTCTCCGGAATATGCAAATCTTGGGGGCAGGGCTTTAAGCTCGCAGATCGTCAACCGGGAAATGCCACCCACGGTGGATGCCTTGGATCCCAGGAACAAATTAATATTTGCAGCCGGAATTTTAGCCGGAACCGGTTTTCCGAACAGTGGAAGATTATCGGTTGGTGCCAAAAGTCCTTTAACCGGTGGTATCAAAGAGGCCAATGCCGGAGGGAATGCCGCTCAAAAATTGTCAAGAATAGGTGTTCAGGCAATTGTTCTTGAAGGAAGTGCCAATGAGTTGAGTAGTTTAAAAATCGGCAAAGACAGCGTATCGTTTATAAGTGCGGGTCCCATAAAAGGAATGGGCAATTATCAGCTTATTAAAGATTTGACAAAAGAGCATGGTGACAACGTTTCCATTATCTCCATCGGGCCTGCCGGGGAAAAAAAATTAAAAGCTGCGGGCGTATCAGTAACCTCTCCTGATTATTATGTCCGCATGGCGGCAAGAGGTGGCCTGGGTGCAGTGATGGGGTCTAAAAATGTCAAGGCGATTATCATTGACGACAAAGATTCTAAGAAAGTTGAGATAAGAGACAAAGAAACTTTTAAAAAGGCCGCTTCCAAGTTCACAAAGGGTGTGCTTGCCTATCCAATGATTGAAGGTCTGACCGCGTTGGGGACGCCACTTCTCGTCAACTTGATCAATGGGATGGGATGTCTGCCGACCCGTAATTATTCAGTCGGTCAATTTGACAGGGCCCAGCAGATTTCCGGTGAACACATTGCCGGGTTGATGGCCCAACGGCCCAATTCCGTCTCTGGTCATAAATGCATGTCCGGCTGTATCATCGGATGTTCAAACGTCTTTACGGATGAAAAGGGAGAGGTAATCGTTTCCGGCCTTGAATATGAAACCATTGGTCTGGTCGGCTCAAACTGCATGATTGATGACATCGACATGATTGCTAAAATTAATTGGGCATGTAATGACATTGGTGTGGATACCATGGATATCGGCGCTGCCATTGCCCTTGCCATGGAAGCCGACATATTGAAAATGGGTGATGCGCACGGTGCATTCAGAATTCCGTTATATCCCTTGAAGATCCTAATCCCCCTGGCTGCTGTATTATTTTTTCTGGAAGGTATCTACATCCTTTCAAAACCAAAAGACTGATCGCCATCATTTACAGATAGACAAGGAAATTATGTGTTATGAGCATTGAAATGATCACCCTATTACTGTTTGGCGGGTTAATGGCCCTTCTGATCCTTGGTGTTCCGGTCTCGTTTGCATTAGGCGGCATTACCGTGGTGTTGACATTTATCCTTGAAGGGTCAAACACACTGTTCATTGTTGCCACAACCACCTATAAGGGGCTTATTGCGGTTCCCGCCATGCTGAAACAATCTTATAACAAGTCCCTTGCCCTGGGGTCTGTCATGGCAGGCGGTGTTTTGGGAGAAATAATCCCCCCCCAGTATTATCATGATAATTTTTGCATATATCGCCAGGGTTTCAATCGGAAAACTTTTTTTAGCCGGCGTTGTACCAGGGCTTCTCACTGCATTTGCATATGTGGTGTATGTCACCATCAGATGCAATCTCCAGAAAGATTATGCACCGCCGCTTAAAGAAACGGTGACATGGAGTCTCAGGATTTCCTCATTAAGGGACATCCTGCTGCCTGCTCTGTTGATTGTTTTGGTGCTGGGGTCTATTTTTTTTGGAATTGCCACACCTACCGAAGCTGCCGGAGTCGGTGCAACCGGGTCTTTTTTTATTTGTATCTTTTTAAAAAAAATGTCCTGGAAAGTGCTGTGGGACTCCTGCCGTCAAACCATGTCCATCAGTGGAATGGTTTTCTGGATACTGATCGGCGCCACCCTGTTCAGTGTTTTCTACACCAGCCAGGGCGCTCAGTCACTTGTGACTGAACTGGTCAGCGATTTAAACATCAACCGGTGGATTATTTTAGCCGCAATGCAGCTCATTTTACTTGTCCTTGGCATGTTCATGGACGATTATGCAGTTGTCACCGTGTGTGCACCGATTTTTGTTCCCATTGCCATTGCACTTGGATTTGATCCCATCTGGTTTTCCATTATTTTTATTTTGAATATGCAGGTGGCTTATCTGACGCCGCCTTTTGGATGGGCCTTGATAATGATGAAAGGGGTTGCTCCGCCGGATATTACCACACGGCATGTCTGGCAGTCGGTTCCCCCCTTCGTGGCCATGCAGTTAGCTGTCCTGATACTGGTCATGATTTTCCCTCAGCTGGCGTTATGGCTGCCCGGAAAAATGATGTAGCGTTTTAAAATAGTGAAACAACAACTTATGCACCCAAATAAGTAATGAAAATTTTTTTGATAGGAGAAATATTGATGATTAAAGAATCTGATCTTGAAAAACTGTCCTTCCCTGATGCCCCTAAAATAATAACAAAATCCGTTCCAGGGCCTGAAAGCTTAAAACAGCTTAAGGAGGCGCCTGAGTTTGAATCCATGGCAAGAGGTGCCGGCAGATTTCCTTTTGTTTTTGATGATGGGTTTGGTTCGACGGTTAAAGATCCGGATGGCAACCTGTATATTGATATCACAGCAGGTGTTGCCGTGAACTCGGTTGGAAGACGGCATCCACGGGTTGTTGAAGCCATTCAAAAACAATCCAGCAAATTGATGCATGCAAGTGACTGTAGCAGTTCTATTCGCTTGCAACTGGCAAAAACAGTGTCTGGTATCATGCCAAAAGGATTAAAGGACAATTGTATTACTTTTTTTACGCAATCAGGTTCCAGTGCCCTTGAATCTGCCATTAAGTTTGTCAGAAAAATCACTGGAAGATCCCAGATCATTGCCTTTCATGGTGCATATCATGGGGTTCATTGCGGTTGTGGCTCTCTGACCACTGGTGATCAGTACAGAAAAGATTATGGTCCTTTTATTCCGGGAGTTATCCATGCACCCTATCCTTATTCATATCGATGCTGTTTTGGAACAAAGACCCAGAAAAAATGTGAGGATATGTGTGCAGACTATGTGGAATATTTGTTGACCACCCCTTACACGGCAGCCGATGATGTGGGCGCCTTGATAATAGAAGCCCAGCAGGGTGAAGGCGGCTATCTTGCGCCAAACCCTGAGTTTTTTCAACGGTTAAAAGCATCCTGTAAAAAACATGGCGCACTTTTTATTGTTGATGAAGTTCAGTCCGGTGCCGGGCGCTCCGGTAAAATGTGGGCCATTGAACACAGCGATGTTGAACCTGATATGCTGACCTTTGGAAAAGGAATGGGGGGAGACGTGCCCATGGCAGGCCTATCCATGAGAAAAGACCTTGCTCAAAAAATTGCCGATAATTCCCAGCCAAATACCTTTGCTGCAAATGGAGTGTCTGCTGCGGTATGCATGACAAACATCGATATTATCACAGAGAACAATTTTGCGCTGGTTGACAGAGTTGCCAAATTGGGTGAGCAGACCATAAAGAGACTGCGTAAAGGCGCTAAAAATATTGAGTATATCGGCGATGTCCGGGGCCGGGGATTTATGATCGGAATTGAATTGGTAAAGGACAGGAAAACCAAGAAACCGTTTGATGAGGATCTTATGGGACAAGTCATCATGGAAATGATGGCCAAAGGGGTTATCCTGGTGCCCTGCGGTCGAAATGGAAATGTCCTCAGATTCATGCCGCCGCTGACAATTCCAAAAAAATATTTAGACAAAGCAGCAGATTTGCTGCTTGAGGTCCTGAGCGGCATAAAAATTTAAATAAAATCAACTATTGCCTAAAAATTTTTTGACAAAAAACAAGGAGTTTTGAGAATTGGCTGACAGTAAATATGGAAAGTATATCATTAGCAATCCCTTGGTTGCTGACTCTGGTGGTTCTAAAACTGAGGGAGTAAAAGGGGTGACCTTTCCAAGGGAAATTTTTGCGAATACAGACCTTGTTAAGGGGTGCCCTACGCTTGTTGATATAAGGTGGTATTTTATGATTCCCGATCCTGATCCAGTTGAGCAGTCTCATTTTCATGATTTTGATACGGTTTCATGTTTTGTAGGTTCGGATCCGAAAAATCCCTCCTGTCTTGGTGCCGAGCTTGAACTACAGTTGGGTGATGAAAAACACATGCTGACCAAAACCTGTGTCATCTTTATTCCCAAGGGCCTTGCGCATTGTCCGTTAATACACAGGCGTGTCGACAGGCCCTACCTCCAGATCGTTTTTGCCATCAGTGAAAAAGAAAAATATGTTGCCCCGCATTTTAGATAACCTAAAAAATCAGGAAGGAAAAATGAGTTTAAAAAACAGGTTAAAAGGTAAAACAATTCTTATTGTGGATGATGAACCAGATGTGCTGGCGTCTTTAATTGAGCTTTTAGATAGGTGTAAAATAGACACGGCCTCTTCTTTTGAGGATGGCAAACACCTGCTGGAGAATCAAACCTATGATATTGCCATCCTGGATATCATGGGCGTCAATGGGTTTGAACTGCTTAAAATTGCAAATAATCAAAAGATCCCCGCGCTTATACTGACAGCCAATGCCTTGTCAGAAGACAGCCTTAAAAAATCTGCTGAAAACGGAGCAGCCTATTTTGCTCCTAAAGACAGGATGGTGAATATTGAAATTTATGTTTCAGATGTACTTACTGCATTAGAAAAGAAAAAAAGTACCTGGGAAAAATTGTTTGACAGACTTGGCGGGTTCTATGATAACCATTTTCATGGAACCAACTGGAGGGAGAAAGAAAAAGAATTCTGGGAAAAAAAGATGAAAACAAGGTTTTAACCATCTTAAAAATAAAACAATTTCTTGAGCATTTATTCTTTTAATTTGCTCTTAAACATCTTCAATTCTCTCATGAACGTTGGATAAGTCCATTTTTTCCCGGTTCGAGTTTTGAAATCTTGATTATTTAATGATTTAACTATTTCTTTTTTTGAAATTCCTTTTTCAACATATTTAATTGCAGTTTCTAATGCTTTTTCAAACTGCTCTTTATACTTATCTTTAAGGGAATATTGTTCGAGTTCATAGTTATTTGAAATTGGTTTGATATCATAAGTTTGCCTGGATCTCTGGATCTTTCTTTCTTTATATTTATCAGACATTTCTTTATAGATGGGACAATTTTGATTACAGGATGCTTTAAAGATATTGTTTTCACATCCACAATCAAATGACACGTCGGATTTGTAAATATATTTTAAATTTGATTTTGTACTATGTTTTATTCTTGAATGTGAGCTGGATGAGATTTTAGATAAAATCTGAACCGCATATTCAATCATCCACTCCTGACAATTTTCTTTTGAGACACCTATATATTTAAACCAGGAAGCTAAATATTGAGTTACATCCTGGCGGGAGAATCTATCAGATATAGCAGGAGAAGATTTAGATTCTATTCTGCCCGAAATAATATCTTTGACACATGGAAACAGATATTTAGGATCGATTCCTTCTAAAATTTTATTTATTGCTGATTGGTGCCGGTTCATATATTGTTTTTTAATACCCTTATTTGAATTTGTTTTAACTATATCAACTTCATCAGTATCCATAAATTTTTTAGCGTGAATATATCAAATATATTAAAACGTGTGGAATGCCAAGGGTTTTTTATTTTAATTGCAGGATGTTTTTTTCATTAATTCATAGCAGGACTTGCAAAGGGTATAAGAACCGGGATGAGTTTAGGGTTGACTTTCAGCGTGGGAACCATCTATAGATAACAGGTTTGATTTTATTGATTAATCGTGGAGATGGCAAAATGAAAATACTAAAAATAGATCACCTTGGAATTGCTGTTTCAAGCATTGATGAGAAGAAAAATTTCTGGACGGAAGCATTGGGGCTTCAGTTAGAGGGAACGGAGACAGTTGAAGCTCAAAAAGTGATCACGGCGTTTCTTCCCGTTGGGGATAGTGAGGTGGAGCTTCTGGAATCAACATCCCCGGATGGTCCTGTGGCTAAATATATTGAAAAAAAAGGCGAAGGGATTCAGCATGTGGCTTTTAGGGTTGAAAATATTGAAGAGGCCCTTGCCGAGCTCAAAGAAAAAGGAATTGCGCTTATCGACCAGGTGCCCCGGAAAGGTGCCGGGGGTGCTAAAATCGCTTTTTTACACCCCAGGGCAACTTCAGGGGTGCTTGTAGAGTTATGTGAAAGGTAGAATAGTGTGAAAGATAATTTGTGCCAACGGGCAATTGTCGATTTTTGAGCATAGGCCTCTCTTCGAGCCCGGATTACTGAGTTGGCCGATAATTTTGTATTTTAAATTTGATGTACCGGAGGATAATCATGTCTCAAATGTCTGATTTGAACAACTGGGAAGCGCTTGCTAAAAAAGAGCTCAGGGGAAAGCCCCTGGATTCGTTAACAAAGAAAACCCCGGAAGGGATAGATATCAAACCGCTATATTCGGCAAAAGATCTTGAAAAGGTAGAGTTCGTCAATAACCTTCCAGGATTTGAGCCCTTTGTCCGGGGGCCCAAGGCCACCATGTATGCGGGCCGTCCCTGGACCATTCGTCAGTATGCCGGGTTTTCAACGGCCGAAGAATCTAATGCGTTTTATCGTAAAAATCTTGCGGCAGGACAAAAAGGATTGTCTGTTGCCTTTGATCTGCCCACCCACCGAGGATATGATTCCGATCATCCAAGGGTGACCGGAGATGTCGGAAAAGCAGGGGTGGCCATTGATTCCGTAGAAGATATGAAAATTTTATTTGACCAGATTCCCTTAGATCAGATGTCGGTTTCCATGACCATGAACGGTGCTGTTCTGCCGATTCTTGCAGGGTATATTGTTGCCGCAGAAGAGCAGGGTGTCAAACATGACCAGCTCATGGGAACCATTCAAAATGATATATTAAAAGAATATCTGACCCGAAATACCTATATTTATCCACCAACGCCTTCCATGAGGATTGTTTCCGATATCATCGCCTTTTGTTCGGATAATATGCCCAAATTTAATACCATCAGTATCAGCGGGTATCACATGATGGAAGCAGGGGCTGATTCCGTGCTCCAGGCAGCATTTACCCTGGCCGACGGCCTTGAGTATGTCAGAGCTGCCCTGGCAGCAGGCCTGGATATTGATAAATTTGCTCCAAGGCTTTCTTTCTTTTTTGGGATCGGCATGAATTTTTTTATGGATATTGCCATGCTTAGAGCTGCCAGATTTCTGTGGGCGGAGCTCATGAGTCAATTTAACCCGAAAAATAAAAAATCAACCATGCTTCGAACCCACTGCCAGACATCGGGCTGGAGCCTGACACAGCAGGATCCTTATAACAATGTTGTCAGAACCACTCTTGAGTGCCTGTCTGCCGTGCTTGGCGGCACTCAGAGCCTTCATACCAATTCTTTTGATGAGGCAGTGGGGCTGCCCACGGAATTGTCTGCCAGGATCTCCAGAAATACCCAGATCATTGTTCAGGAAGAATCCCATATCTGTGATGTGGTTGATCCTTTAGGCGGGTCATACTATGTTGAAACCCTTACCCAGAATATTATTGATGAAGTCCGCAAAATTCTAGATGAAATAGAGAATCTGGGCGGCATGGCCAGAGCCATTGAGTCTGGGATGCCGAAAATGAGAATTGAAGAAGTGTCAGCCAGAAAACAGGCCAGGATTGACCAGGGTACGGATGTGATTGTGGGGGTGAATAAATATCTGATTGAAGATGAAATCCCCATCTCTGTGCGGGAAGTCTCTGAAGAGGTCAGAAATGAGCAGGTAGCACGGCTTGAGCAGATTAAAAAACAGCGGGATAATATAGCTGTTCAAAAGGCCCTTGAAGATATTACAAAGGCTTGTGAATCAAATGACAATCTTTTGGCGGCCTGCCTGCCCGCGGTAAGGGCAAGGGCAACCATTGGGGAGATTAGTGATGCCATGGAAAAAGTATTTACCCGGTTTGTTGCCACAACCCAGTGCATTTCAGGGGTGTATGCACAAGAACATTCTGATTCTGAGATGATTGGATCTTTAAGAAAGCGTACAGCAGATTTTCAAAAAAAGACGGGCCGCAGGCCCAGGATTTTATTGTCCAAAATGGGACAGGATGGCCATGACAGAGGTGTTAAGGTCATTGCCGCCGCGTTTGCGGATTTTGGGTTTGATGTGGATTTAGGCCCCATGTTCCAGACCCCGGAAGAAGCTGCCAGAATGGCTGCTGAAAATGATGTCCATCTGGTCGGGGTGTCAAGTCTTGCAGCCGGGCATAAAACTTTGGTGCCAAAGGTCATTGAAGAGTTGAAAAAGCATGGTGCTTCTGATATTAAAGTGGTGGTGGGCGGTATCATTCCCCCGGGAGATTATGAATTTTTGAAAAATGCGGGTGCATCAGATATCTTTGGACCTGGAACCATGGTAACGGATGCTGCAAACAGGACGCTTAACATCATAGGTGCGTAAAGAACATGATTCAAACCGACCCTGAAAGTGAGAGCTTTGTCCAGGGTATTTTAAATGGCAATCGCCGTATGATTGCTAAAACAATAACATTGATAGAAAGCAGTCTTACTGCCCATCAGAAAAAAGCTTTTGCTGTTATGGAAAAAGTTCTGCCCCATACGGGAAACAGCATCCGGGTGGGTATTACAGGGGTTCCCGGTGTAGGTAAGAGTACCTTTATCGAAAATTTAGGCGTATACCTGGCAGATCTTGGCCATAAAGTGGCTGTTCTGGCTGTGGATCCCACAAGCCGGAGGAGCGGCGGGTCTATTCTGGGGGATAAAACCAGGATGGAAAAGCTGTCTGCCCATGAAAATGCCTTTATCCGCCCCTCTCCTGCCGGGGAAACCATGGGCGGAGTTGCTGCTAAAACCCGTGAAATCATGCTGACCTGTGAAGCAGCCGGGTTTGATGTGATTCTTGTTGAAACGGTGGGGGTAGGACAATCTGAAACCAGTGTGGCCTCTATGGTGGATTTTTTTCTGGTATTGATGATTGCAGGCGCCGGAGATGAGCTTCAGGGAATTAAAAAAGGAGTTCTGGAACTGGCAGACGGCATTGCTATTAACAAAGCAGACGGCGAAAACCTTAAGGCCGTTGAAAAAGCCAGGGGGGATCTGGATATGGCCATGCATCTGATCAGGCCGGAATCTCCAACCTGGGCCACACCTGTTTTGACCTGTTCTTCTGTTATTGATGGGGGAACTAAGGCTGTCTGGGAAATGATTCTTGATCATAATCAGAAATTTAAAGCGTCAGGCGAATTTTTACAAAGGCGGAAAAAACAATCCCTGGAATGGATGTGGACCCTTGTTGAAGAGGGATTAAAACAGCGTTTTAAAAACAATGAGAAAATTAATAAAGAAATAACACTTGTTTCACAGCAGGTGGAAAATGAAAAGATATCCCCAACAGCTGCGGCTGAAGTGTTGCTGTCATATTTATAATTTGGATAGATAATTAAGAATATAAAAAAATGAGCAACAAAGTATCAGTTTCTTGTTTTTGTAGACTTGAAAGGAAATTAAAATGAAAATACATGAATATCAGGCAAAGGAATTGTTTAAGGCATACAATGTTCCTGTGCCTGATGGAAATGTTGCTTTTTCACTGGATGAGGCAAAAAAGGCTGCTACAGACCTGGGCGGTTTTCCCGTGGTGGTGAAAGCCCAGATCCATGCAGGTGGAAGGGGTAAAGGCGGTGGTGTAAAGCTTGCCGCTTCCATGGAAGAAGTGGACACTTGGGCCGGGGAAATTCTGGGCATGACCCTTGTCACCCATCAAACCGGTCCTGAAGGCAGGCTTGTGAAAAAACTCTTGATCGAGGCAGGCCAGAAAATTAAAAAAGAGCTGTATTTAAGTCTTCTTGTGGATCGCGGCACAGCATCAATTGTGATCATGGCAAGCCGGGACGGGGGCATGGACATTGAAAAAGTGGCAGCTAACACCCCTGAAAGAATCATAAAAGTTCATGTAGACCCGTTAATGGGGATTCAGGGATACCAGCTCAGACAGGTCGGGTTCAGTCTTGAACTGCCATCTTCTGCCATGAAACCATTTTCAGCCCTTGTTTCCAACCTGTACAGATTTTTTATTGCCAATGACTGCTCCATGGTTGAAATTAATCCTTTGATTTTAACTTCAGATGACAAGGTTCTGGCCCTGGATGCCAAGGTTGATTTTGATTCCAATGCCCTTTACCGCCACAAAGATTTAATGGCCTTAAGAGACCTTGATGAAGAAAATGCCCTGGAGGTTGAAGCTTCAAAATATAATTTAAACTATATCAATCTTGATGGAAATGTGGGAAATATTGTAAATGGTGCAGGACTTGCCATGGCCACCATGGATATTATCAAAAATGCCGGGGCAACTCCGGCCAATTTCATGGATGTGGGCGGTGGAGCTAATTCCGAACAGGTTGAAAACGCATTCAGGATTATCCTGGCTGATGACAAGGTCAAAGCAGTATTAATCAATATTTTCGGTGGCATCCTGCGTTGTGATAATTTTGCCCGGGGAGTAGTCGCCGCAGCAAAGAAAACAGGTATCAATATCCCTGTTGTGGTTCGCATGGAAGGCACAAATGTGGATAAAGGGAAGCAAATTCTGGAGGATGCAAAGCTTAATTTAACCACTGCGCATGACCTTTTTGATGCAGCACAGAAAATTGCTGCATCTGTCAATTAGAGGAGATTAAAATTGAGTATATTTGTAAATAAAGACACAAAGGTTCTTGTGCAGGGGATTACGGGCAATGAGGGAAGTTTCCATACAAGAGGGTGTCTGGAATATGGAACAAATATTGTGGCCGGGGTAACCCCTGGTAAAGGCGGGCAGAAAATGAATGATGTGCCCGTGTTTAATACAGTTAAACAGGCTGTTGAAAAAACAGGTGCCACGGCATCTCTTATTTTTGTACCCCCGCCATTTGGGGCAGATGCTATTATGGAGGCGGCAGATGCGGGTGTGGAGCTGATTGTGGCCATTACAGAAGGGATTCCAATCCTTGATATGGTCAAGGTTAAACATTTCCTTGCCACAAAGAACTGCCGGCTTATCGGGCCCAATTGCCCGGGTATTATTACTCCTGATGAGTGTAAAATCGGCATCATGCCGGGCAAAATCCATAAAAAAGGTAATATTGGTGTTATTTCACGATCAGGAACCCTTACCTATGAAGTGGTTGATCAGTTGACAAAGCTTGGAATGGGTCAGTCAACCTGTATTGGTATTGGTGGTGATCCCGTGAATGGAACCAATTTTATAGATGTATTGGATGCCTTTGAAAAAGATGATGAAACCCATGGGATTGTCATGGTGGGTGAAATCGGAGGAAGCGCAGAAGAAGAGGCAGCCATATATATTAAAGAAAACTTGACCAAACCCGTGGTAGGCTTTATCGCAGGTCTTACCGCACCTGCCGGCAGGAGAATGGGGCATGCAGGAGCCATTATTTCAGGCTCCAGCGGTACAGGTGCAGCAAAGATTACGGCATTCAAAGACAATGGCATTTATGTCTGCGAAAATTTAGGGCTCATTGGCCAGGTTTGTAAGGATGTATTTTAGTGTAACCTAAAGGAGGTTAAAAATTGGACGATTATATTATTGAATCAAATCAAAAAAAGAGCAGAATGCCTGCAAGACTTGATTTTGCCCAGAGTGGAACCGGCCTGATTCTTGGGCTTTTCATGTGGGTGCACATGCTTCTTGTAGGCAGCATCATCTTTGGAAAAGGCTCTTTTAATTTTGTGGCAAAAACCATGGAGCTTGCTTTTTTGTCTGATACAGGGCATGGGTTTCCCATAGCAGTGTTTTTTGCTGTTTTTATTGTATTTACCCTTTTTATCATCCATGCACTGCTGGGTGTCAGAAAGTTTCCCATCTCGTGGAAGCAGCACCGAATTTTAAGAGACCAGATGCAGATGATGAATCATAGCGATACCACTTTATGGTATATTCAGGTGGTTACCGGATTCCTCATGTTTTTTGCAGGATCCGTTCATCTGTATATCATGTTGACCCATCCGGACATTGATCCCTTTATATCAGCAGACAGGATCATTTCAGGTAATATGTGGCCCCTTTATCTGATTCTTTTGATCTGTGTTGAGCTTCACGGCACCATCGGCCTTTACAGGCTCTGCATGAAATGGGGATGGTTTGCAGGTAAAGATGCTAGAAAATCAAGGCAAACCATGAAAAAAATGAAAAACAGGGCCACTATTTTCTTTTTAACCATTGGGATTCTTGCTTTGCTGGTGTTTATCGTTATCGGTATCAAGCACAGGGATAGAGTCGGTGAAAAATATAATAACCATGCAGCAGTTGTTGAACAGGTCCAGGCTGATGAAGCTATTCCGGTAAAAGAAGAGATTCAGGCGTTAGAGGAAGGCCAGGAAAAAGAAGCGGCCCATGAACCGGAAGCAATTCAACCATCTGATGTAACAAAGCAATACGGGGTGACCTAAATGAAAGTCATATATACGGATTCACTTGTAATCGGTGGCGGGCTGGCAGGACTGAGAGTTGCCATTGCATCCATGCAGCGGGGCTATGATACCATCGTCCTGTCTCTGGTTCCTGCCAAAAGATCTCACTCTGCTGCTGCCCAGGGCGGTATGCAGGCAAGCCTTGGCGCTACGGTTAAGGGTGATGGGGATGATGAAGAAGTCCATTTTGGAGACACAGTAAGAGGAAGTGACTGGGGATGCGACCAGGAGGTGGCCAGGATGTTTGTGAACACGGCTCCCAAAGCCATCCGGCAATTAACTGCCTGGGGCGTTCCCTGGTCAAGGGTCAGCGCTGGTGACAGGGAGGTCGTTATGAATGGTAAAAAAGTCACCATCACTGAGAAAAAAGAGGCTCACGGGTTGATCTCTTCCCGGGATTTTGGCGGTACAAAAAAATGGAGAACCTGTTTTACCTCTGATGGTACTGGACATACCATGCTCTATTCTATGGATAACAAGGCCATCCAGATGGGCATTCCCGTTCATGAAAGAAAAGAAGCCGTTGCCTTGATTCATGAAGACGGGGTCTGTTATGGCGCTATTGTAAGAGACCTTATCACAGGCGAGTTGATGGCCTATGTGGCAAAAGCGACCACCATTGCCACAGGAGGGTATGGGCGGCTTTACGCCATTACCACCAATTCGGTTATTTCTGAAGGAATCGGCAATGCCATTGCCCTTGAAACCGGAATCGCCACCCTTGGGAACATGGAAGCGGTTCAGTTCCATCCCACTGCCATTGTACCGGTTGGTATTCTCACCACTGAAGGATGCCGCGGTGACGGGGGCCTGCTTCTGGATAAGGACGGCTACCGTTTCATGCCTGATTATGAGCCTGACAAAAAAGAGCTGGCATCAAGGGATGTTGTGTCCAGAAGAATTCTTGAGCACATGAGAAAAGGCAAAGGGGTTGCCTCCCGCTACGGGGATCATATCTGGCTGGATATTACACTTCTTGGCCGTAAACACATTGAAAAGAACTTAAGGGAAGTCAAAGAGATCTGCGAATATTTCCTTGGTATTGATCCGGCCAAAGAATATATTCCGGTAAGACCGACCCAGCATTATTCCATGGGTGGGATCAGGACCAAGGCCACGGGTGAAAGCCAGACATTAAAAGGCCTTTTTGCAGCCGGCGAAGCATCCTGCTGGGATTTGCACGGATTTAACCGGCTTGGAGGAAATTCTGTTGCGGAAACAGTTGTGGCAGGAATGATAGTGGGTGAATTTGTTGCAGATTATTGTGCCCAAAATCCCTTAAATGTAAGCGGCACAACTATTGAATATTTTATGAAACAGGAAGAACAGAAAATTACAGATCTTTTAACAAGGGATTCTGGTGAAAATCCATTTGAATTAAAGGTTCAGATGCAAAAGATCATGATGGATGATGTTGGAATTTTCAGGAATGCCAAAGACCTTGAAAAAGCGGTTGAAGAATTAAAAGTCTTAAATCAGCGGGCAAAGAATATTGCTTTGAGAAACAGAATAAGTTCATCCAACCCGGAACTTGTCGAAGCCATCCGGGTGCCCAAGATGATCAAAGTTGCCCAATGTATCGCATACGGTGCAATGCTTCGAACAGAAAGCCGTGGCGCTCATTCCAGGGAAGATTATCCGGCAAGAAATGATAAAGACTGGCTGAAAAGAACCCTCACCACATGGAAAGATGATTCTACCGGTCTTCCTGAAGTTACTTATGAAGACCTGGATATAATGAAAATGGAGCTGCCGCCGGCATCAAGGGGGTATGGAGTTGATAATACTGTTCACCATCCGGACACGGCCAGGCGGGAGGCCCAAATTGAAGAAATTAAAAAAGCCAACCCGGGTGCAGACAGGTTTAAACTACAGGAATTGCTGAATCCAATCCCAATTCCGGAAAAATTTAAAGGTAAAAATGAGCGTATAGGCAGGGGGTTTAAATAATGAGTGATCAGGAAAGAATATTAAAATTTCAAATTTTTAGATATAATCCCCAGAAAAAGGGCGATAAACCGCGTATGGTAACCTATGAGGTTAAAGAAGCAG
>Ga0164315_10001611_pt1 | contig 17006 bp, 12 predicted proteins | sample GuaBasSedimGuay6_FD_113737 | JGI IMG/M metagenome (GOLD analysis project Ga0164315, IMG submission 113737) | Subseafloor sediment microbial communities from Guaymas Basin, Gulf of California, Mexico - Guay6, Core 4569-2, 0-3 cm | ecosystem: Environmental > Aquatic > Marine > Hydrothermal vents...
ACCTTGCGCTTATTGACCAGTGCTGCCAACACCATCTCGCCGATCCCGCCGTCGGTCTCCTTGAGAAAAACGTCAACCCGGGTGCCGTCCGGCACCGAGTGATCCTCCCCTCGATACCTCACTTCGACAATTGATTCGTTCATCTACACTCCTCACAAATCCCTTTCGGTGATCCAAACGGGGCCATGCATGATAACCCAGCGGGGCCTGAACCGATACGCCCTAACCGGCCCCCGCCGGGTGGCGTGGTCGAAGAACTGAGAGCTGACAGCTGACAGCAATCAACCCATGTAGAATGTCGCCATGAGTATCCCTGAGTGGTACACCGGCTCCGACCGCAGCGGTGAGGTGGCACAAGGCATCGAGGCAATTATCGCCAAGATGGACGAACATCAGGCTGACCACCAAGACATCAGAAGGCTTCGGGACCTGCAATCGGTCGAAACCGAGGTCAACTGGCGTGCCTTTCTGCTCAGCCTGATCGGAACGATCCACTACGACCTCAAGGAACAGGATCAGGCGGCCGAGGCGTTGGAAAGCGCCCTGATGGATTTCAAGCCGTACCTCTCAACATTTGACGAGGTCCTCAGTGTCTACTGCCAGACCTGCTATACGGCCGGGGTGCTTTTCTACGAGAGAGAACAGTACGCCGTTGCCGCACCGTACCTTCTTAGGTGCCTCCCCTACCTGCACGAGGTCTATGAAAATGCCTACGTCGGTGACATCTACTCCCTCTTGACGATCTGCTTGAATATGACTGACGATGTCGAGGGCGCGCTGGTCTTCGCCGAGGCTGCTGCCTTCGCCAGGCAGTATGACTGTGAGAGCCTCGAAAACCTGATGATCGCTTATGTTGCCACGGGCCAAAGTCAGAAGGCATCCGAGGTCTTCCAGGTTCTCTCGGAACGCTGCCGGCAATCAGATAATTTCGAGCGCATCCTGGACTTTGCGCGGAGAGAATTGGGTGAGACCGGGGTTGTGAATTAGGCGAGTTGGAAACTGGAAACTCGAAACTGGAAACTCGACTCCCAATCCGAGGCGCTCCACAAACCAGAAGGCTGAAGATACAACAGCTTCGATTCAAGGGGGTCGCCTGCTAGGAATGGGCCTTCAATTTTAGGGGGTCAAGTGCGGGCAGGAACCGGCGCTCGGCCGAAGGCCGGTAGAGCCTTCAGGCTCTGCATCCGAAGGATGTTGCGCGGGCACAGACGCCCGCCCCCCCACAATAGGCCTGCCGGGTGTCAAATGCGATGTTGTGGCCGCGGGCGTCCCCGCCCGCTGGGGCTGTCCTTCATCCTTGGTCCAGTTTCCAGTTTCCAGTTTCTACCGAAACGCAACCAACATGACACTTTGATTCCGCTCGAGGTCACCAAAAGCGCCGTCAACCCGATACACCAGGGCGATCTCTTCCGAAATCTGGGGAGGCTCGTAGCCGAGCCAGAAGCCGGATACGGCATCGGACGCGACTCCGAATCGATTCAGCTCCGCCTTGACGGACTCGACACGCCGAGCCGACAGAGTTCGATTGAATTCTCGATTCCCGGTTCGGGATCCTCGACCGATCAGAAGGAACTGTGCACCTCGGCTGACTGCTGAATCGACGAATCGCTCCATGGTTCGAAGATCGTCGGTACCCAGGTCAGAAGAGCCGGTTCCAAAGGTCAGCAGAACATGAGGGTGGCTCGCCACCTGCCGGACGTGTTCGTATAAAAGGCCCTGAACCACCGGGTTGCAGATCTTGGTGCAACTGGCGACGTGGTCATACCACTCGGACCGATTGACCTTTCCAGCCTTGAGGTCCTCCGCTTGGCGTTTCAGGTGCTTTTCAACCTTGTCGTATCCGACCCCGGCAATCGCCGTCGACAACCATCTTTTTTGGTGGGATGTATTCAACAAAGGATTGGCATCACCGGTCAGGGGGTTGGCGCCGAAAATCGAGTCGACTTTCTCCTCTCCCTTCGGATCACCATGAAAATCAATGGATTCGAGATCGTCGTGGATTGACTCCATCAGCGCTTCATCAACCTGGCTGTCGCCATCGACCCCAAAAAGCGAACCTTCAAGATCGGCGAAGAGGTCGTCCGTCCTGGGATCGATATCACCCGAGGCCGCACCCTGTTCGGTAACCCCCAACGAGACTCCCCCGAGGGCCAGAAAAACCACAATCATAAACACTCTTGCACGCATCAAACACCTCCCAGGTGGAATCGAGCTTCCTTCAGCCGTTGGCTTTGAGGAAACAGGCGGAGGCCCTCGTCGAGGGTTCTCATCGCCTTTTCGTCTTTGCCGGCTGAAGCCTGCGCCAACGATAATTTGTAATACAGGCGTTCTTCGGCCCGAGAAGCCAAGGCACGCTCAAAAAGAACCGAGGCCTCATCGCTCAAACCCTGTTGAAGACGAATAGTTCCCAGCGCATCGAGGGCCGGCGTTGGATCACTCGGCTGATCCTCCGCCAACATCAGTTCCAGTTTCGCCGCAGCTTCATCCAACCGTCCTTCGGACAAGAGTTCCCCAACAACCACCATCGGACCATCGGCCACCCGCGTACCGCCCCGAACGGAAGTACCGGCCGAACCGGGGCCTCCCAATCGGCCGATCAGGACCCAACCCAACCCGACGGCCAGAATCACTGCAGCCGCAACCGACGAGGGCAAGAGCCATCCACGGCCCTTGGGCGGTCGATGGGCATGCAGATCCTGAACGACCGCAGGAATGTGGTCGCCGGTGCTTGTCCGCGAAGTATTTTCCGAATGAGCCTGCGTCGACTGGGGAAGCCCGTTCCCGACGCTCCCATCAACAGCGTCCGTCTCGGCTGAATTGAACACTCCCCCGAGGGCGTCCATCATTTCAACCAAGTCTGGAAACCGGTTTCTGGGGTCGTCCTCCGTCGTCCGGTTGATGATGGCGTCGAGGCCGGGGATCGGCACTGCGAACATCGCCAGGCGATGGATCATCGCACCCAGGAGGTACTGGTCGGTCAACTCTGTCGCTGTACCGGTCCTGAGAAGGTCGGGCGGCATGGGGTCCAGCGTGACTCGCCGATCGACAGTCAGACCAAAACCGGTCATTTCCGGTGTGCCGGCATCATCGACCATGATCAGGTCTTCATGAATCTGACGGTGCAGAACTCCAGCATCATGAGCCACGGCCAAGGCCTCGACCACAGGGAGCATCCATCGACCCAGTTCCCCAGCACTGACAAGACCCCCCTCCCCAATCAACGATGTCAAGCATCGACCTGAGGGTTGTTGCATGACCATCACAAGGTGTTCGCCTTCTTCGCCAATTTCAAGGACTGTTGGGATCTGGGGGTGAGCCAGCCGGGTCAGCGTCGTTATTTCATCAACATGCCTCGCCCAACCGTTGCGGCCACCGCCAATCGCCGAGAGTGGGATTTTCTTGACCACCACCGGGACGCCGGAAAGTCGGTCCCGCCCAGCCCAGACATGCCCGAGCGGCGCCTTGCCGATGTCATTTTCGATTTCATAGTGTGATGTCATTGGTGTCGTCCCCCATCAATTCGTACTGTCGGCTGCTATGCCGAAGTGTAGGTGACGGTTACAGGAAGGCAGGCTGGGACGCTGGGACGCTGGGAGGCGGGCCGAAGGGTTGAAGAGGTCGAAAAGGACCAGCCATTGTAGGGGCGGACCCCTGTGTCCGCCCGTGTCGGAGCCAATGACCGCGTCAGCGGCAGCGTGCCCGGGGCATTGCCGGCGCCCGGACCCTGGACCGCGACGGCGATAGCAACGGGTTCAACGGCCGCTCAATGACGGGTGAGACAAGGCCTCCACAATGCGGGGCAGGAGCCCCGCGGTCCAGAACGCAATCCCTGCGGAGCGATTCCTTTGCCCACGCAAATGATCATTCAAAGTTGAACACTGAACGATCACTCTGCTCAGGATCATGCTTTGGCATTTGAGCGTTCGCCCACGCTTGGACTCCTTCGGAGTCCCCATGGCTCCGCCATGGCCAGCCCGTTGGGCTGGGCGCGGGTCCCTATTTCCCCACCTGCCAGAGGGTCCTCATCAGGATCTTGAGATCCAGGGCGAAACTCCAGTTCTGGATGTAGTAGATATCATGGATCACCCTTTGGCGGATCGAGGTATCCCCTCGCAGGCCGTTGACCTGGGCCCAACCGGTCAGCCCGGCTCGCACCCGATGCCGTGTGTTGTATTCGGGATACCGGGTCCTGAATCGATCGACGAATTCCGGCTGCTCCGGCCGGGGGCCTACCAGCGACATATCGCCCTTCAAGACGTTGTAGAGCTGCGGCAGCTCATCAAAATTGGTCCGCCTCAAGAACGCCCCGATTGGCGTAATTCGGTCATCGCCGGTCCGGGTCCACGTTCGGTCATCTTCGGCCGTCATGCGCATCGATCGAAATTTATAGAGCTTGAAGGAACGCCCATCCAGTCCTGTACGTACCTGAGAGAAGAAGACCGGACCACCGTCGATACGCTTGATGCGCCACGCAGCAAAAGGAAACAAAGGCGCCGTAGCCAACAGCAGTGCTGCGGCGCCAAAGATATCGAACAGCCTTTTGGCAATCTGATGCCGGCCATGCAGCGGAATCTGAGTCAGATCGATCATCGGAATGCCGTCCAACTCTTCGACGCCGCCTGTGGCGACGAAGAAATGGAGCAGATCTGGTACGACCTTGACGTCGACCAGGAGCTGGCCCGCGGTCCGAATCAGCTGATTGGTCCGGTTGTGGGCCGAGTTGGGTAGGGCGAGGATCACCTGGTCAACCCTATGGAACTGAACGACCTTTTCGAGACTCGCCGTCAACCCGAGGACCGGGACTCCATGAAATCCCTTATCTTTCAGACCGGGATCGTCATCGAGGTAACCAACGACCCTGAACCCGTACTCACCATGGGCCTGCAGACCGTCCACCACCCTCCGGCCAAGCTCGCCTGCACCAACGACCAGCACCGACCGGAGGTTCCGACCGGAGCGGCGAATACGGCCCAATAGGCTCGAGATCGTCCACCTGAGAAGGACCACGAGCACCAGATTGCACACACCGAAAAAGAGCAAGAAGATCCGGGAGTAGGTGAAATCTGACGGACGGTAAAAACTGGCGCCAGCGACCAGCAACGCCGTCGAAAACACTACCGCGGTCACAATCCGTATCACTTCGTCGATACGGGAACGAATACGCCGTCGCTGGTAGAGACCCTGGAAATAGAAAACCGTCGGCCAGATGACCAGCGCCATGGGCGCCAGGATCAGATAGTGCTCCCAGTCGGGTACTCCCTTGGTGATCTCCACGATCTCGAGACGGAAACGCAACCAATAGGCCAGCGGCAAGGTCAAGCCGATGGCGACGAGATCCCCGACCAGGTGAAATGCCACCTGGATCTGCCGACGACGCTCGATCATTGATGGTCCATTCCGAAGCCCAGACGATCGAGGAGAAAGCGGAAACGAAGAAGAAACTGCTCACGCGAAAAGACCTGCGCCCTACGGTTCAACTGGTCGATATCCCACTCCCGGTCGAGCACCCTGCTGGTCGCGGCCGCAAGAGCCTCGACCGTCGGTCGGTCGGCCAAATCGCCCTCCAGGCCAACCCGAACCGTGTCGGAGGTTCCGCTGGCTTCGAGTCCGGCCACTGGCGTTCCACAGGCCAGAGCCTCCACTGTCACCATTCCGAAATCCTCGACGTTTGGAACCAGCAGGGCTGCGGCCGAACGGTAGGCTTCGCGAAGTTCTTCGCGCGTGACCCGGCCCAAAAAACGAACATCAGGACCGGCCATCCGCTCCAGACTGCGCCGCATCGGACCGGTTCCGATGATATCGATCTTCTTGCCCAACGTTCGTGCCACCTTGATCGCGACCTCCACCCTCTTGTACGGAACCAACGCTCCGACTGTCAGTAGCCGATCGCTCTTTTCTCCCCCAGGAGTAAAAAACTCGGTATCGACCGGCGGAGGAATGACCTCGGCTTCACGGTTCCAGTAGTGCTGTATCCGCCAACGAACCAAGCGAGAGTTGGCCACCAGACGATCGACCCTCGCCGCGGACACCATGTCCCACTGGCGAAGATTGGCCAGCACCCCTTGTACCACCGGCAGCAGGGGACGGGAAACCCGCTCAAGGTAAATACCCCGTTGATCCCACGCGTACCGGACCGGCGTGTGAATATAACTGAGATGGAAAGCGCCGGGAGGCGGGATCACTCCCTTGGCAACACAGTGTGAAGTCGAAATCACCAGATCAATCCCGGGAAAAGTAAAACTCTCGATTGCGGAGGGCATGAAAGGCAGAAGGTAACGCCATTTTTTGCCGCCAAAGGACACCGACTGCAGCCAGGAGGTCCTGATTTCTCGACGCTCGAGATCAGGGATCGTCGAACCAGGCCGGTGAACCAGTGTGTAGATCGGTGCGTCGGGGAAGAGGGCGGCAATTTCCGCGAGCACCCACTCACCACCACGCATTCCGGTCAGCCAGTCATGTACCAGCGCGACCCTCATCACGACCTCCCTACAGCCAACCCGACGCTCGACCCTTGAGGCGCCGTCTCGGCCAGTGCTTTTCGATACACTGCCATGGTACCTTCAACGGTCTTCTCCCAACTCATTTTTCCGGCCCTGGTTTTACCCGACTCGATCATCCGTCTGCGCAGCGGATCGTCGATCAACACCCTCTCAATCGCCCGAGCGACCTCCTGGACGTCCAATGGATTGACCAACCGAGCCACACCCTCACCCAGTTCCTGCATGGCTCCGACATTGGAGGTGATCACCGGCAGACCTGCCTGCATGCCCTCGAGGATTGGAAGTCCGAATCCTTCGTAGAGGGCTACGTGGAGTAGAACCGCCGAAAGGTGATAGAGCCTCGCCAGGTCGCTGGTGCTGACCCGTCCGACAAAGCGGACACGGTCGCCGATTCCAAGTCCAACCGCTTTGCGCGCCAAGCGGCCATCAGGCTTGACGCCCCCGGCGAACACCAACTGCCCCGGAATTCCGAAATTTCTGGTGCTCAAATGATAGGCCCTCAAGACCGTGTCGAGGTTCTTGTGAGGCTTGTCGTTGGCAACCACAAGGATCAACGGAGGACGCAGCCCCATCCGCTGCTTGAGTTCCTCGAGGTCTTCGACTGGAGGCCGCTTCTCGAGTCTTGGGTCAACGCCATTGGCGATCACATCAATCTTTGAGGCGTCGGCGCCGAAGACCTTGATCAGATCACGCCGAGAGCTGAACGAAGGAGTAATCACACGCCGGGCTCGGCGAAGGGTGGCCCTCATGACCAGCCGGAGGTAGGTCAACGCAAGTTGAGTCCTTCGTTGGGGGGGATAGTAAAGCTGGATAACGTCGTGAACGGTCGCCACCACCGGACGCCGGATGGCAAACGGAACAACATAATGGGGCACATGGAGAACATCGATTTTCTCACGCCAAAGAACACCCGGTACACGATAGTGTTCAGCGATGGAGTACTCCCTGGCGGACACCGGGATGACCTTGGCCTCCGGCGCCAAGCCGGCGACACGGTCTTCATGGCCTGCCTTGGCCAGCACGGTTAGACTGACATCCGACCTGGCGGCAAATCCCCGAAGCAGACTGCCGACGTACGTACCAATCCCGTAGTCGGTCAACTTTCGGGCATCAAGCCCAACGGCAAGTCTGGCTGAGTCCATGGAAGACATCTTACAGTCCCTTGAGACTCTTCGCGACTGATGCAGCCAAATTGGTTGCCCGCTATCCAGTTTCAGCCGGCGTACACCAGATGGATTCGGCCGGGGTGGATGAAGTCTTGATCATCCAGACGGCGTCCCAGGGCAATGATGCCTTCGATTGAACCGTGGAACCGACCTCGGCCGGTCAAAACATATTCATGAACGGGCGAATACATTTCAGAGCCCTTGGCGTCGGAATCGACGGTCTCCTCTGTCTCATACCCTTCAACGACAACGCCCAGAGGCAGTTCAGTCTCAACAACCTCTCGGATGGCGACCCCGTCTGCACGAGAGAAACACTTGAACTCAAAATCGAGTTCACCATGGTCTATGGACTGACAGCTTTCCACTCTGATATCGACCAGAGTCGCGGCCTCAACGGCTTCGGCCAACCGAATAGAAAAACCTGAAGGAACCACGAAATGGGTTGAACCATGGGCCCTGGAAATCAGGCTTCCGAAGAATCCGTCAATCTTGATGTTTTCCCTGACCGTGGAATAGACCCGCTGCTCACCGGAGGCAAGACGAAATCCCTCGACAAAGGCCTTGACCTCATCGGCCGAACCGTGCAATTCAAGGTGGACAAAGTTTCCGTTATCCATCACAACCTCCTCAGAATTAAAAATAGAGAAACGACACAAGGACGAAAACCGGCACCAGGAACAGCACCGACCAGCGGAACAAATAGCCGAAGAAGCTCGGCATCTCGATGCCACTTTCTTCGGCGATCGACTTGACCATGAAATTGGGTGCGTTACCGATGTAGGTCATCGCTCCCATGAACACGGCGCCGGTTGAAATTGCCGTCAAGAAGAGCTCATGCTCCGCGATGATCCGATGAATGACCTCAGGCTCCGGAATACCCGGAAACAGCATGCCCTCGGCCGTCGTCAAAAAGGTCAGGTAGGTCGGGGCATTGTCAAGGAATGACGACAAGGCGCCGGTCACCCAGAAAAAATGCCATGGCTCGGTCACAGCCCTGACCAGGCCTCCTAGCGCCCCGTGTTCGCCGGCCTTGAGGATCGCCAGGGCAGGAATGATCGTCATGAAGATACCGGCGAAAAGGTAGGCAACCTCGAGAATCGGAAACCAACTGAATCCGTTGGCCTCACGGGTTGCCTTGGCTGTCGTCCACATCGACAGCAGGCCCATGATGATCAACAAGCCGTCCCTGACCAGGTTCTGAATCTGCTGGTGAACACCGAAGATCGTCACCTCACCCGCATGCCACGTGCCGCTGAGGATCACCCCTCCGAGAATACCTCCCAGGAACAGGATATTGTGCAGGCCTTCGATGCCCAACCGCCCTTCACTCTGATCGATCTGCCGGCCGGCCTCGGTTTCCCGTCGCCAGTACATCAAATCGAGGAAGAAATAGGTCACCAGAAGGATGCCCGCCACCAGACTCATCGGCCCGATCAGGCTGAGGGTCCAAAAGAAGGGAACTCCGTGCAAAAAGCCCAGGAACAGCGGTGGATCACCCAAGGGCGTCAGGGAGCCACCGATGTTGGCCACCAAGAAAATAAAGAAGACCACCGTGTGAACCTTGTTGGCTCGACGCGCGTTGGCCCTGAGAATCGGCCGGATCAACAACATGGCGGCGCCGGTCGTGCCGACCCACGATGCGATCACCGTGCCGATCAGAAGGAGCAGAGTATTGACCATCGGCGTCCCGGCCAGAGAACCCTTGATTCGGATGCCGCCCGCTACCGTAAAAAGGGCCCATAACAGAATAATGAACGGAATGTAGTCAATCACATAGATGTGCATGATCTCGTGCATCGCCTGGTGGCCGTAAGCCCACAGGAAGGGTACGGCAAACACCACCGCCCACAGGGCGGAGATCTTCGGGAAGTGGTGGTGCCAAAAATGCGGCGCCATCAGCGGGAAGACCGCAATCGACAGCAGAATCCCGACAAATGGGATGATCGACCACAGGGGCAGAACCGCCCCGAGGTCCATTCCGCCGTGCTCACCCGTTGCCTCATGATCGTGGCCGGCACCCGTTTCAGCCACAACACCGTGCTCTGAGCCATGCTCTTGCTGCGCACCGACGGCGGAAACCATCGACAATCCTGCCATCACCATCAAAAACACGACAATCATGCCGCGCTGCCTCAATGCCATGACGCCTCCTCCTCGGACTCACCGTTTCCATTAGAAACTCGGGAGCCGCACCGTCTCATTGAGACGGCGGCGATACCTTAACACTTGGGCGCTTAAAAAACTCGAAAAATAGCCACGAAAGAGGGAGAAGGCCACAAAAAGGCTGCACTGATAAAATACCGAATGGAGGCTGACATGCGGACACAGGGATATTTTTTGGCCGGAAAATGGCGATCAGATGGCGAGAGTCTCGAAATTCGCTCCCCATTCGACGGCGATGTCGTGGCTGAGATCACTCGGGGCGGCCCCGAAGTCCTCGAAGAAGCCGCCGCTGCCGCCGATCGGGCCTCCCGTCGGATGGCCCGGCTGACCCCGGCCGAACGGGGGGCCATACTGGAGCGGGCTGCCGGCTTGATCGCCGAACAGAAGGACCAGGTAGCCCTCGCAATTTCCGAAGAAGCCGGCAAACCGATCAGCCTGGCACGGGCGGAAACCGAGCGCGCGATCGACACCTTCACCGAGGCCGCATGGGTCGCCGATCATCCCGAAGTCACCGCCCAGGACCTCGGCGGCTATGCCTCAGCTGCGGACCGCCTGGCCCTGGTGAGACGGTTTCCCATCGGCCCCATCCTGGCAATCACACCCTTCAACTTTCCCCTCAATCTGGTGGCCCACAAACTGGCCCCGGCCATTGCCGCAGGGTGCCCTGTCGTACTCAAACCAGCCTCACAAACGCCCGGTCCGGCCCTTTTTCTGGCAGACATCCTCCACCGAGCAGGCTTGCCGGCCGGGGGGCTCTCAGTCATTCCCTCTCGCGGCTCAGATGCCCAGGTCCTGGCTGACGACGACCGTTTCGGACTGCTGACCTTCACCGGTTCGATGGATGTCGGTTGGAAACTCAAACGACTGGCTTCAAAACGACGGGTGACCCTGGAACTTGGCGGCAACGCCGCCGTCATCGTCGATCGCGACACAGCCGACCTCGAGAACGTGGCCGCACGGATCGCCGGCGCCGCCTTCGGCTACGCCGGCCAGAGCTGCATCTCGGTGCAGCGAATCATCTCCCATGAGGATATTTATATTCAACTCAGACGGCTCTTGAAACAAGCCGCCGAAGATCTGCCAACCGGCAACCCGGCGGATGAGGCAACCATCTGTGGACCACTGATTGACCAGGCCAATGCCGACAGGGTCGAGGACTGGATCCGAAGAGCCACGGAGGCCGGCGGACGCTTGGTCTGCGGCAGCCGCCGCTCGGGCTCGCTGATTGCACCGACCCTGCTCGAAGACGTTCCGCACGAGCAGCCGGTCGTTTCCGACGAGGTCTTCGGTCCCGTCGCCGTCCTCGATGCATTCGAAGATTTCTCACAGGCCCTCAACATGGTCAACGACTCCCGCTATGGTCTGCAAGCCGGAATTTACACGTCCGACATCTCCAAGATTCAGATGGCCTGGGAGACTCTGGAGGTCGGCGGTATTATCCAGGCTGACGTCCCAACCTGGCGCTCCGACCCCATGCCCTACGGCGGCGTCAAGGATTCCGGTACCGGTCGCGAAGGTCCGATCCACACCTATCGTGAGATGACCGAAGAGCGTCTTCTGGTGATAAAACGCTAGGAAGCTGGGAAGCTGGGAGGCTGGGAGGCTGGGAGGCTGGCAGGCACGTCGGGAGCGCACGGCTCTGTTGAACAATGTGACGATGGAATTGTTGTGACCGAAACCAACAAAAACAGACGACCTGGCACCCTTGCGTCCTAGCATTCTGGCGTCCTAGCGTCCTAGCATCCCAGCATTCTTCTCAGCCTTTGATTTCGATCTTGGCCTCGAGGGTGTCGCAGACGATGTCGATCACCTTGAGCCGGGCATATTTCTTGGAGTTGCTCTCGATCAGATGCCAGGGCGCGATGACGGTGGAGGTTCGTTCGACCATTTCGTGAACCGCCTGGTCGTACTCCGCCCATTTTTCGCGATTCCGCCAGTCCTCGTCAGTCAGCTTCCAGGCCTTGAACGGAATCTCCTTGCGCCGCTCGAAACGGGCCAGTTGCTCCTCAGGGGTGATGTGCATCCAGAATTTCGCGATGATGATGCCTGCCTCGGTCAATTGGCGTTCGAAATCATTGATTTCGGTGTAGGCACGCCGCCACTCGGCCTCGGTGGCAAACGCCTCGACTCGCTCGACCAGGACCCTGCCATACCATGATCGGTCATAGATCGTCACCCGGCCCGCACGCCCAAGATGACGCCAGAATCTCCACAGGTAGTTGCGGGCATTTTCCTCGTCGGTCGGCGCCGCAATTGGGATCACCTGGTAGTCGCGGGCATCCATCGCGGCTGTCATGCGTCGAATGACACCGCCTTTTCCGGCGGCATCCCATCCTTCGAAGACCAGAACCATTGAATGCTGCGAGTCCCGCGCCGCCCGATAGAGAGTATTGAGCCTTGCCTGGGCCTCGGGCAACCGATCGTCATATTCCTTGCCCGAGACGCTCCTGCTCATATCAAGACCGTCGAGGACTGTCTTCCGGCGGGCGGTCTTCAACGCATCGGCCATCGTGCCCAGGTCGAGATCCGCCGCCAATCCGGCATCGGCGCCGGCTCGCCGCTCCCCCATCCTTCGGCGGATGGCATCCCTGAGGATCGAAGCGACCGTCAGCGACCTGTATCGAGGGTCCTCGCCCTCGACAATCTTCCACGGGGCATGAGGCTGACTGGTCCTCATGATCAGATGTTCAGCAACTCCGACAAAACTATCGTATTTTTCGTAGTGCTCCCAATCGGTCGGGGTGACACGCCAACTCTGAAGCGGATCGTTCTCCAGCGCCTTGAGCCGACGGTGCTGGGCCTCTCGCCCCAGATGCATCCAGAACTTGAGAATCAGTGCACCGTCATCCGCAAGGAGCTTTTCGAAACCCAGAATCTGATCCAGCCTGTCGTTGAAAGCGCCGTCGTCGGCCCGTTGGTAGACCCGTTCCAGGAGCGGGCGCGAGTACCACGCGCTCAAGAACATGCCGACGGTCCCCCGAGGCGGCAGGTCGCGCCAATAGCGCCAGAACGGTGGCCGGTCCCGCTCCTCATCGGACAATTCCCCGTATGCACGGGTTTCCATCCACCGGGGATCCATCCACTCGTTGAGCAAATTGACCGTGGCGCCCTTGCCGGCGCCGTCAACGCCCGAAAACAAGACCAAAACCGGAAAATCCGCCTTACGAAGCTGCTGCTGCAACATGATCAGCTCGGTGCGAAGCTCCGGTTCCACCTTGCGGTACTCTTCCTTGGAGACCTTGCGGCCCAATTCGGCAGTTTCGAACATGTCTCCAAGGATAGCGAATCTCAGTAAAGTTGAGAAGTCGCTGTCTGGAAAACGCTAGGATGCTGGGACGCTAGGACGCCAGAACGCCAATCCGTCTGGCCTTGGTCGTTTTGGCAATGGCAATTCCAGAGTCACAATGCTAAACGGAGTCGTGCGATCCCGCCGTGCTTCCCAGCCTCCTCGCTTTCTAGCTTCCCAGCCAACCGAATCCGGTTTTCCCGGATTCGGTACTATAGCTCTGTGATCAGTATCTCAATCTCTGTCCTGGCGCTTCTGCTGGCTCTGTTCCTTCGAACGGGTCGTGTGCCCACCATGAAGCCCCTAGGTCTGCCTTTGCTGCTGACGGCTTGCGCCGCCATGGGGACCGCACTGGCCGACGTGCTCGGCGCCGGTGATCCCTGGGATTCTTGGGCGAGGATGACTCTGGTCGCCTCGGTGGGCATCCTGAGCGCTCGCGCAGCCCTTCTGGTCTTCTTTGACTGGGCTCTGAAACGCCGAATGGGCATTACTGCGCCGCAGCTGATTCGCGACGTCACCGCCCTTATCGTCTACCTGACCCTGGCCGTCGTTTTACTTCGAACCCTGGGAGTCGAGGTCACGGGCCTGATCGCAACCTCGGCCGTCTTGACCGTCGTCATCGGCCTGGCCTTCCAGCAAACTCTGGGCAACCTCCTGGCCGGCCTGGCCCTGGCCTGGGAACAGCGACTGCCCGATGGCTCCTGGATCGAAATCGAAGGCCAGGTCGCCCAGATCGAAGAGTCAGGATGGCGTTCCATGCTGGTTCGCACCCGACTGGGCGACCGAGTTCTCATTCCGAATGCGGACGTCGCTGCCGCTCGGGTCGCACTGCTCAGCGGCGGAGGACGGCCGGTCGCCGTCCCCGTTCGACTCGGACTCTCCTACACCGTGTCCCCGGACATGGCCAAAAGGGTGCTCTTCGAGGTTGGGATCGATACGCCAGATGTCCTACAGGAACCGCCCCCAACGATCCTGACGACCGAGTTCGCCGACTCATCCGTTATGTACGAGTGCCGGTTATGGACCCGCGTACCCTGGTACCGGGTCAACATCACCGACGCCTTCCTGACCAGAGCCCATGCTGCTCTCGCCCGCCACGGCATGGAAATTCCATTTCCCCAGCGGACCCTTCACCGGCCTCGTCCCCGGCAAGATCCTGATTCACAGGCGAGGCGACTCGAGTACTTGGGCCGAGCTTGGCTGTTCTCGGGCATACCTGTATCGGCGTTGGAAACAGTGGCCGAACACACCAGATTGCTCCGCTTTGCTCCCGGCGAGGCGGTCGTGCACGAGGGCGATGCCTCTGATGCCCTGTTCCTGGTCGTTTCCGGAGAGGCCGTTATTCGGGTCGGCGGACGGGAGATCTCACGGATCAACCCCACCGAAGTATTCGGCGAAGGCGCCTTTTTGACGGGCAGCCCCAGAGCGGCCACCGTCAGGGCGTCAGAACACCCGCTGGAGGTCATTCAGATCAGCAAAATGACCCTGGCGACGCTTCTGGAACAGCACCCCGATCTGACTGACAAGCTGGCACAAAGAATCGCCGAACGACAGTTGGAGGGAGAGACCATCCTGGACGAAAGCGGCGCCATCGTCAGTCCCCAAGGGTTGGTCGCCCAACTGCGTCGCACCCTCTCCCGGTTGGTCGGCGGGTGAAGGCCGAGGAAATCCGGCTCTATGCTCACCGCGGGGCTTGCCTTAGATGCCCCGAAAACAGCCTGGAGGCCTTCGAACTGGCCCTGACCCACGGTGCAAATGCCCTGGAAATGGACGTTCATGCGACATCGGACGGTCACTTCGTCGTGGCCCATGATGCCGATGGCGCCCGCCTGGCGGGCGATGCCCGGCCGATACAATCCCTGAACCTCGAGACCGTCCGAGGGTGGCGCCTTGACGGGCACGCCCTGGTCCCAACCCTTGACGAGGTCCTTGAAGCCTTCCCCGGAACACCGATGAGCATCGACCTCAAGCCGCGGAGACCCCAGTTGGTTCAACCCTTCCTCGAAACTCTGAACCAACGGGGCGCCGAAGAATGGGTGACAGTGGCGAGCTTCCACCACTCGGTCATGCTCGAAGTCCACCGCTCTGGCTGGACGGGCCGAACGGCCCTCAGCCGAATGGAGGTTGTTTGGTTGCGCATCCTTCCAGAAAAACTCAGCGGTCGAATGATACGAGGCCAGTCGGCCCAGATTCCCATTGCGGCAGGGCCCTTGCGGTTGGACCGATCTGCCTTCATTGACCGGTGCCACCGGTTGGGACTCAGGTCTGACTACTGGGTCATCAACGATCCCGAGGAGGCCGACCGATTGCTCAAACTGGGCGCCACCGGCCTGATGAGCGATGACCCCGAACTGATCGCCCCTGTTGTCGCTGCCCACCAGAAGCGGAGAGATCGGTGGTGACCAAGAAAAACCGATCCCGCGGATGCGGTTGCTACGGTGGATGCCCTGGATGCCTTCTGGCCGTCGCCCTGATTCTGTGGGTCCTGGTGATGGTGTGGCAAGGCCACAAACCACTCCCTGACGGCCTGAGCCTCGAGGGAGAGACCGTCGCCGTCCCGGCACCCGACATCACTGTCCTGACAGATGTGACTGCCATCGACGGCCGGGGACAACCGGTTCTCTTCCAAACGATTTTCGACCGCATGCTGGCCCGCATCGGCGCCGCTCGCGAGCTGGTGCTTCTGGACAACTTCTTCTTCAATACGATCACCGGCAGCGACGGCGCTCCCCACCGAACCCTGTGTTCCCAGCTGACCGAAGCCCTGGTCTCGGCCAAGGATCGACACCCCGCCATGCAGGTCCTTGTGATCACCGACCCGATCAACACCGTCTACGGCGGCAATCGGCCTCCCCATCTTCAAGCCCTGCAGCAAGGCGGCGTCACACTGGTCATGACAGATCTCAAAAAACTCCGGGACTCCAACCCCGCTTACTCTGCCTGGTGGCGCATGGGACCTCGATGGATGGGGCGTCCTGCCCCCGGCGGCCGCTTCCCAAACCCCTTCACCGCCGAAGGCCCCCAGGTCGGTATCCGCTCCTGGCTCTCGTTGCTCAACTTCAAGGCCAACCATCGCAAAATCCTTCTGACGGATGACGGCAATGGAGACTGGGGAGTGATTGTCGGCTCCCTCAACGCCCACGACGGGTCCTCAAGACATAACAACCTGGCGGTGGAGATCACATCAACGGCCCTGGCGCACCAGGTGTGGGCGTCCGAGGCCGCAGTCATCACGATGTCCGGCGGATCCGTTTCCCCGTCACCGTTACCGCTGTCACCAACAACGATCGCAGACCCAACTGCATGTAGGATCGGCCTGCTGACCGAAGGCGCCATCCTCGATGCCATCCTTGATGAATTGGGCCATGCCGGCCAGGGTGATGTCATTGACGGCGCCTTCTTCTATTTGTCCCACCGGGGCGTACGCCGAGCTTTGGTCGAGGCAGCCGGACGTGGCGCCACGATCCGCTTGATCCTCGACCCCTCCAAGGACGCATTCGGCCGGATCAAAAACGGCATTCCCAACCGCCAGGCGGCGTTGGATCTGATCACCCACGGCCGGGGCCAAATCACCGTTCGCTGGTACGACACCCACGGCGAGCAATTCCACCCCAAGATGATTGTCATCCACAATGCCGCCGAAAGCACGATCATCCTGGGGTCCGCCAATATGACCCGCCGCAACCTCGACGACTTCAATCTCGAAACCGATGTCAGGCTCTCCTGCCCGGTCGGCAGTCCGCCGGATGCAGACCTCCAGCGGTGGTTCGACCGCCTTTGGTTCAACGATGGCCTGCACGCCACGGTGGATTTCGAAGCGTACGAGGACAGCTCACTGCTTCGACGAGTGCAGGCTGACCTCCAGGAACGTACGGGGATGGGGACGTTCTA
>Ga0164315_10001612_pt1 | contig 17002 bp, 12 predicted proteins | sample GuaBasSedimGuay6_FD_113737 | JGI IMG/M metagenome (GOLD analysis project Ga0164315, IMG submission 113737) | Subseafloor sediment microbial communities from Guaymas Basin, Gulf of California, Mexico - Guay6, Core 4569-2, 0-3 cm | ecosystem: Environmental > Aquatic > Marine > Hydrothermal vents...
AATACGAATTGCCCATAACCTGATCATTGATCACTTCAGGAAAGAGAAGCAAATGAATACCCTCTCCAATGACGATTCTGAGGTGGACCTGTTCAACAGTAAGAAACTCTCCGATAGTAATATCGAAGAGCTGATTATTGATAGTCAGATCAAGTCCGAGGTTCGGGTCCTGATCAGTGAACTACCTGACGATCAAAGGGAGGTTGTTCTGCTCAGGCACTACGGGGGACTCAGCTTCAAGGAAATTGCCAACCAGACCGATGTAAGCATAAATACTGCCCTGGGCAGGATGAGGTATGCTTTGATCAATCTGCGTAAGCTCATCCAGGAGAAAAACCTCTCTCTTACCGTTTATTGACAAAGATTCGAGCCTTTTACAATATTTCTGAAGGTCAGGCGTTCTAATTAGGAAAACCTAATCAAAAATGCCTATGGTAAAAGTGTCTACCCTATTTCACCGGGTGGATGGATTTGATGAGCTAAGTGCATCATCCACAATCCCGGCCATGCTGGAACAAGACCTGGGGGATCAGTTTTTAGAAGAACTACTGAATCCACTAGTGTATGATCCAGGTGAAGAACTGGTGAAAACCATTTTAAAGAAAATCTGAAGAGGGGCCGAAATGGCCCCTTTTTTTTATAAGTGATGGAGGGAAATGGCGTTGGTGATGTAGATGGCTGCTGTTTCGGTACGCAACCTGGAAGATCCCAGGTGAAAAGGGGCATATCCCGATTGTAGTGCCAAAGAAACTTCCTCCTCGGTGAAATCACCTTCGGGCCCCACCATTAGTGTGTAGTTCCCAGAATGGTCCAGATCTTTGACGCTAAGCCTCTTAAGAGGATAACAGTGAGCAATTCCCAGGGTCCCGGGGCGCTCTGTATTTAGGAATTCCTCCATGGCCATGGGCTCGTTTAATTTTGGCTTATAGGCTTTCAGAGACTGTTTCATGGCCGATACCAGAATCTTTTCAAGACGCTCAATCTTGATCTGTCTCCTTTCACTGCGCTTACAGATCAGGGGTGTAATCTCTGAAATCCCGATCTCTGTTGCCTTCTCAAGGAACCATTCAAAACGGTCCAGGTTTTTGGTGGGTGCCACTGCAAGGTGAAGCTTATAGGAAAGGGCTTGGTATCCCTGCTTTTCCGTTTCAATCTTCAGCCTGCAACGTTTTGGATGATCTTCTGTAATAACAGCTTCATACCAGCCTCCCCCGCCATCTACCAGGATCACCCGGTCGCCCCTGACCAGCCTGAGCACTCGAATAGCATGTTTGGACTCCTGCTCTTCCAGTTTAAAACTATCTCCCTGAATATGCGGATTGTAAAAAAGATGCATCATTCAAATTTGATGCTAAAATTAGTAAATTAACCGGCCAAAACCCCACGACTATGTTCAGAATTGGTGTTCTGTCGGATACCCATGGCTTCTTCGATCCAAGGATCGCCACTTACTTCAGGGAATGTGACGAAATCTGGCATGCCGGGGATATTGGCGACTATGAAGTTGTAATACAACTCAATCGAATTGCTCCGGTGGTAGCCGTGTACGGAAATATCGACGGTACACCAATCCGCTCCAGGTATCCCGGTCACCAGCGTCAGGTCCGTGAGGGATTGGATATATGGATGACCCATATCGGGGGCTACCCGGGTAACTATGATTCTCGGGTAAAACCCGATATCTTTGAAAAATCCCCGGGCCTCTTTATCTCAGGACACTCACATATTCTAAAGGTGATGCCTGATAAGAACTTTGGTTTTCTTCATATCAATCCGGGTGCTGCCGGGCGCAATGGTCTCCACAAGGTCCGGACCCTGGTTCGCTTTGAAATAGATAAAGGTCGCATTGGAAACCTGGATGTTATTGAGCTGGGTACACGGTCAAGGACATAAGGACACTACACTTACTCCTCAAACTCCAGAAAGCGGCTGATAAACAGATCCAGTCTCCTCCGGGCAGCCAGACTGTAAACATAAGGCGTCTGTCCCGGCCTTCCTTTGATCCTTCTGTCAGACTCCTTCAGGTCAAACACGATCGCATTAAAAGTCCGGTTGGAGGAGAGTACCTGCAGGCCTCCGGGCGTATAGGCAATATAGTACCAGGTCCTTTCGCCTGCTCTCAGATAGATATCAAAGACATCGCCAGAGCCCCGCTCCACAAACTCAATATAAGCCTCCACTTTCTTGTTCACCTGGATATCACCAATGTTCCCGATTCCCACCATGCCATTATAACGGAACGATCGGGATTCCTGGTTCCATTTCAGGCTTAGGTCATTAAAGAAAATGGTATGTTTCCACTGGGCTGGGATTTCCTCATAAGCTCCGTAAAGTCCAAGCTGGCGCTCCAGTGTGTTGGCCATATCCCGTCCAAGCAGGTCCTTCATAGCCAGCTGATAGTGAGGACTTGTAAGGTCTACCGGATTCAGGTAGGGCAGACTGTCAATCTCCGCTCCCATCACCTGAAGTGCCTCGGAAGAAAAAGGAAAATCCAGGCCAAGAACCAGGTGGGTATCAAATTCACCTTCAGCGATCTTATGACTTGCATTCCCGGTCGAAACCATATTCACGAGACCGTAGTCCAGGTTCAGATTAACCGGGCCTTCCCCATAAACCCTGCATTGTTCTGTTTCCAATCTCAGATAAGATCCGGGCCAACTCATATCCGCCAGTTTCTCAGGAGTAGATATAATATAGTCTTCACGCTCAGGATCATAGATTAACTCTCCATTTGAAGTGGTAATGTTGACATCGAAATAGTCTTTTCGCGCGGAGAGGAAGGTAGAATAGATATGTGTGGAGTCCCTTGTAATCATCGTGCCTGAGAAGATCTTATTCTGGGCTGTACTTTGCATTTGCTCAGGGATGGGGATGCGGATATCTGCCGGATCAACCACAGCAGTAAAGCGTAACCAGGATTTAACAATATCACAGCTATGAACCAGCCTGGTGCCCCCATCAAAGGATAGAAAAGGAAGATCCGCAGAAAGTTCCACTTCTCCCTGGAAATCGAAATATGGACTTAGCATAAAAGAAGCATCCTCAGCTACGTTTGCGGTAGCGAGCGTTAGGATGGACGTATCTACCCAAATCTTGTCGAAATAGAGCTGATAAGCGTTCCCAAATGCATCCAGGTAATCGTAATAACCAGAACCACTGTAGTCTAGAGCACCATTTACAGCAATGGAAGCATTGTAAATCAGATACTGGCGAGTTACCTGGTTGGCCATAACCTTTGCGTTGTTAAGCATGCTCATGGTGGCCCTGTATCCGATATCAAGCTTTTTTTCATATGGAAAAACGAAGGCATCTGCCACCTTAATAAAAGGAACTCCCCTGGCATGCAAAATCCTTGTCTTGTAATTGTAAGTGGCCTCGGAAGCAACAAAATTCAGACTGTCCTGTTGGGGATGTATTGAGGTATAAGTGGGTCCGTTGGTTCTTAATGAATCTATGCCAATATCAACATCGTTTTCAGGAAGGATTTTTCCCTGGGACAAGGACACTTCATCCTTATTCATATCCCAGGTGATTTGATCAAGCTCGGTTTCATATAGGTTATACGGCAACTCCACCAGGGTTGCATCACCATTGGCCCTGAACTCTCCCATGCCTTGATCCAGATCTACAAAAATATTTACATCATTGGTAAGGAAGGGCAATTCTTCAAAGGAGTCTGCACTCAGCTTAACACCCGAAGAGTCGGCACTAAGCGTTCTATAACCATAACGAAACTGATCCGATTCAAACCGAGCATCAGGAAAACCCATGACTCCGCTCCCTGTAAGTCCGGAAGGAGAAAGGGCCAGGTTGCCTCCATGAAAGATACTGTCGTTGTAGATTTTAAAGACCTCTTCAACCCTGGATATTTCAAGTTGGTTCTCCCCGGGAATCAGCTTCAGGTCGGCTACACTGTTCTCCACCCGGGGATACTCTATTCCTTCAGTCTGCTCCCGCAAGACGAAAGAGCGGCTGCGCGCCATCATGGAGTCCGGATGCATCATATAAAGATCCGATGTAGAGGAGGAGTTCAGGTAATCAAAGGATCCGTACCCTCGCAAGCCCCCGCTACTCATCTCAATATCATTGTAAAAGGTTCCCACGCCCCCATACAATTCAATCCCCTCTTCAGCTGTCTGCATATAGAATCCAAGGGAGTTATCCTCCCGCAAGGTCATATTCATCTCCAGGGGTGGAAGGATGCCTGCTGAAATAAAGGTTCCCTGAGGCGCGATAGCCTCGGGGCTGAAATTATCCAGACTGTCAATGGTAAAGGGTTCCAGTTCAAAATAAAAATCATCCCTGTGATAGACTCCGTTTTGAATATACGAATCATCAAAGTAAATATAGGATCCTCCCATGCTGGTAAATGAAGGGTACTGGGGAAAATTTTCCAGGCCGGACTTATTCATGGGATCATCGATCAATAACTGACCAGTCATATCTTCCATGGCATTTTCGATACGCTCCAGGATAGGTTCTCCATACTCGTTATACTCCTCAGTCATTATAGATATCTTAAGAGAATCGATCTTCTGCATATCTATTTTAAAATCATTGTAGTCGAAAAAAAAGTTTTCCCCGGAAAACTGGAACAATCCTGCATCAACAATTCCATCGAACTGAAATGATCTGTTACGTTTCATAACAATACGATTCTCGGTAGGGATCAACCTTACATTCTGAGAATCGCTCAGGAAAATCACCGGAATCCCTGAAATGGACAGATCACGTGTATATAGGTCCAGCTGAGCATTGGAGGCACCTTCAAGCCTGGATATAAAGCGGATCACATCGTAGTCCCTCTGGCGCATGGAGGCGCTGATGTAGTCAAAGGTCTTTTGGCGTACAGTAATCAGTTCCTTGCTATCGTCGTAATAGACAAATCCATATTTAGCCAGACTCATCAGGAGATGACGTACCTGGTAGGGTGGATAGGCAATATAATTGGCATAATTTGGCATGGCAAATGTCCGTCCCCCAAGCATATTGGAATAGGTATAGAGCTGGGCCAATGGGTGCTCAATATCCATGCCCTGCAGGTCCATAAAGAATCCGTAGTCAAAAAAGGCAGAAGACTCAAAGGTGGCGCGCCCCACCGAGGTCCCCTGCAGGGCCTGCAGTTTCATAAAAGATTCTCCCCTGGTCCAGGAGAGCTCATCGAAATTCATATCGATGTTGTGGTAGCTATTGGAGTAAGGGCCCAGAGACTTAAAATCCTCCGACTTATTGAGCCGCAACATGTCTTTGCTTACATCAAATGAAAGCTCCAGGTCGGGATGAAAGATGGAATCCTGACCAAAATAGATGGAGATGGAAGCGTGAGGTGCCCTGATAAATCTGCCATTCATTGCGACTCGGTTCGTTCTGGCCTTTAATCGAAGGGTGTCATTGGCAAAGATCTCCAGCAAAGCAGGCTCCCCTCCCACTGCGGAACCAATGAGGTTAGCCCCCTCGATGGCCAGTCCCCCGCTGTAATGTATACCCGGTACGAAATTTTCAATCCTGTAGGAATTCTGATAGGAGAGAAATTTGGGATAGACGATGGAGGAGAGGTCTTTAATAATCGTTACCTTATCTTCCAGTTTTCCCAGGGCGATCCCCTCAAAAAGAGCTGGGTAGAATAGCTTTGCAGAATCGGCTGTATATCCGGGAGTCTTCAGGTTGATCTTGAAATCAGCTAATATTGCGTTCAACTCATTTTCCGGCATTCCGGCTCGCTCCCAGGTCACTATACCATGGCTACCGTACCAATGCAGTTCAAGCGGATCAATGTATCCTGTGGCACTCTTAATCTGAATAAAATCTCTGTCGAAATAGCAGGCAATAATTACATCATCAAAACTTACGGTCAGTTTCTCATCTGAATGAAATTGGAATGTAGGAGTTGAAACCCTCCATGCAATAGAATTAGAGCGATATAATGTGTTTTCATTCAACAAACCCAGGGATAGCGTGAGCAACTGATCAATAGCCGCAAGGGATGCATCATTCCTCTTCAGAAACAGGGTGAATCCCTCCAGCCATTCATCATATCCATGGGATGTTTTGTGCTCCGTAAAAAACTCCATCATGATACGCTGATACTTGATAAAATGAGGCCTGGGCCTGCATCTGCGTTTCAGCATCAAATTTGACACTTCAATAATCTCCAGTTGTTGTTCATAGGAGAGGGAGTCATAAACAACTAGAAAACGTTGAAAATCGCTTATCTCGGATGACTCAAGATGAGCTCCTGTAAATAAGCTTAATTCATTTACATATTGCCCGGTATCACTGGTGAATTCCCTGATGGACTGTGCATATACCAGGTTAACCAGGAGAAGTAGGTAAAGGGATATGATAGCTTTTTTCATACCGGCTGATCAAGGTAAGGCATTAAGAAAGGTGAGGGAAATCCAGTTGGATTCCTCTCCAGTACTTAAGTGTTCTAAGTTACATCTGTAGGCTTCGTTCAACACATATTGCACATCCTCTGCAAGTATACCGCTGATCACCATCAGGCCCTGATCAAGGAGATGTTCTTTATAAATGGACATATCCCTGACCAGTGTATTCCTGGTGATGTTGGCCAGTATCATATTAAAGTTCTCCTTGTAGAGAACTCCCACATCACCAAGCCTTACATCCATATTGGTGATCCCGTTCCTCTTTATATTTTCAAGAGCATTTTCATAGGCCCACTGGTCATTATCCACTCCTAATACCCTGCCTGCACCGTGCATGCAGGCATATATTCCCAAAACTCCTGTGCCGCATCCCATATCGAGAATTCTTTTCCCTTCAAGAGGAAGATTTCCCATTTCCCTGATCATCAACTTGGTGGTATGATGATGACCTGTACCGAAGGACATCTTTGGTTCAATCACCAGGGTATATTCAAGGTCATTGGATGAGTCATGAAAGGGCGCTCTGATAAGCACTCTTTCGTCGATGACCACCGGTTCGAACTTTTTTTCCCACTCCTCATTCCAGTTCTGATCTTCGGTCCTGTGGAACCTGTACTGTACCTTTATGTTGACGCCCGCAAGCTGATCAATCAACTGATTCAGTGCTTCAGCATCATAAGTCTCCTCATCAATAAAGGCCTGGATATCGTTGTCACCCTCCACAAATCCTTCGAATCCGATCTGCGCCATAAGTGCATAAAGGATCTCCTTTTCAGTGTTGCTCCACGATCGGGCTGGTATAACGAATTCGAGGTATGCCATAGAGGCTGCGTAGGCTAATATGCATTCACAATTGCCAGAAAGTCTTCTGCCTTAAGAGCTGCTCCGCCAATCAATCCACCATCCACATCAGGGTTGGCAAAAATTTCTGAGGCATTTGAAGGTTTACAACTTCCCCCATAGAGGATACTCATATCTTCGGCTACCTCCTTATCGAACAGCTCCACCAATAGATCCCTGATAAACTTATGCATCTCCTGTGCCTGGTCCGGAGTGGCAACTACACCTGTACCAATTGCCCATACAGGTTCATAAGCAATAACTGTCTTGCTCATATCCTCCTTAGTCAGACCTGCCAGACCCACCGTAAGCTGCTCCCTGATTACGTCAAAATGGTTTCCCCCTTCACGCTCCTCAAGAACCTCTCCACAGCAGAAAATGGGCTTCAATCCTTTTGAAAGGGCAATTTTTGTCTTTTTGTTTAAGAGTTCATTGTCCTCATGATAATAGGAACGTCTCTCCGAGTGCCCGATAATCACATACTCTACTCCCACGGAGACTAGCATATCCGGAGCTATTTCTCCGGTATAGGCACCAGACTCCTCTGATGCACAATTCTGCGCTCCCAGCTTCACACCATCAATCAAGTCGTTCACCCTGCTCAGGTGAGTATATGGAGGGGCTATAATAACCAGAGCATCACTTTGTTTCTCATTCTCAAGTTTTTCAACGGCTTTTGCAAGCTCCATCCCTTCTTTTAGATCGGTATTCATTTTCCAGTTTCCAGCAACAATTTTCTTTCTCATTTCATTTATCGTTAATGATTCTTATTTAAAAATAGTAAAATTCGTAATGCATCGGTGATTTACAGCTTATCATGCCTTCACCGGTGAGATATAAGCTGAGAGTAAAACCACCATCATCAGCGTCATTATAAAGGCCAGGCTTACTCCATTTTCCCTTTTTCTTGCTCCTTCATTCAGAAGTAACTCGGGAATAAAATGATCAAATTCTACCATATCGAAGGAGAACTCCTCGTAAGCTCCTGCATCCTTCAGCATCTGTGCCTCTTCATCCAAAGGTGCCGATGCATTTCCTATCAGCTCCGACCAATGAGGATCCAGCTGCTCCAAAAGCGGGAAATCCCTATAAGCCCATTTCCCAAGGATAATTCCATTCTTTACAAGCATAAATCCAGGATTGGAACGTACAATGGTCTTTAACATTATCTCATCCCCGGCCATAAACTCATATGCGAGACCCAATTCTTCAGAGATGGATTCCACCTCTGCTGAGCTTGATGAAGTCACCGCATAAAAAGAGAAATCACTGGCAAATATTTCAAGTTGCGACCACTCTAAGGCATGGCTAAGTGCTTCCTGGTCTGCAGCAGCAAGGTTATGACTCACCATGACAAGGCTGTATCCCCCATCTGATAGTATCTCATCTACCAGATCAAAGCCATAAGGATCCATAATGGCAAAATCATGAATAGGGGGTTCGTAGCCCCGCTTCACCAGCTTCGATTCACTATCAACAAATTCCCACTGAAGAGTATCCTTCGGATAATCTTCCATGCTAAAAGAACTCGTTTTTCCTGTCTCCTGGTTCCTGTAAATCAGCTTAGTTTCGTATTCGTCCACCGGTACTCCGTCGGGTATCTCCATCTCTGCCCTTATCACTGTACCCACATCAAAGGACCTGAAATCGATAAGTGGCAGATGCCTGTAGTTCCAGAAAGAAAAGAGTGAGGTAAATAGGAATAGGCTCCCTACCACCATCCACTCCCGGACAGGCAGACCTGAATTATAGTCACTGTTCCTGCCAAAATAGAGGATCAATACAAACACCATCAGCACCACATTCTTAAAGAAGGTCTGCCAGTTGGTCAGAATCAGTGCATCGCCAAAACATCCACAATCCGTTACCGGGTTAAATAGTGCCAGGATAAAGGTCAGCAGTGTAAAAAAGGACATAAACCACATCAATATCTGGAATATGGCCTTTCTCCGGTAACCAAGAATCAGGGTAAGTCCCAGTATCAGTTCAAAGGCAGAAAGGAATATTCCCAGGGGGAGTGCAAGAAACTCAAGAAACCCCAGTTTAAATGCAGTAAAGTAATCTGCAAACTTGTAGGCCGATCCCAGAGGATCCACAGCCTTCACAAAGCCGCTGAAGATGAAAACGATTCCCACGATTAAACGACTTATTAATCGAATATACTTCATCCCTATAGCTCCATATGGTTAATAATCAAACTCGAAATATCTTCTGGTGAAAGCATGGTCCCGTCTGAACCCATACAGTCAACGATCTCAAGATCATCCACCTGCTTCTGCAGGGAAAGATAAACCTGCTGGACCTCCTCCTGGAAATCCAGATCTTCCTCATGTATATCCCGTTCCCCTTTTAAGTAGGCCCTGTCATCTCCGTCTCGTGCTAAATTTAATTGTCTTCTGGTAAACTCGACGGGAACATTCAGGTAGAGGTTCAAGTCGGGCCTGGGCAGCTTGTTATATCCAAATTCAAATTCCAGGATCCAATCCCTCAAGCTCTCCTGTCCTTCCCGGTCGGCCAGCTTGGCACACTGAAAGGCTATATTCGAATAAACATAACGGTCCATAATTACCAGATTCCCCTCCTCCATCCATTGCCTGATTTGAGAAGATGCATCGGCCCTGTCGCCGGCATATATCAGGGCTACCAGATAGGGATCAACCTGGTCGTTGGCACCCATCTCTCCTCGTAGAAACCTGGCTATCAGCTCCCCGTATACGCCTTCTTCCAACCTTGGAAAATGGAGATAGTTGTATGGAACAGCATTCTGTTCAAGATGTTCCCTTAACAGTTTCAACTGGGTGGATTTACCTGAGCCATCTAAACCTTCTATCACCAAGAAACGCATGAATCTACTTTGGATTATTTGTGTATTTTTAAGCCAGTTTCCAAACTTACAAAATATAGGCTCAACCTATTGAGAATACATGAAGAACTTCTCCACATCAGGCCCTCTCTTTTCAAAGAACTTATCACTGAACCTGGGAGGATCGATCATGGACCTCTCACGTCCCCGAGTGATGGGAATCATCAATGCCACACCTGATTCTTTTTATGATGGAAGCAGGGTACCCGAACCGGCGCAGGCGATTGAAAAGGCAAGGGAAATGATAGAACAAGGGGTCGATATACTGGATGTGGGCGCTGTTTCTACCCGACCGGGCTCCCAGGAAATATCTGAAATAGAAGAATTGGAGCGCTTGTCACCTGTCCTGGAAGCATTAAGGGAGGCCTTCCCTGACTTCCCTGTTTCGGTAGATACCTGGAGAGCGAGTGTGGCCCGCACCGTAAAAGAGAGATTTGAGATTCAGTTGATCAATGATATTTCGGCCGGAACCCTCGATCCCGATATGTTTCCTACCATGGCGCAGCTGGGAATCCCATATATTATCATGCACATGCAGGGAACTCCACCAAACATGCAGGACGACCCGGCTTATGAAAATGTTGTTGATGAAGTGCTGCAATTCTTTGCGGAAAGGGTGTACAAATTGAGCTTACTGGGCGTTAATGACATTGTTATCGATCCGGGATTTGGATTTGGGAAAACTCTGGAACAAAACTATATGCTTCTGGGCCAGTTTGATTCCTTCAAAATGCTTGAACTTCCATTGATGGCAGGAATATCACGTAAATCAATGATTTATAAACTATTAGAATCCGAGCCTGATGATGCCCTCAACGGAAGTACAGCTGCACATATGGCCCTATTACTTAAAGGTGCCAGGCTCCTCAGGGTTCACGATGTAAAGGCCGCAGTGGAAACTGTGAAGATCTTCCAGCAGATTTGTTAAATTTGGCCTAAGAATCATCCCATGCTCAGCGCATTTATACATATCCGCCTGCTCGATATTATCGACATCATCCTGGTGGCCCTTCTGTTTTATCAACTCTATATGTTGATCAGGGGCACTGTGGCCTTCAGCATTACCATGGGTATTGCAGTCATCTATATATTCTGGTGGATAGTGCGTGCCATGCAGATGGAGTTGCTCAGCACCATCCTGGGTTCGGTCCTTGGAGTTGGGGTCATTGCGCTGATTATTGTTTTTCAGCAGGAAATTCGGCGCTTCCTGATATTTATAGGATCACGGTATGTGGAAGGAAATCGCATCAGCGTGGAAAAGATTCTGAACCTCCGACTCGAATCCAAACCCCAGGTAAAAGTCCGTTCCATCATGAAAGCCGTGATGCAATTCTCCCTGGATAAAACCGGAGCACTCATTGTGATCCGCAGGAGATCCAATCTGGATATGTATGCGGAGACCGGTGATGTGCTCAATGCAGAGACCTCCAGCAGGCTATTTGTCAGCATATTCAATAAAACCAGTCCACTTCATGATGGTGCCGTAATTGTGGAGAACGATAAAGTGAAAGCTGCCAGGGTGATTTTGCCGGTTACTGAAAAAATGGATCTCCCCCCTGAGTATGGTCTGCGACACCGGGCCGGACTGGGCATCTCTGAGGTGACTGACTCCCTGGTAATCATTGTTTCAGAAGAGACCGGACAGATCTCTATGGCTGAAAACGGGATTCTTCAAAAGAACATTCCTTCCAGACTACTGAGACTGAAACTGGAAGAGGATTTCGATTAAGTTCCCTGCTTCCTGAAGAGTGATTTTTCCTCCCCCCGAACAAGTCTGAGAATATTGGAGCGATGTGTAATCAATACCAGTAGCACTACTAGCAATGAGAATATCCGGATGGTCAGGTATTCTGATTTGAACACCCAGTTGATCCATATGGGGTAAGTGAGTACTGCAGTAAGCGAACCCATTGCAGAAATCCTGGTAAGCAGAAAGACCAGCAGATAGATCCCCATGGCTGCCAGTGCAGCTAAAGGATGAATGGCCAAAGCCACCCCGGTAATGGTGGCTACCCCCTTCCCTCCCCTGAATCCTGCAAATACAGGAAAGATATGACCAACAACAGCCAGCAAACCCAGTCCGATCTTCAAGATCATCCAGGCCTCTGAACCGGGAACAAGCTCATGTTGTAAAAGTGCCAGGTTCACCGCCAGGAATCCCTTTAACATATCCAGAACCAGCACGGCGGATCCTATGGGCTTTCCAAGAACCCGAAAAGCATTGGTGGCCCCTGCGTTTCCGCTTCCATGTTCACGAAGATCCACCCCTTTAAGGGCCTTGCCCAACCAGACCGAAGTTGGTATGGAACCCAGCAGATAGGCCCCTGGAATAATAATGAAAAACCAATACATGCTGCTAAAATACACAAAACCCGACACTCAGGTATACTTTCACAGGATGCACCATTGCTTCTTCTGCGAATATGGCTAAATTGAACTATGAAAGGGAAAACTAAACTCTTCGTATTATTTGGTTTATAATTGTGGTCCTGCTGCGACCAGTGCTTTCCCCTCTTCGTTATCGGTAAACTGCTGAAAATTAGCAATAAAGCGCTTGGAAAGATCCAGAGCCTTCTTCTCCCATTCAGATGGATCGCTGTAAGTATCCCTTGGATCAAGGATGCTTGATTCCACATCATGAAGTTCTGTTGGCACCTCCAGATTGAAATAAGGGATCATTTTAGTGGGGGCATGGTCAATGGAACCATCCAGAATAGCATCTATGATTCTACGGGTATCCTTAATAGAGATTCTCTTTCCTGTTCCATTCCATCCTGTATTGACCAGGTAGGCTTTTGAACCGACAGCATCCATTCGCTTGACCAGCTCCTTTCCATACTGCGTTGGATGTAGCGTTAGAAATGCAGCTCCAAAACAAGCTGAAAATGCCGGAACAGGCTCGGTAACTCCCCTTTCGGTACCTGCCAGTTTTGCAGTAAAGCCAGAAAGGAAATGGTACTGTGTTTGATCATGTGTCAGTTTTGAAACCGGGGGCATCACCCCAAAAGCATCGGCAGTAAGGAAAATCACTTTGTTCGCATGACCTGCCTTGGAAATAGGTTTCACAATATTATGAATATGATAAATTGGATAGGAGACCCTGGTATTCTGTGTAAGGGAAGCATCATCAAAATCAACTTTGCCATCAGCTGCAACGATTACATTTTCAAGCAAAGCATCCCTTTTAATGGCATGATAAATATCCGGTTCGCTCTCTTCACTCAGGTGAATAGTCTTGGCATAGCATCCACCTTCAAAATTAAAGATGCCATCGTCATCCCATCCATGTTCATCATCTCCAATAAGAGCTCGCTTGGGGTCAGTGGATAAGGTGGTCTTACCTGTTCCGGAGAGTCCGAAGAAAATAGCAGTATCTCCATCTTTACCCACATTGGCCGAACAGTGCATGGCGGCCATGCCCCTGAGTGGGAGGTAGTAGTTCATCACAGAAAAGATCCCTTTCTTCATCTCACCTCCGTACCAGGAACCACCAATAACTGCTTTCTTCTCAGTCAGGTTGAAGAATACAAACACTTCAGAATTCAATCCCTGCTCCTTCCATAAGGGATTTACAGTTTTAGCAGCATTCAGTACCACGAAATCGGGTTCGAAGTTTTCCAGTTCCTCTTTTGACGGACGAATAAACATATTGGTCACAAAATGAGCCTGCCATGCAACTTCCATAATGAATCTGACCTTAAGTCTGGTGTCTTCGTTTGCACCACAATAACAGTCCACTACAAATAATTTTTTTCCGGAGAGCTGAGTGGAGGCAAGATCATAACCGTGATCCCAGATCTCTTTATTGATTGGTTTGTTGTCAGATGTCTTGGCTTTATCCGATTTCCACCAAATAGTATCTCTGGTAGTATCATCCAATACCACATACTTATCTTTGGGCGAACGGCCGGTAAAGATCCCGGTATCTACATTGACAGCACCAAATTCACTTTCCACCCCCACTTCAAATCCCTTCAGGGAAGGATCGAACTCCTCTTTATACAGTTGCTCAAAGGAAGGATTGTAAACCACATCGTTAACTCCATTGATATTGTACTGTTCAAGTTTCAATTTATTCAAAATATCTGCCATAATGTTTCTGATTTTAAGCTTGTAAGTTGATATTATTTCAGTCTATAAGTAATACAGGGGTAATCCTAAAAATAAAACTATGCGAATATCCAAATAAAAAGCGGCAAAATCAAGTTTTGCCGCTTTATTGGTATGTTAAAATATATGCTTAGTCAAACTACCTCAGGTTAGCCTGAGCAGCAGCCAGTCTGGCGATAGGTACGCGGAAAGGTGAACAACTTACGTAGTTCATTCCAACGCGGTGACAGAATTCCACTGAGTCGGGGTCTCCACCATGCTCTCCACAAATACCAACCTTCAGATTGGGTTTGGTTGAACGACCCTTGGAAACACCCATTTCAATCAGTTGCCCAACACCTTCCTGGTCCAGAGTCTGAAAAGGATCATTCTTCAACAGTCCCTTTTCAACATAGATGGGCAGGAATTTACCAGCATCATCACGTGAATAACCAAAGGCCATCTGAGTCAGGTCGTTTGTTCCAAATGAGAAAAACTCGGCGTGCTCAGCAACCAGGTCAGCGGTCATAGCTGCCCTTGGAATTTCAATCATGGTACCCACCTGGTAGTCACACCTGGCGCCTTTCTCAGCAAATACCTTATCAGCAGTAGAGCGAATAATCTCCTCCTGCATCTTGAACTCCTGCCATGTTCCGATCAGCGGAACCATAATCTCCGGCCTTGCATCCACACCTTTCTTAGTCAGGTTCACAGCGGCCTCAATAATAGCCCTTGCCTGCATCTCAGTGATCTCAGGATAGGTATTTCCAAGACGGCATCCACGATGTCCCAGCATGGGATTGAATTCGTGAAGGTCTTCAACCAGTGCCTGGATATCGGCAACGGTTATTCCCATTTCATCAGCCATCACCTTCTGGTTGGCTTCATCGTGGGGAACAAACTCGTGCAGGGGTGGATCCAGCAAACGGATGGTTACACCAAACCCGGCCATGGTTTCCAGGATTCCCTCGAAGTCCTCACGCTGGTAAGGAAGTAATTTATCAAGTGCCTTGCGACGCTCTTCTTCCGTGGTAGCAAGGATCATCTCCCTCATCACCTTGATACGCTCTCCTTCGAAGAACATATGCTCGGTACGGGTCAGTCCAATACCTTTGGCTCCAAAGTCACGTGCAACCTGAGCATCATGTGGTGAATCGGCGTTGGTTCGAACATCCATCTTTGTGTGCTTTTCAGCCAGCTCAAGGATGGCTCCGAAATCGCCACTTACTTCTGGATCGATGGTAGCAACCTGTCCATCCAATACATTACCAGTTGAACCGTTCAGGGAGATCCAGGCTCCTTCTTTAAATACTTTACCAGCAGCAGTCATGGTGCGGGCCTTATAATCGATTTTTACTCCACCAGCGCCGGATACACAACATTTACCCATTCCACGTGCTACTACAGCAGCGTGAGAGGTCATTCCACCTCGTGCGGTCAGAATACCTTTGGCAATGTTCATTCCTTCAAGATCCTCAGGTGAAGTTTCAGTTCTCACGAGGATGGCTTCTGGATATTTATTGGCCTCATCAGCAAAGAATACAATCTGTCCGGTTGCAGCTCCTGGTGAAGCAGGCAGTCCCTGTGCAAGAACAGTTGCAGCAGCAAGGGCACCTTTTTCAAATACAGGGTGAAGCAATTCATCCAGTTTAGAAGGCTCCTGACGAAGCAGGGCTGTCTTCTCATCCAGTTTTCCTTCAGCGAGCATATCAATGGCAATTTTTACCATGGCAGCACCGGTACGTTTTCCGTTACGGGTCTGCAGCAACCAAAGTTTGCCTTCCTGAATGGTGAATTCAAGATCCTGCATATCGGAGAAATAATCTTCAAGCTTCTGCTGGGTATCATCCAACTCGGCATAAACCTTTGGCATAACCTCTTCCAGTGATGGAAAATCAGCTGCGCGCTCCTCTTCACTTACCTTGGCAAGCTCGGCCCATCTTAATGAACCCTCTTTGGTTATCTGACGAGGTGTACGTACACCTGCAACCACATCTTCTCCCTGTGCATCGATCAGATATTCTCCGTTGAAAATATCTTCACCGGTTCCTGCGTCGCGTGTGAAAGCAACACCTGTACCTGATGTTTGTCCCATGTTACCATATACCATGGCCTGAACGTTTACAGCAGTTCCCCAGTCACCGGGGATCTGGTTCATGTTGCGGTAATAAATGGCCCTTGGAGTTTCCCAGCTATCGAAAACGGCCATAACGGCGCCCCAGAGCTGCTCCCATGGATCGGTTGGAAAATCATGTCCCGTCTGCTTCTTCACAGCAGCCATGAATTTCTGAACCATTTCTTTCAGGTCCTCTACGGTAAGCTCATTGTCGTTCTCCACGCCACGTGCTTCCTTAAGCTCATCCATAATGCCTTCGAAAGGATCGATATCTTCTTTGGACTCAGGCTTCATTCCCAGAACCACATCGCCGTACATCTGAACGAAACGACGGTAGCTGTCCCATGCAAATTTCTCATTACCAGTCTTGGCAATCAGACCTTCAACTGCGTTCTCATTCATTCCAAGGTTCAGTACGGTGTCCATCATACCTGGCATGGATACCCTTGCTCCTGAACGCACAGAGACCAGGCAAGGATTCTCATTGCTCCCGAACTTGGTTCCCATGATATCTTCAATATTCTTTACTGCAGCTTCTACTTCTGCTTTAATCAGCTCAACAGCTTTGTCCTGACCAAGCGAATTATATTCAGTACAAACATCAGTGGTAATAGTAAATCCAGGAGGTACTGGTACGCCAATCAGGTTCATCTCTGCAAGGTTGGCTCCTTTTCCACCCAGTAAGTTCTTCATGTCGGCCTTACC
>Ga0164315_10001613_pt1 | contig 16991 bp, 11 predicted proteins | sample GuaBasSedimGuay6_FD_113737 | JGI IMG/M metagenome (GOLD analysis project Ga0164315, IMG submission 113737) | Subseafloor sediment microbial communities from Guaymas Basin, Gulf of California, Mexico - Guay6, Core 4569-2, 0-3 cm | ecosystem: Environmental > Aquatic > Marine > Hydrothermal vents...
AATAATCTATGTACAGGACCAAAAAGTGTTCAAGCCGTGATGCTATCGCTTTTTTGGCGATAGTATCACTCAAAAATAACCATATTTTATCGCTGTTTTTAAGTCTTGGGATAGATTGATTTGAGCCACAAAAGTGATACTATCGCAAAAATAAAGCGATAGCATCACAACTATCATTTACTACTTAAACATCGAAAGTTACCTTTGTCTTTTTAAAAAGCACATCGGCTTGTCAAAAACGCAACGCATCATACGCGAGTCTTTTGACGAATGCAATAAAATAAGGCCAAAAATTTTTTACCAAAACCGGAACGATTGAGTTTTGGTAGTTGAGTGGTTACTCACTCTGAAAATACGCCGGTTTGAAGTGGATTAAATCCTTTTGCTTGATTTATAAGTTAGGAATTAATAATCTATGTACAGGACAAAAAAGTGTTCAAGCCGTGATGCATCATTTTTTTTGTGGCGTATCTATCACTAAAACTCGATGATCAAGTTTTTGATGTTATTTGGCTTTACAGCAATCAACTTTTGAGTGTTTATAAATGCAACTCATTGATTTTACCGCAAAAGTGATACTATCGCCCAAAAAGCGATAGCATCACGAAATACTTTAAAATCAAACGATTATAATTTTTGTCCCGTACATAGAAATAATCTTTGTAGTTTTTGTTCAGTGGCAGGAAATCTGTGTTATACGATCTAAAACAGTGGAGTTAATAGCGTAATTGGAAAATGACATGACAGATAAAAAGGTTAGACATTTATTAGGGCTTTCCGGTGGCAAAGACAGTGCTGCACTAGCGATTTATTTGCGTGATAAAGTGCCAGAAATGGAGTATTTTTTTGCCGATACCGGGGCGGAGTTGCCAGAAACGTTAGAATTTATAGACATCATGGCAGATTATCTGGGCAAAGAAATCTATCGGTTAAATGCTTATCGCGGTTTTGAGCATTATTTAAAGCTGCATGACAATTATTTGCCAACGGCTAGATCACGTTGGTGTACGTTGAATTTAAAGCTGTTTCCTTTTGAAAAATTTGTGGGTAACGATGAAGCCATTACTTACGTTGCCATTCGTGCTGATGAAGCACAGCGGGAGGGTTATATTTCTAAAAAGCCTAATATCAGGGCGCGTTATCCTTTTAAAGACGATGGTTTAGTGAAGGAAGATATTTTACGGATTTTAGAAGAAGCCGGGATTGGGTTGCCTCAGTATTACAAATGGCGCAGTCGCTCCGGCTGTTACTTTTGCTTTTTTCAACGCAAAGAAGAGTGGATTGGATTGTATGAAAATCACCCTGATTTGTTTGAAAAAGCCAGAGCTTATGAGCAATTTCATCGAGATCAAGGACGTAATCATACTTGGACACCCAGTGAAACTTTGGATGACTTGATTGCGCGTGCGAGTGAAATCAAGCAAAAATCTGAATTACGAATAACTCGAAAAAAAGCCAAAAATTTAATGGAAGCGGTGTTGATGGAAGAGGAAGATGATCCTGAAGATCAGGCTTGTCTGATTTGTAGCCTGTAGGGCAAAACCGTAAAGCGTTTCCAAAACCTTGAAGGTTTCTACGAAAAAACTAGGGATATAAAAAATGGCATTGATTGATAATCAAGGTGAACCTATTTCGCGCTGGTGGGTGATGAAAGGCATTGAGATTGTTGAAAAACAAAAAGATATTTTTTCTTCTGCCAAAATGCGGCAAGCGCGAGTTGAACTGATTGCTGGCAAAAATAGGTTGACAACGATAAAAAACTGGCTACTGGCGGCTCAAATTATTCAAAGTAGTGGTAGAGAGTATGTGATTACTGATATTGGTAGAGCGATTATTGCTAATGATCCTTATCTTGAAAAAGCATCTACATGGTGGGCTTTCCATTTATCCATTTGTTTTTCAGATAGAAATGAACCTTATGCCAGCTTTTTCCTGAGTTTAGAGCCGATTGCCAAGGATTGGATACCCTGGGAAGAAATGGTTCAACAAGTTCGAGCTAGGGAAGAATTACAAGGTTATGAAAAAAGTGTTATGGAATCATACCTTGGTGGTATCAGAAGAATGTTTGTAGAAGATCGCCCACTGGCGGAATTAGGATTAATTGAGTCAAGGACTGTTAGAGGTGAAGGCATTTCGGTCCGTTTAGGTGAGCCAACTGTGACTAATGAAGTTGTTATCCATGCCCTTGCCCTTATGCGTTTTCATTGCTTTCCGAGTCGTGTCAGTGTGACATTTTCAGAATTGGTCAACGCCGGCTTAGATCGTTTCCTGTGTTTATCTCCCGATGATTTGCGCGTTCAACTTAAAAACCTGAGTCATACGGAACGTTGGCAAAACCAGTTTAGTTATACCACTGTGGCTAATCTTGATTCGGTTGACTTTAGTGATGGCTTTATGCCTAGAAAAACGTTGTTAGTGCTGTTGCAAGAAAGTCAAAGTACGTGGTTGTAAATGGGTAATGGCGAATGACTAAAGCACAATCAGTACGTCACTTGTTCATGCCTCAAAACGATATACAAAGCAAAGTCATGGAATTCATTCAACTTAAAGAATCGTTCACTCAATTACTGGCTGCTCATAATGCACCGAATGTGCGCTATCGTGGTTTAGGTTTATCTGCCAATGCCCCGGCAGATTTGGCTATTATGACGGAAACCTTACAAACTTTATTGCCAGAGTATACGCTATGGGAACTTGGACAAAACGGTGTGCCCGAATTACCTTGCCACCGTGCCGTTTTTCTTGAACAAGCCTTTGAAGTTTTTAAAAGGGGACTGATCATTTATTTGCCGGAAGAATGGATGTATGAATGGTCAACGCTTGATAAACGGGCTTTTTGGGCAGCACTCAGCGAAACTTATGGGCGGCATACCGTTATTGCGGTTTTTGCAGACACCTTTGACAATACTCGCCTTGTTGAACCTTATCTTAATGTGAAACCATTATCATCTCTGCCGGTTCGAGTCTGGGTTTCAAAATATCAACAGGCTTAGGAATGGGAATTCAATCAAACCCAAAACTAAATCTGACAGGTTTTGAAAATATGTAATATTTGCAATAGATTGAATCTGGTGATAAATCCGATTTTTTGACAAAATCGGATTTCTTTGATGGTAGATCTAAACATGATGTTAACCATGATGACAAAGGAGTTCTATTGATGAAAAAACGAGTGTTATATGGTACCGCTAATTATGAAGAACTCGTCCAAAAAAACGGTTACTTTGTCGATAAAACGGCCTATATTGAAAAATTGGAATTTTTTGAAAATCCCGTCTTTCTGCGGCCGAGACGGTTTGGAAAATCCCTGTTGTGTCGGATGTTAGAATGTTACTACAACATTAATCAGCTGGATGATTTTGAAAGGCTGTTTGGGCATACCTACATTGGTCAAAATCCAACGCCATTGCATAACCGCTTTATTGTCTTGCTTCTCAATTTTTCTAGCGTCGAGCCAACGGGTACACTCAAAGGAATTGAGGAAAGTTTTGGCAATACGTGTAATTTGCGGATGAGAAAAGTGGTTGGTAAAAACCAACCTTGGTTTAACGGTAAAATCAGCATAGATGTCAAAGAAAAAATGTTGTTTAATCTCAAATCGCTTCTCAGTGTTATCGAAGAACACGATGATTTGCCGAGACTTTATGTGATTATCGACGAATATGACAATTTTGCCAATCAATTGATTACTGCCCATAAAGATAGTCTATACCGTGAATTAACGGCGGATGACAGTTTTCTCAAAACGTTCTTTAAAACGTTAAAGGAAGGCCGCGAAACCGGGGCCATCGCTAATGTTTTTATCACTGGTGTATTGCCAATAACGATAGATGATATGGCTTCTGGCTACAACATTGCCAATTTCATTACTTTAGAGCCTGAATTTGAGGAAATGTCAGGCTTTACGCAGGCTGAAGTCAATAAGCTGCTGGATGAGGTTTATCACGATTACGAGATTGAGCCTTCCACCCGCTCGGTTGTGGAATCCATCATCAAGAACCATTACGATGGCTATCACTTTGTCAACCCAGAGGGTGAGGCTCTCTATAATTCCACCCTCGTGATGTACTTTTTAAAACATCTTTGCCGCTACAAAACCATTCCCAAACGCTTGATTGACATGAATTTGAAGACGGAACTGTCTTGGGTGAGACGGTTGACGGCTTCTAATCCCCAAAACATGGAGGAATTTGTTGAACAACTGACGTTGTACAATAGTATTTCTTATGATGAAGCGTTTCTAGTCGAAAAGTTTAATATGTTCCGGTTCTTTGAAAAGAACTTTTTTCCGGTTTCTTTTTTCTATCTGGGCATGTTGACATTGCGTGACGATTTTTACCTCAAACTGCCTAATCTCAACATGCAGCAAATATTTGTGGAATATTTCAACGAAATCCACCACATCGATGTGTCTACTCGTTACGCGTCGATGATGCAACGTTTTGTTAATGAACCTAACCTTGAACAACTGTTTGCCGGCTATTGGGAACACTATATATCACAGTTGCCAGAAGCCATTTTTCCGCAGGTGAATGAGAATTTTTATCGCACCACTTTTTTTGAGTTGTGTAGCCGCTATCTCTCTCGCTGGTTTGTTTGGCATGTTGAACGTTCTTATCCACAAGGTAAAAGCGACTTAGAATTTGTTGGCAAATATCACGAAAAGTTTGCTGGGTTACGGTGGGTGATTGAATTTAAGTATTATTCCAATACCGATTTCAAGAAAAAGTTCAAGACGAGTATTGAGCAGTTTGAGTTGATTGACACTGATACTCAGCAAATCAACGGTTATGTGAAGGGCTTAAAGGAGGAATACCCGGAGGCGAAAATTTCGCAATTTGTGATTTATTGTTTTGGAAATCAGGGGTTTCGGGTGTTTTCGGTGCCAACTGTGACGGAGTCAGTTGCAAAGACGGATTAGTCAGGCAAACAAATTGCGTTTATCCTTACTTATCTTAGCGCCTATCAGTTTGTAAAAGTAATGATTTTTTACACCGTTTTTAACACAGAGTTCACAGAGCCACACAGAGTGACACAGAGTCATTAAGATAACGAAAATAAATCTCTGTGAAACTCTGTGTAGCACCGTGCCCTCTGTGTTGAAGTGCCGTTTAGTTTGTAAAAGTAATGATTTTTTACACCGTTTTTAACACAGAGTTCACAGAGTCACACAGAGTTACACAGAGTCATCAAGATAACGAAAAAAAAATCTCTGTGAAACTCTGTGAAACTCTGTGTCGCTCCGTGTCCTCTGTGTTGAAATTATTGCCGTTTATTTTTTGGTGCCCAACTGTTTCAACAACGTCTCCAAAGCCTCACAACGTGCTGAAAATTCAGGTAATTCCTGCAACAAATGTAATTTCTGTTGTCCTTCTAATTGATAGTCAGACGGTTGCGTTTGAATCAGGTTGACGAGTTTTTGTGGGTTTATCGCCGGTTGTTCATCAAATAAAATATAGCCGCCTTTGGCACCAAAATCAATTTTGCGTATCCCCAGCGGTGTCGCTGCCAGTTTGAGTTCTGCCATTCTAACCAATGTTTTCGCCGGTTGAGGCAACAGCCCAAAACGATCTATTATTTCTATTTGTATCTCATCTAATGCCTTAATGTCGGGGGCATTGGCAATCCGTTTGTACATGATTAAGCGCGTATGGATATCAGGCAAATAGTCGCTGGGGAGTAAGGCGTGTGTGTATAAATTAATCTCAGTGCTGTGCGAAATCGGGCGATTTAAGTCCGGTTGTTGTCCGGATTTTATCGCATTAACCGCACGTTCCAGTAATTCCGTGTACAAGTTATAGCCAATTTCTTGTATATGTCCACTTTGCTCGCTACCCAAGAATTCCCCCGCCCCCCGAATTTCTAAATCATTGGTAGCTAACGTAAAACCGATGCCTAAGTCTTCTAACGCGCCAATAGCGTCTATCCGTTTTTGAGCATCTTTACTCATTAGTCCACGCGGTGGTACGATAAGATAAGTATAAGCCCGATGATGGGAGCGCCCGACTCGTCCACGCAATTGGTATAACGGAGCTAACCCTAATTTATCGGCGCGGTTAATAATAATAGTGTTAGCTGTGGGCACATCAATACCGCTTTCAATAATGGTGGTACACACTAACACGTTAAAGCGGCGGTGATAAAAATCTTGCATCACACGTTCAAGCTCACGTTCCCGCATTTGCCCGTGGGCAATCTCCACCCGTGCGGCCGGCACTAACTGTTCCACTTGCCGTGCCATGTTATTAATCGTTTCAATCTCATTGTGCAGAAAATACACTTGCCCACCCCGTTTTAACTCGCGCAAAATGGCTTCGGTAATAAAGGGGGTTTGCCATTCCTTGATAAAGGTTTTGACCGCTAAGCGTCCGGCCGGTGGCGTGGCAATGACCGATAACTCCCGTATTTTTGACATGGCCATATTCAAGGAACGGGGAATCGGTGTCGCAGTTAGGGTCAGAATATCGACTTCGGCTCGCAACGATTTAAACCGATCTTTTTGTTTAACCCCAAAACGGTGTTCTTCATCAATAATGACTAAGCCTAGTTTTTTGAATTTCACACTCTGTTGCAATAACTTATGGGTGCCGATCACAATATCAGCTTTGCCTTCAGCAACGGCCTTTAGGGTTTCGGTTTGTTGTTTTTGGGAACGAAAGCGTGATAATTGTTCAACGCGCACCGGCCAATCTGCAAACCGATCTTGAAAGGTTTGATGATGTTGTTGAGCCAGCAAGGTGGTTGGCACTAATACGGCGACTTGTTGCCCATCTAGCACCGCGACAAATGCAGCTCGCATTGCGACCTCGGTTTTACCAAAGCCAACATCACCGCACACCAATCTATCCATTGGGCGGGGTGACGACATATCAGCTAGTACCGCTTCAATCGCCGCGATTTGATCCGGGGTTTCTTCAAATGGGAAGGCTTGGGCAAAGGCTTGATAGTCATTTTGGTCAATGTCGAACTGATGGCCTTGGCGTGCGGCGCGGGTGGCATAAATCTCTAATAACTCAACAGCAACATCGTTAGCTTGTTGGGCCGCTTTGCGTTTCGCCTTTTCCCATTGCCCAGTGCCTAATCGGTGTAGTGGGGCATGTTCGGGATCCATGCCGGTAAAGCGGTTGATTAAATGCAGCGACGAAACCGGCACATATAATTTATCTTGTTTGGCATATTCCAGTTGTAAAAACTCGGCCTGTATCCCACCCACGTCTAGCGTGATTAAGCCTTGATAACGTCCCACGCCATAGATTTCATGCACCACCGGCGCACCAACACTTAATTCAGTCAGATCGCGGACAATCGCATCGGGATCGCGCAGCGTGGTTTTTTTACGCAAACGACGTTGCGCGACACGTTCACCAAATAATTGGGGTTCGCTGATGATGGCGACTGAATCTAATACCAAGCCTTGTTGCAGCGGTGCAACGGTTAAACATAATGGCGCGTCACTGTGCAAAAACGTTGGCCAATCTGCTACAATTTCTGGTTTTAATTCATGCTTATTGAGTAATTGCAATAAACTTTCACGCCGCCCGGTGGTTTCGGCCGTTATCAGTACGCGGCCTTGAAATTCCGCTAAAAAATCTTGGAACGCGGCCAGCGGATGTGAAGAACGTGCATCAATCGACACTGTCGGTAATGGCGAAGTCGCAAAATTAATACCGGTGCTTTTGTCGGTTTCATCTTGATTGAGACGAATATGGGGATAATCGCGTAACTCGGCAAATACTTGATTAGCTTGTAAAAATAATTGCGTCGGTGGCAAGATAGGACGTTCTATATCATGGCGCAATTGTTCATAACGCTCACTGACGCTTTGCCAAAATTGTTCGGCAGTTTCTTGCACGCCTTGTAATGTGGCAATCACACTGTTGCTTGGTAAATAATTAAATAAGGTTTGCGTGTGTTCAAAAAACAATGGTAAATAATATTCAATCCCAGCGGTGGCGATGCCGGTACTGACATCTTGGTACACCGGACAACGGCTGGGATTGCCCTGGAATTCTGCCCCCCACCGGCTGCGAAAGTGGGCAATGGATTTGTTGTTTAACGGAAATTCACGCGCCGGGAGTAAACGAATTTCTTTGATAGTTATTTGGGAACGCTGCGTTTCTGGATCAAAACGGCGGATGGTGTCCACTTCATCGTCAAATAAATCAATACGATACGGAAAATTGCTGCCCATTGGAAATAAGTCTAATAGACTGCCCCGCACCGCAAATTCGCCATGTTCGACAACTTGCTCAACGCAACGATAACCACTGAGTTCGAGTTGCAGGCGTAATTTTTCGGTATTTAAACATTGCCCGGTGGTGACTAATAAACTATTGGCTTTGACATAATCTGTCGGTGCCAGGCGGTACATTAAAGTGGACACGGGTAACACTAATACACCATAGTCAATATCCGGTAAGTGATACAACGCCGTTAATCGCCCAGAGATAATATCTTGGTGCGGGGAAAACATGTCATAAGGCAAGGTTTCCCAATCCGGAAAACTCAGCAATGGCAAATCCGCCTCGGCATAAAATTGAATATCTTCAACCAAGCGCTGTGCAGACAGGGAGTCGGGAGTTATCACAATCAGCGGTGTTTGTTGTGCGAGTTGACTAATCACTAAACCAACGCAGCTGCCATATAAACGTCCCCAATCCTGGCGTTGATTGGGTTGACAAGTTAGGGTGGGATGTAAAGGATTCAGATAATTCGTAGTCTTGGTCATTTTTGAGAATTGGGTGACAACAAAGATTATATTAAATCATACAATAACTTTTGACAGGAGCACTTCGCTCCCTTTTTTTTGACAGGAGTACTTCGCTCCCTTTGTACGAAAAATGGTTTGACAGGAGTACAAGGCGAACCTTTTTTTTGACAGGAGTACAAGGCGAACCTTTTTTTTGACAGGAGTACAAGGCGAACCTTGTACGAAATAATTAATTGGCAATTTTAAGCACTAAAAATAATATTTTTTAAAATCAACAGTTTAAAAAAAATTGGACATTGAATTTATAGCTATCAAAGAAACCTCATCGGTGTTATCCAATGAATGGAAGCTTTAATGCTGGTTCAGTTGATAAGGGAAGGACTTGCAAAATGCCAAAATTCTTGGAAGTTGGGAATTGAGAATTTAAATATTAATTAGAGTTGAGACCTATTTAACGTAACCTATTGATTTATTTATACTATTTTGTAAATATAATGAATACTTCACAATTCGCAAAATTTTTGCGCGCAAAAATTTTAGGCGCGAACACAATTTGCGGCTGTGCATAAAATTAGGCGCGAACACAGATTCTGTTATTTAGTCTATTGTGAAGTATCATTAGTGTTATATTGGTTTTTGTGAATCCGAGATTTATGGTAACAATTTTTATTGCTTGTGCAGTGACAAACAAATGCAACCAATTAAACGATGGTAAGCGGTAAAATAGCCGGCAATAACTACAAAGATTGTGCACTGTGCGGTTAAACATAAGATAGTGGTTTTAAAGATGATGTAAAATCAATCACTTACCGAAAAACGGCAGAACTGCCAAAACCATCATTGGTCGGGCATACCTCAAGTGGATTCATTTTTAATCGTACCGGCCGAAATTTGAGAAATCCGATTTTTCCCCAAAATCGGATTTCTGGTCAAAATCGGATTTCTTTTTTATAAATCCGATTTTTTCTTCAGTTGATTGGGAACTACACAAAAGTTTTGGCGCCGCAAAAATCTTTTGCGTAGATTGTTCATTAAGAATTGGGATTGTCGATTAAAAGATGTTCAAGCTTAATTCTACTTGGTCATATTTAACGTAACTCATTGATTTATAATCACCAAAAATAGCGAATATAATAAAATAAAGCACTTAGCTATAATGTGACAAAGTTAAAAAGTACAGGAGTCCAAGATTTATCTTGGAACCGGCCAAACTAAAATCTTTGCTCCAGTTTTTGCGGAGCAAAAATTGGACTCCTCATCTTACCCGTCAAAACCAAGTTGACAGAGTACTAGAAAATATAACCAAGTTTTGGCCCCCAATTCAAATATCCAAAACTGACAAAAAACATGATAAAGTGTCAGTGAAAGCGGGGCAGCCCATTATATAAGAAAGATATAAGTCATTGATTTTTAATACCTCCACTGGTTTGTAGGGACTACCGAGCTTTGCTACGAAATCTGGTAAAATTATTTTTTTGTCATTTCGAGCGAAGTGAGAAATATTTTTGGTTATAAATGTGTTAAGACTTATCCTAAAGTCGAAATGACACTAAGGCAAAGAGTTTTCGTTCCTACACTATATATATTGATAAAACCGGTTGGCTCTGGTATTCAGTAAAATTTTAGGTTACGATGACTGGTAACAAGTACAACGGATTGACGGATTTTACGGATTAGTACAACGGATTGACGGATTTTACGGATTTTGATAACTGATAACTGATAGGTAATACATTTATGTCAAATCATTCACCGCCAGATGATAAACAGGGCGGTATCCAAATCGGTAACGTTGCCGGCAATGTGTCCATGCAAGCCGGGGGCGATATTGTGGCCGGTAATAAAACGGTGATTCAAAACATTATTCAGCAAGCCGTTAAAAAGCTAACCACTTCCCCCTATAAATTTTTAGCGTCCTACGATATCTCTGAACGAGAGATTTTTTACGGCCGTTCCGTTGTTATTGAAGACTTAGCCGGCAAAGTACCACGCTATAAGACGCTGATTATCAATGGCGCGTCTGGCTCCGGTAAAAGTTCATTGGTGAATGCCGGTTTAATTCCCCGTTTAGCGGAGAATGGTTAAGTACTGAACCACAAATAAACCGGTATTTTAATTTCGTTAAACCCTTTGATAAAGGGGTTTGTGTGGATTTAAAAAACCTGAAAATTTATGCCTCGGTACTTACACTTATGTGTCTTTTCGGGAATATTCCGATCCGCTACAACAATTGCGTGGTTATTTATCCCAGCAACAATTAGTCCCCGTTGAAGGCAAGGGATTGGGAAAATTTTCCCAAGATACCCCGTTATTGCAATTACTGCAATTCTTTAAGGCTACGCAAGACACGCACCTTGTGGTTATTTTTGACAATGTGTCACCTTCACTCCGCCGCACTTTTATTGAGGCATTAAAGCAGTGGTCACTGCTTCAAAAGATAAAACCGCCCGCCTGTGGGATGCACAAAGCGGCCAGCTTCTTCAGACCTTTTCTGAAGAACAATCGGATTCTGGATATCAATATTTTGATGTTAATGCCACATTCAGTCCCGACGGAAAAAGCGTGGCCACAGTATTAAAGTATGCAACTGTCCGTATGTGGAATGTTCAAAGCAACCTGCTTCTTCAGACGCTTTCTGGGCATCAAGAGCGATTGGTTCATGCCGCTTTCAGTCCCGACGGTCTAAAAGTGGTCACTACCTCTTATGGAACAGCCCACCTGTGGAATGCTCAAAGCAAACAATCTGATAGGATTTCTTGTAGGCATCGGGGTAGGGGTTATGATCAAAAGCAGCTTTCTCACACAGCCTTCAGTCCCAACGGACAAACCGTGGTGACTGCTTATTGGGATGGAGTAATTTGCCTGTTGGATGCTCAAAGCGGCAAGCTTCTTCAGCTTGAAAGGCATCAAGGGCCAGTTGAACACATCGCCTTTAGTCCTGATGGAAAGACCATGGTGACGGTCTATCAGGATGGAATCGCCCGCATGTGGAACGTTCAAAGCGGCCAGTTTCTTCATAAGCTTGAAGGGCATCAAGGATCGGTTAAACACGCCACCTTTAGTCATGATGGTAAACAACCACTTGATAAAAAAATAATTGGTTCGTGACGAAAAATTCAATAACAAACGATATTGTAGGGCAATCCTTTATGGTTGCCCCTGAAATTAAAAAACCTGAAAATTAAAAACCTGAAAATTTATGATTCGGTACTTATCAGGAGTACAAGGCAAACCTGGTACGAAACCGGGCGTGCAAAGTTCGCCTGAAACGAATGAGAATATTACATAGTCAAGTTAATCATTTTGAACCGGATTTTAAACACGGCACGTTCTCTTCATTCCGGCTCGTTCACTGATAATCTGAGACGATAAGCACTTTTTAATAAATCCTGTCAATCCTTTAATCCGTTTAATCTTGTTCAAAACTTTTTGATTGGCGATTATTGAAGTTAAGTACTTAACTTCAATCAGAACCAAGTTTTTTCGTACCAGGTTCGCCTTGTACAATATATGCTCGCTAACTCGAAAAAAAGATTAAATCATACAATAACTTTTGACAGGAGTACAAGGCGAACCTTGTACGAAATAAATAGACAGGAGTATAAGGCGAATCTTGTACGAATTAATGGGCAATAATTTGGGGGGCCAATTTTAAGCACTAAAAATAATATTTTTAAAATTTAAAATCAATAGTTTACAATTTACAAAAAAATTTGAACATTGAGTATTATCAATCATACCTTAGTACAACGGATACTCGAAATAAACGGATAAGGCTTTCCTAGATTTATTATTCTGAGTACAACTTGGCACTGATAGATAAACACCGGCCACTTTTTAAAGTTCAACGTCTTAATTTGACTACGGTAACTCCAAAAAATTAACATACCAAAAAACATACACAAATCACTTTATAAATCACTTTTATCAACCCTGAAAATGTGAATAGCCCCAGGTGCAACCTCTCATCGTTATACATAAGTATTTAAGCTTATGATTTTAAATAATATTTGTAGGGGGCAGGCCTGGGGTGTTAAATATGACGTGGTTTTACGGATTATTTTTCACCCTAGTTTTATTCCATTGTCAATCTCACCGTAACTCGATATTTGAAATCCGATTTTGGGGAAAAATCGGATTTCTCAACTGAAGAACAAATCGGATTTCTAAAAAAGAAATAATCTCAACTGAAGAACAAATCGGATTTCTAAACTGAAGAAAAATCGGATTTCTAAAAAAGAAATAATCTCAACTGAAGAACAAATCGGATTTCTAAAAAAGAAATCCGATTTTGACCTGAAATCCGATTTTGGGGAAAAATATGATTGGGAGCGGTGGCCCAAAAATCGGGTGAAAAATCAACCGCAAAATTGATTCAAATTTAACACGCTAGAGTTGCCCCATTACCCATCATCTTTTGTTCCATTCTTTTAACAATTTTTGAAGGGTACTAAAATGTTGTCATTTTTTTTAAATTATGTTTTAATGCCTGCCTGTTGTTCAGGACTTGAGCTATCCACCCAAGCCGAAAAATAAGGTGATAATTATTTTCTGGCGTTTTAAGTCAAAAATGGGGTGGCATTGTTGAATTTTTAAGCGTTAAAATCTGTGGGTTCCACCCCAAATGTGCCCCTTTATCAAAAAATGCTTAAAAATCAGTAACATGCAATAATTTCGGTCATATAGAAAAAACTGGAGTTCACGAAAAAAACCAACGTATTTTTTAACGCGTTGATTTTTAACGAAAAAATAGCAAAAGCCAAAATCGTGCCATGGTGCAACAAAAAATTAAACAAATTTTATACAAGATTTATAATGTGCCAGTTTCTGAAAATAAAAGAATTTTTTTAGCTATAGGGTTTAAAGGGTATGCGGCAATGCAGCCGATTGTGGATGAGTACAACTAATCCCAGAAAAAAACGAATTATCAATGAAAGATTCTACGAAAAGAAATTCTTGGATTTGTTGTACTTAACCCGTGGCAATGCAGCCGATTGTGATGTTCGTAATCATTTCCTGGCGAGCCGGAATGGGTTGAGTTGACTGTTTATGCGGCAATGCAGCCGATTATGGATGAGTACAACTAATCCCAGAAAAAAACGAATTATCAATGAAAGATTCTTCGGCAACTATCTGGGATTCGCTGTACTTTACCTGCGGCAATGCAGCCGATTGTGATGTTCGTAATCATTTCCTGGCGAGCCGGAATGGGTTGAGTTGACTGTTTATGCGGCAACGTAGCCATTTTTAATTTTTTGTTATATACAATCCTTGTCGTTATGGTTTTAAATTTTTTCTTATATACAATTTTTGTAGTTGAGTGGTAATGCGGCATGCAACAAGTTATGGTTTTTAATCCTTTCTTATATACAATCCCTGTCGTTACGGTTTTTAATCCTTTCTTATAAACAATCCCTGTAGTTATTCCCACCTTCCTCTGTCTTCCTCAAAGTGATAAAGCACGACAAACCCAATCAATTAAACCGTTTATCTCGTTCTTATCGTCAAAAAACACCGACAGTAATAACCGTGCAAAGTTCGCCTAGAGTAAAACCTTCAAGGTTTCCAAAACCTTGAAGGTTTCTAACTGTGTAACTCAAAAACACCTCTCCCTTTCACCTTTTACCTTTTTATATATATTTATGATGAAAATTTTAGTCAGTAATGATGATGGTTACCAAGCCCCCGGCATTTTATGTTTAGTCGAAGCATTACAGAAATTGGCTGAAGTCACAGTGGTGGCACCGGAACGTAATCGCAGCGGTGCCAGTAATTCTCTGACATTAGATTCTCCGCTTCGAGCTAAACAGGCAGCGAATGGTTTTATTTACGTTAATGGCACCCCCACCGATTGTGTACATCTTGCCATCACCGGGTTACTTGAAACGCTGCCGGACATGGTCGTGTCGGGTATTAATGCCGGCGCGAACTTGGGGGATGATGTTATTTACTCTGGCACTGTGGCTGCGGCGATGGAAGGCCGTTTTTTAGGTTTACCGGCATTAGCCGTTTCAATGACCAGTTTTGAACCCAAATATTATCAAACCGCGGCTCATATCGTAGAAATGTTGTTGATACGTTTACAAGCCGATGACTTACCGTTACCGGTGGATACCATTTTAAATATCAATGTGCCTGACTGTCCTTGGGATGAATTAAAGGGAGTGCAAGCCACTTGTTTAGGCAGTCGTCACCGTGCAGCACCGGCGGTGAAAAGCGAGGATGCACGTGGTAATCCGGTTTATTGGGTTGGCCCTGCCGGGCCCGAACAAAATGCCGGGCCGGGTACCGATTTTTATGCGACTAATCAAGGATTTATATCAATAACGCCATTGCATGTGGATTTAACGCGCCATTCGGCTTTGGAAAACTTAGGGAATTGGTTGGCAAAGGATATTCAACATTTCGCACCTTCGGTGCTTTAAAAGCTAGCCCCAACGGGGCGTATTATTAATTAAAGCCAGGGGCAACGCCCCTGGAACTTTTTAATTGTTCCATCAAAAATCATTTATAATAATCAAATTAACTAAATCAAATTAACTTCCAGAAAACCGTAAAAGAACAGAGGCGTGTTTTGAGAAATCGTTGCCAGAAAATGATAAATATCCCATTACCTGTCAAGCCATTCCCAATTCCCCATTCCCCATTCCCATCAATCAACGAGGTTTGTATGAACACTCATAAAGGTACATTACTGATTGTGGACGATACCCCTGCTAATCTGAAATTGCTGTTTAGCAGTCTGGATACTGATGACTTTACAATACGGTTTGCCCGAAATGGTGGAGACGCTTTGAAACAAGTGGCTTTGGCTAAACCGGATCTTATTTTGTTGGATGTCATGATGCCAGAAATAGACGGATTTGAAACCTGTAGTCGCCTGAAAGCCAATGAAGAAACCCGCGATATTCCGGTGATTTTTATGAGCGCGTTGACTGACACTGTGGACAAAGTCAAAGGGTTTGAAGTTGGCGCGGTTGATTATATTACTAAGCCCATTCAACAAGAGGAAATGTTAGCCCGCATTACAGCCCATTTAACGTTAATAAACCAACAAAAATTACTTAAAAAACAACAAACTGAACTTGAACAAAACAATCTTGAATTGCAACAACAAAATGAAGAATTGGAGGCTTTTGCTCACACGGTAGCTCATGATCTCAAAAATCCTTTAAACGCAATTAACGGTTATATGGATTTGTTTATGGAAGATTTTGCGTCTGATTTAGACGCAGAGGGGTTGAAAGTTTTACAAAAAGTGGAACAATCCGGTTGGAAAATGGTTAATATTATTGATTCGTTGCTATTATTGGCGAGTTCGCGCCGGAGGCAATGTGGTTATGGAACCGCTGAATATGGGCGAGATAGTTTCTCAGGTACAAAGCCGCTTGAGTTACATGATTAAGGAATATCAGGGCGACATTGTGATACCCACACAGTGGCCGATCGCACAAGGCTATGCCCCTTGGATTGAAGAAGTTTGGACCAATTATATAAGTAATGCCCTAAAATATGGGGGGATACCGCCGCGCCTAGAATTGGGAGCAAGCCATGATGGCAATAGTCACCTTCGCTTTTGGGTGCATGACAATGGGCAAGGCCTCAGCCATGAACAGCAAAGTCAATTATTTGTGCCTTTTACACGCATTGGTCAAGTGCGCGTTGAAGGCCATGGTTTAGGATTATCTATTGTGCAACGAATTGTCGAAAAATGCGGGGGACAAGTGGGCGTGGAAAGTGAGGTGGATCAAGGAAGTCGGTTTTACTTTACATTGCCGGTGGTTGGTTAGAAAAATGGGGCCGGCAAGCGGGCGTTAAGATTTGGGGCAATGTTTGAAAAAGTAGCGACAGCGATCCCACCCTACTGAACTAATTTTTTTGGAGTTACCTGAATAACTTAACAAACTGAGGTTTTTTATAACGGGACGAAATTTGCGAGTGCAGGAGATCTGAAGTTTCGATACCACCCCAACGCCAACGGCGTTGGGCCGTTGTCTAAAAGCTCAAGTACGTATCAGGGCACTACCAAATAGAGTTAGTCGGCTTTAGCCGACTTGAGCTTTCAGACAACTGCTGTAACAAAGAATTTTTTGCGCGCAAAAAATTTGGCGTGAAAAGCTGTTAGCTGATGAGGCGGTATCGAAACTTCCGCTTTCTGGCACTAGTACAGCAAACACTAAGTTCGTATAACATTAGAGTTGTCCGGAAATAAGCCTTACGCTGCTTTGCCCCTGAAAGGGGCTGACATACTAGCCTAGGGCAACGCCCTAGGATATCATTC
>Ga0164315_10001614_pt1 | contig 16987 bp, 11 predicted proteins | sample GuaBasSedimGuay6_FD_113737 | JGI IMG/M metagenome (GOLD analysis project Ga0164315, IMG submission 113737) | Subseafloor sediment microbial communities from Guaymas Basin, Gulf of California, Mexico - Guay6, Core 4569-2, 0-3 cm | ecosystem: Environmental > Aquatic > Marine > Hydrothermal vents...
CTTGCCCGCACAAGACTTCCTCCTCCCTCGGGAATACACACTGGTATTCCGCTCCTTCGGATAAATCCTTGTGCAAACAATTCTCTGCGCAATCATCGCGGTGATTCATGAATAGTCCGGGCTAGGAGCTCAACCAGACGGTGATCGAGAAACGGCACCCGTGCCTCGATGCCATGTGCTACGGGTTTGAATCCAGCACCAGTAATTCCATTTTTGTGAGATTTCACGGCAATCTAACTGGAAGGCGTGACCAATAGTAGGCGCTCGAGGCGAAAGTTGACGTAAAAAACTGCTTCGGTACTTGTCAGTTTCATGGAAAAGGGCTTTTATCCTTCCTGAACTCACAATGGAGCAAATGCGCCCGACCGGTAAAACACGGTTTGACTGTTCGTTCACTATTGGGTTTATTGGTTTTTACTCTTGGGGTTTTGTTTATGGGTAGTAAATTGGAGAATAGAGAATTAATGGACAGATAGCTGGCTTGATCACCTCTTGGGATTAGTGCTGAATAATCTATTTCATTGGGATATTCTTGTAGACCAGAGCAACTAAATTTGGCGGGCATCATGAAAAATACAGATTTTCCGACCGGTGCAGCAGGTCACGTAACTCTTTCTGATTGCTCAACCGCGAGTCAGTAGCCCGTGTTTTTACATGGATTGCGAATAGAGAATTATCGAGCCATTCGTAAAGCGACCATCAATTTTGATGATGGTACGGCGTTGATCGGCGAAAACGATTGTGGAATTTCCAGTGTGCTCGATGCGCTGGAACTGGCCCTGGGGCATGAGGATGGGCCGCTGACCCTACCGCCCTACCTGTTCCATCATGTTGCGGGTTCCAAAGAGCCCAACGGTCCCATTCGACTGCAGTTACGTTTTCGTGAGAGCGAGCCAGGGGAATGGGAGACTGAGACTTACGCGCCATTTTCCATCGTTCTTCCGGATCACAGCGATCGGAATCGGGAACTCTGGTATGAAATCCGCATTAAACCAGGGCAGGGTGGTGCAAGCAAAGCAGAATTCAGACTACGGTCACCAGGCAACAAGGCAAAATCCTCTGATCCCGGGCTCATCAGTCTGATTCGTCAACTCAACCCGGTGGTCCGGGTTTCGGCAGGCATGTTAACCGGACATGGGCGTCCTTCTTCAGAAAAAGATTTGCAAAGGTCTGACATGCAATCGTTCGCGCCGGAAATGGCAACACTCCTCGAACGCATCAACAAGGCTGTTGATTCAAGGCTTTCCGGCAGGAGCCTGGATTTGAAAGCAGAGCTGGAAGACGGACTCTCCGCGGCATTTGGCCTGATTGAGATGGAAACTTTCAAGCTGGGAAAACGAGAGTCCGGATTATCCCGCACGGTGGGAGAAATTATTGGCTGGAGTCCATCTGGAGCCAATCAAATGGGATCAACCCAACTGCATTCACCTAACAGTGCACCTGAACGACTGGGAATACTGCTTTTGATCGGAGCATTACTGCGGGCCCGGCCCACCGGCATTATCCCGGATGCGGATCCTCTCTGGATCATCGAGGAACCCGAAGCGCACCTGCACCCGATCACGCTGACCTCCGTAGCTATGTTTGTGCATTTGATCCAAAGACAAAAAATTATTACCACTTATTCCGGTGATTTGTTGTCGGTCATACCATTGAGTCAGGTCCGACGACTGGTCCGACATGAAGGCGTTCTGTATGAAAAGCGGGTTCGGGGTAATTCACTGTCGCGTAGCGAGTTGCGACGTTTTCACTACCACCTCCGATCCCGATTCAGTGCTGCCAGCTTTGCGCGGCTCTGGCTGTTGGTTGAAGGTGAGTCCGAGTACTGGTTAATCCCGCAGATCGCCCGCCTGATGGGTTATGAGTTCAAGCTGGAAGGGGTCGCCTGCGTGGAATTCGCACAATCCGGTTTGGACCCGCCCATCAAGGTGGCCAGGGAGTTGGGTATCGAATGGCATGTGCTGACGGACGGCGATGCTGCGGGTGAAAATTATGGCAATACCGCCCGTGGGTATCTGGAAAATGACAATGACAGCGAACGACTGACGATATTGTCAGAAAAAGACATCGAGCACTGTTTCTGGCAATTCGGCTACGATGAGGTTTACAAAAAGTATTCCGGGCTTAAAGGCCAGCAACTTAAGGGATTATCACCAAAAAAAATAATTCAGACGGCTGTGCGCAAGCGATCCAAGCCATTTCTTGCCCTCAGTATTGTGGAAGCTATCGCGACGGACGGTTCAGCCGGCATCCCACAAATTTTACAGGACATGATTCATGCCTGCGTTGATCTCGCCCGGAATTCACCCGCTCGCCTGGTGGGTCACTAATCGTTCAACGGATTAGAAAAAATCGGCTAATGCAATCCCAATACCGATTCTGTTCACATGCTGGTTATAGTCGATGAGACTTTCTCCGTAACCCCTGAAATATTGTATGTAGCCTTTCAGGTACGGATAGCTGCCAAGGGGAAAACTCCAGCCCAGCTCAAATGCGCCGCGATCAAAGCCGGACTCGAGGTTGTTACGTGTCATTGCAGTGAATACGTGGTCATTCCATTTATAGCCGGCACGTAATTCGTAATGGCCGAGGTAATCGGTAATATCAGGATTATCATCATCGTCAGCATCTTCAGAAATTCTGATCCAGGGTTTGAAGCCCAATGCAAAGTTACCCCTCGCGAAGACAAAATTGGCATAGATACGGTTCCAGCTTCGGGAAAGTACCCCGGCACGTCCATTCGACTGGTGCACAATCCCGACCGCATTGGCTACGTTCCTGAATCCAAGAACTTCCCATCCGGGTGTAAACTGAAGCCATGCCTCAGGTTCATGATTGGTTTCCCTGAACGGAGCTGAAATACCGGGGCTGTAAACCTGCCAGAAAGACCGGTTGGTATAGGCTGCATAAACATCAAAGGTATTAAATAAATCAAGCCCCAGCGGTACCTTTATGCTGATCTGGAACTGGGCTTCGACATCCTTGAATTCTATGGATGGATCATCGTATTGTTCCTGAAAATACCTGGAGCTATAGCCATCTGAGTTGTAAGCACCCGCTAGAAAATAATTGGGTTTATGAGACATCAGGGTAAATGGTTGAAGCGCGTTTTCTTTGTCCGCTCTTAGGCGTTTACTGGTTGGTGGAGTTTGTACGATTTGCCCTGCTTGTGGTTCTTCTTCCATTTGGGGGGTGCACAGTGCGCGCAATTCACCCACGGTCGTGGAGTCACTGGCCTGTTTCATCTTTTCTGACATGCAGGTGGTCAAATCACTGGCCAGGCTCAGCCCTGGAGCTATAAAACCCGTCAGCATCACAATCACCAGGTACGGACGAATGAGCCGCCAGGCATGTAGCCCGGTTCCTGATCTAGAATATTTCATTGCTTTTACTTTTCCTTTTGAATTTTTTTGATTTTATTTGATGCCTCAGCCAGCCCGCATCACTCTTGATCAGCTTCGATTGGCTCAGGTGGCTCGTAATGATTTTCGGGCCTTTCCGCTTCGATAAAAACACGTTTAATACGTGGGTCCGTGGCTTTGATCTGCCGGGTAAAACTGGTCACGGCTGATTCAATCTGCCCGGCGGGCAGGGTATTGATAAAGTCCGCTGAAATAGTAACGATGATGAACTCAGGCCCCATATGCAAGGTAGCCACTTCATTGACGGATAGTACCCTGCCATCCACCTCCAGTATCGCGCTGATTCCCGCCACAACTTCAGGATCGGCACTTTCACCGATCAGCAGGCTTTTACTTTCGATGGCCAGGATTATCGCAGTCAGAACCAGAACCACACCAATACCGATGGATGCCAGGGCATCAAACAAAGGGTTGCCGGTCACTTGATACAACAGCAAACCACCCATGGCAATCAACAAGCCCATTAATGCGGCCGAGTCTTCGAATATAACGACAAACAATGTTGGATCTTTTCCGCCGACGATTGCCCTGATGATGCTCCGGGACCCACGGCTAAGATTGAACTCCTTGAAAGCCACCCATAATGCAGCACCCTCAAAAACCATGGCAAAACCGAGTACAACATAATTTATCAGCAAGTTGTTGATGGTCGTGGGGTGTGCCAGGTGGGTCCAGCCTTTGTAAATGGACACCGTGCCACCCAGTGCGAATATCAGCATCGCAACCACAAAACTCCAAAAATAGATTTCCTTGCCATGCCCAAATGGGAACTCAGCACTTGCCGGAGTTTTTGCCTTCCTTAGACCGTACAAAAGAAGCACCTGATTTCCCGTATCAACCAGGGAGTGAATTCCTTCGCTCAGCATCGCGGAACTACCCGTATGAACCGCTGCCGCAAACTTGGTCACGGCGATCATTGAGTTGCCGATGAGGGCTGCATAAATTGCTTTTTTTGAAGAACCGGCCACGTTCGCCTGACTCCTTTTTTATTTGGTTGCTGTTGTGCCGTGCATTATGCTGCTATTTTCCTTTTAGGCAAAAGTTTAAATAGGCATTCATAATAGAACCATGGCTGATCAAAACATCCTGTTCATTTTGCTTTTCTTCGTATTTACGCTTCTGATCTGGGGTCGCTGGCGCTACGACCTGGTCGCATTTTCTGCCCTGTTGCTTGCCGCAGCCGCTGGCGTCATCCCCATGGGTGATGTGTTCTCGGGATTCGGGCACCCTGCAGTCGTCATCGTGGGGCTGGTGTTGATTGTCAGCAAGGGCCTTTCCAACTCCGGTGCCATCGAGCTACTTTCACGCTATCTTATAGTTGGCTCACGAAAACTCAGCACTCATATCGGCATTATGGCCGGTTTTGCCGCCGTACTTTCTGCCATCATGAATAACGTTGCCGCCCTGGCACTACTGATGCCTTTGGACATGCAGGCTGCAAACAAGGCCAAACGCAGCCCGGCCCTGAGTCTCATGCCTCTTTCGTTCGCTTCGATCCTGGGTGGAATGATCACGCTGATCGGCACACCACCCAACATCGTGGTCGCTGAATACAGGGGCAGTGTGCTGGGCGAGCCCTATAAAATGTTTGATTTCGCACCCGTGGGTCTGGCTGTTGCGATCATTGGTGTGGCCTATGTTGCACTGATTGGCTGGCGGTTAATTCCGGTTGCACGTGGCAAACAGAACTCTGCGGGTGAATTGTTCAAACTTGATGACTACCTTGCTGAAGTTAAAGTACCTGATGAATCCTCTGCAATTGGTCAGAAAGTCCGTGATCTGGATGAAATTACCGCGGAGCACGAGGTCGAGATTATCGGTCTCGTCAGGCGCGGCGAGCGCCAGCCAGGAATGGCGCGTCAGGTCAAGGTTCGTAAAAATGATGTATTGGTCTTGAGTGCCAAGCCCGAGGGGATCGAAGCCATCGTAGGTGCACTGGGGCTTCAATACGCCGGTAAAAACAACAACAAAGACAGCGTTTTTAAATCCAATGACACCTCGTTACTGGAAGTCGTGGTACCCCAGGGTGCCCGTATTGATGGCCGTTCGGCCCGCTCGTTACGCTTGATGTATCGACATGGTGTAACCCTGTTAGGTGTATCACGCCAGGGCAAACGATTTACCAACCGGGTACAGGAACTGGAAATAGAAGCTGGCGATATCCTGTTGTTACTTGGTAATAACGAACAACTGGAAGACATTACCAACTGGCTGGGCTGCCTGCCGCTGGCTGAACGCGGTTTGCAGGTCACGCAACGCAAGAAAGCCGGTCTCGCGGTTTCAATTTTTGCGGGTGCTGTACTGCTGGCCAGTATTGGTGTGCTGTATTTGCCGGTCGCACTTGGTATCGCGGTGGTATTGATGGTATTGACCGGTATCATGCCCCTTCGGCAAATCTATCAGTCTGTCGAGTGGTCGGTCATTGTTTTGCTGGGTTCGATGATACCTATCGGTGTCGCCCTGGAATCCAGCGGCGGCACTGCCATGATTGCCTCCGGCATCGTAAATGCGGCATCAAGCCTGTCACCCGCTGCCGTGATGGTGATACTCATGATTGTCACAATGACTTTATCGGATGTGATGAATAATGTTGCCACCGCCGTGATCGCTGCACCCATTGGATTCAATATTGCCAACACGCTGGGTGTGAACCCGGATCCTTTCCTGATGTGCGTGGCCGTGGCAGCGAGCTGTGCATTCCTGACCCCGATCGGACACAAGAACAACACCCTGATCCTGGGCCCGGGTGGATATCGCTTCGGTGACTACTGGCGGATGGGATTACCGTTGGAGATTCTCGTCATTATTATCGGTGCACCCATGATCCTGTGGGTTTGGCCGCTTTGAGTTGAGTGGTGCAAAAAGTGCGTCTGGGTGGTATTCCCTGTACCGATCAGCCCTGGCGATGGGGTTATGGCTGGCCGCTGTGCCGTGATTGATCCCTACGCAGGTGTTACCTTCTTAATAAAGTCCACCAACGGGCGATATTTAACAGGCTGGCCAAAGACGCCGACAGGTAAGTCAGTGCCGCTGCCTTGAGTAAACGCCGCGCATGTGGCAAATCTACCGGTTTGAGAACATTACCCTTTTCCAGCATCGGTAAGGCGCGGTTGAAACTGGCATCCATCTCGGTTGGCAGGGTGACCAGGTGTACCAGGCTGGTGGTACCAAGACTCATCAACCCACCCAGAACCATCAACAGACTCACCAGCGGTGCCCTTGTGAGCATACCAATGAACGGTGCGGCCACTAAAATTCCGGCTCCCAGCCTTTCCACCGGTCTTGTCAACATGATGAGTTGGCTGCGGATTTTTAAAGGCGCAAAGCCACTGGCATCCTGGAGCGCATGTCCAACCTCATGTGCGGCTACGGTTACGGCGGTTAGTGAACGCCCATTGAGCTTTTCAGGAGTGAGACGAATGACTTTTTCCTGCGGGTCATAATGATCACCGACCGGCGTTTCTTCAATTTTCACGTGTTGCAGGTCATGACTATCCAGCAAATACCTGGCCAGTTCCCCACCGGTGCCGTCATAACGGTCTTCTGGACTGCTGTAACGCGACATCACCTTGCGCACCCACCAACCGGGACCAAAGACAAGTGCAAAAATTAAGACAAATGGTAAAAGTAAATGCATGCCATCATCATAACCCGATATGAAATAGCAGTGACCCCGGATTCGCTATCCAAGGATAAAGACTTATTCAGGAAAACTGCGGATAATGTCTTCGTACCTGGGGTGATCGCGGATATTGTCCATATCGGAATCGTGTGTCAGCCATTCACGATTGATACTACCTACCTTGATCAGGCAGTTTTCAAGACAATCCAGGGCATGTTCAACATCCCCTGCCAGGGAGAAAAAACAGGCACCGTTGTACTGGATAATGGAATCCATGGGTGCATTCTTCATCGAAGTTGACATCCATTTGCTTGCCTCTTCCGCCTGACCAAGTCGCAATAAGGCAAATGCACCCATATTCAGGGCCCGGTTATTGTCCGGGTTCAGATCAAGCACGGCCCTGACCCGTTCGATACCCAAACGGGTGACCTCCAGGGCCTTGCCCTTTAGTTCAAGACTGGTATAAAGCTGGGCCTGCAACAACACACTCTGAAAATCTTCGGGTCGCACCATCGATGCCCGCTCAAACAACTTCAGTGCACGCTCAAGATCACCTTCGTGAACCTTTGCGCGACCAAAGAAATACCAGGCCCTGAAATTCCTGGGGTCCAGTTCGATGGCCTTTTCAAATTCAGTTTCTGCCTTTTTGTAATTCTGGTCCATACAACAGGCTATGCCGGATGAAACATGTGGTTCTGCCAGGTGTGGCGCAAGCTTCCGTGCCTGTGCACTTGTCCGTTTTGCCTCGGCCAGGTTCACATCCGTGGCATTGAAATACATGTAGGAGTAACCATAGGTATAAGCGAGAGCAGCCCAGGCGCGGCCAAATTCAGGCTCGAGATCAATGGTCCGTATAAACAATTGTCGTGCGATGACATTGTCCTGGGTAGTGTGCCTGGCAAAGCAACTCAGGCCATGCAGGAACAAATCATAGGCTTTTGGGCCAACACGCTGCCGCTTCAGGCTTTTTTCGTTCTTAATGGAGACGTCCAGGGCTTTTGTGATCGATTTAACGATTTTTTCCTGGATGACAAAAACCTTCTCAAATGGTCGGTCATACTGGTGCGACCAAAGCAATGTGCCATCCGTGGTGTTGACCAACTCGGCGGTAATATACAGCCTCTCACCGATTTTACGTACACCTCCTCTCAGTCCCGCTTGCACATTGAGCTTTCTGCCAACTACCTTGACGTCTGCATCCTCGCTTCTGAGATGAAATGCGGTCATCCGTGAGGCTACACGAAGATTGCGGTTCTTGCGCAAGGTATCGAGAATTTCCTCTGCCAGACCTCTGCAAAGGTATTCCTGGTCGCCATTTTCACTGAGATCTTCGAAAGGCAACACTGCGACGGAAGGTGTGGTTTCCGATGGGTTCCTGAACTTTGTAATGGATTCTATATCGCCTGCAGTGTCCTTACGTATGCCTTGCGGGGTAATTTCATAAACCCAGGCAAGCACCAGGACAATCGGGAAACCGAGCAAAAAAAGTGCCATAAGCAGGGGAAGCACCCATTGCGGAAGACCGAGTCCATCGAAGGCCACGACGCCGACCAATATGATCAACCAGACGATAACAAGGTATACCAGCGCAACCCGGACGACCTTGCGCTTTTTCAGTTGACTCCAAAGATCTTTGGCACTCAATCCACTCATAGCCGTTAACACTACACTACACCTGAATTGTTGCCAATGGAATGAATCAAATGACGTATTGGATCACGCCAACCACGGGATAGACATGACCCACCAGTGCCGGTGTCAATGGCTCATATTTGGCGTAAAATAGGCGTCTTTATTCTGAACTGGATCCCTGCCATGCTGCGCATCAGACTGCTTTCCATAATCATTACCTTTTTCACTCTTTCCCTACCCGTTTTCACACTGGCTGAGGAACACCCACTGGCCGACATACCGCTACGGAATATAGGGCCGGCTCTGACATCCGGACGTGTCTCGGATTTTGCTTTTCATCCGGGCAAATCACAGAGCTTCTATGTATCCATGGCCAGCGGTAATTTGTGGAAAACGGAAAACAATGGTATTACTTGGAAAGCGCTTTTCGAAAATGAAAACTCATTTGCGATTGGTGTAGTCGAGATTGATCCTTTAAACCCGAATATTGTCTGGGTAGGTAGCGGCGAAAACAATGCACAACGCAGTGTTGGCTATGGTGACGGCGTTTATAAGTCCCTCGATGGCGGTAACAGTTGGAATCATATGGGTCTGAAAGACTCCGGCCATATTTCCATGATCCGTTTCCACCCCCAAGACAGCAATACCGTCTATGTTGCGGCCCAGGGTCCACTTTGGAACTCCGGCGGTGACCGCGGTCTATATCGATCTACTGATGGTGGCGAGAACTGGAAACGAATCCTGGATATTGATGAAAATACAGGCATCAATGAGTTTGTAATCAGTGCTTCCAACCCTGATGTGATCGTGGCCTCCAGTTACCAGCGCCGGCGTCATGTATGGACGCTGATCAACGGCGGACCCGGCAGTGGCATTCACAAAACCACGGATGGCGGGCTCAACTGGCGCAAGGTGGAAGGTGGTTTACCGGGTGGTGACCTTGGCCGGATCGGTCTTGCCGCTGCACCTTCGGCTCCAGGCATGATTTACGCCATTATCGAAGCGAATGAGAAAGACAAGGGTGTCTATCGAAGCACGGACTTTGGCGAGAGCTGGGAAAAACGCTCCGACCACGGCACCACCAGTCCTCAGTACTACAACGAATTGTATGTCGATCCAAAGAACCCGGAACGGGTTTACTCCGTTGATACCTTTACACATGTTTCAGAGGATGGCGGAGAAAGCTGGAAAAAGATTTCCTTCAAAAACCGTCATGTTGATGACCATGCGCTTTGGATCGACCCTGACAACACATCCCACCTTTATATTGGCGGCGATGGCGGCGTCTACGAGAGCTGGGATCGCGGTCAGCTATGGCGCCACGTGCGTAACCTGCCTGTCACACAGTTTTATCGCGCCACAGCCGATAACGATGCGCCTTTCTACAATGTCTGCGCCGGCACACAGGATAACTTCACCTTATGTGGCCCCAGCCGAAATACCAAAACCGACGGTATCACCAACGCCGACTGGTTTGTTGCCCAGTCCGGCGATGGCTTCAAGGCACAGATCGACCCTACCGATGCCAATGTGATCTATGCCCAGGCGCAGTACGGGTCACTTGGACGTTTCGACCGCATTACTGGTGAAGTTTTGCAGATCACACCTATGCCGGGTGCCGATGAGAAAAATTACAACTGGAACTGGAGTTCACCGCTGATCATTTCCCCTCACGATCACCGCAGGTTGTACTACGGTGCCGAAAGACTGTTCCGTTCCGATGACCGTGGTGAGAGCTGGGTAGCTGTCAGCGGCGACCTGAGCCGCAATATCGACCGCAACAAGCTCGATGTCATGGGTCGTGTCTGGAGTGTTGATGCCATTGCCAAGAATGTGTCGACCTCCACCTATGGAGCGCTGATCGCAGTCGATGAAAGTCCGCTGGTAGAAGGCCTGATCTACGCAGGCACCGATGATGGCCTGATCCATGTCACCTCCGACGGCGGTGACAACTGGAGTAGCGTGGATTCATTCCGTGATGTGCCGGATATGTCTTTAATCGAAGACCTTATCGCCTCATTCCATGATGCGGATACTGCCTATGCTGTTATCGACAATCATAAACGTGGTGACTACAAACCTTATGTGCTCAAAACCGAAAACCGGGGCCGCAGCTGGTCATTGATCAGCAATGACCTGCCGGAACGCGGTTCGGCACATACCATCATTGAGGATCATGTTGATCCAAACCTGTTATTCGTGGGTACGGAGTTTGGCCTGTTTTTCAGCAATAACGGTGGTGAGAACTGGAATGAGCTGACTTCCTTGCCAACCATCGCGGTCCGGGATCTTGAAATTCAACGGCGTGAAGGCGATCTCGTAGTCGGTACATTCGGCCGCGGCATTTACATACTGGATGACTATTCAGCACTGCGGTCAAGCGGCAGTGCGCTGAAGGCGCCAGCATTGTTCGGTGTACGTGACGCGTGGCTCTATGTACCCGACACCCGTCGTGGCTGGGGTGGAAAAGGCGACTTTGGTGTGGGTCGCTACAGCGCCGACAACCCGCCTTATGGTGCCGTGTTTGCGTATTACCTGCCCGAAGATCTGCAAACGGATAAGGATAAACGCCGCAAGGTCGAAACGGATCGCGCGAAAGAAGGCGGCGATAATCCGTATCCCAGCTGGGACCAGTTACGCCGCGAGGACCGTGAAGAAGCACCATCTGTCATGCTCACAGTGAGGGATTCTTCCGGCAATATTGTTCAACGTGTCAATGCCCCGGCGGGCAAAGGCTTTCACCGTGTTGCCTGGAACATGCGCTACCCCGCACCTGATCCCATTGATCTGAAACCTGATAACGATTTTGCGCCCTGGGAGTCCCCACCAAAGGGCCCGATGGTCTTACCTGGCAAGTACAGCGTCAGCATGTCAAAACGTGTGAAAGGTGAATTGGTAGAGATTTCCTCTGCACAGACTTTTTCGCTGAAGCCGCTATTTGAAGGCGGCCTGGTAACAGATGACCGCCAGGCACTGCTCGATTTTCAAATGCAATCGAATGACCTGTACCGTGCCATCACGGGTGCCAATCGTGCCAGGAGTGAAATACAGGGCAGGATCGACCACCTGTTGAAAGCGATTGAAGCCACACCTTCATCCAGCGAGTTGCAGGCGCAGTCATTGCGTTCTCTGAATGCGCGCATGCAGGACCTGAAAGTCAGGTTTAGTGGTGACAGCACTGTTTCCAGCCGTGCCGAAAAGGTTCCAATGTCCATCACGGGGCGCATCAAGACCATTGTTGGCGGCCACTGGGACAGCCAGTCTGCCGTGACGGGTAATTACCGCGATTCATACACGATAGCGGAACAACAATTCCAGCAGGCGCTGGTTGAGTTGAAGTCTATCGCGGCTGATCTTGCGGTGATTGAAGTGGAGTTACAAGCTGAAGGCGCGCCGTGGACACCAGGGCGTGTACCAAATTGGCCATAAGTTTGTCTTTAATACAAGCACCGTCATCAATACAAGCACCGTCATCCCCGCGAAAGCGGGGACCTCGGACAGTTTTGCAGAGTATTAAAAATGGTATTCTGCCAGCAACGCACAAACCCATGGAGGTCCCCGCTTTCGCGCGGATGACGGTGCCAATGATTGAGTTCCGTACAATTTTTCAGGTACTGGTATTGCTGGCATTTATTGGCACAACACCAGTTTTTGGTGACCAACCCGTCACTCAAGATGTTGATGTTTCGCAATCAACTGAAGAGACCATCGAAACCGAACAAGAGGTTTCTACTCCTGAAGACGAGAAAAAAACAAAAAAACCCAAAAAACAAAAAGACCCCAACCGCGGGCGCATCCTGCCCATACCAATCTTCATCACCGAACCGGCAGTTGGCGACGGACTTGGCCTCGTGCTTGCTTACTTTCACCGTAAAAAGGACAGCCCTGAAAGAAACATGGTGGGTTCGCTGGATTCGATTTCTGAGGCCCGCAAAGAACAGGCGCCACCACCCACCGTGACGGGTGTTTTTGGCGCCTACACCAGTAACGAAACCACCGCTGCCGGTATCGGACATATGAATTCGTTTAAAGACGACCATATCCGCTTTACAGCCGTCGCTGCCCTGGCTGATATCAACTCCACTTTTTACCTGTTGGATCAACCCTTCAAGTTCAATCTCGAAGGAGCCTTCGTCTACCAGGAAACCCGTTTTCGCCTTGGCGACAGCCGTTGGTTCTGGGGTATTGGCCTATCCTACCTCGATGCCAGTAGTGCTTTTCAGGTGGATTTGCCGGAGGGCCCGGTTCCATATCTCGATTTTTTTCGCAGCGATGTTAGAAATGTCGGAGTGGCAGCCAAACTGGCATGGGATACACGCGACAGTACCTCCATGCCCAACACAGGACAGTTTTTTGACTTCGCCGGCTGGCGTTATGACGACCAGATTGGTGGAGACTTCAATTATTGGGATGCCCGCTTGAAACTGCTTTCGTTTCACCAGTTACACGAAAAATTTGTATTGGGATTGCGATTCGAATATTCGACCATCAATGGCCGTGCACCATTTTTTGCCGTTCCTTATGTGAAACTGCGTGGAATCGCAGCTTTACGCTATCAGGGTGACCGGGTAGGCGTGTTTGAGCTTGAAGGCCGCTACAATATTTCATCCAAGTGGGCGCTGATCGGTTTTGCCGGCAAGGGTGCAGTGTCCAGTAATGTCGATATTATCGACACAGACCAGAACATCCGTAGTTACGGCCTGGGCGGGCGCTACAAGATTTTTGATGCCCAGAATATCTGGGTTGGCATTGATATCGCCAAGGGACCGGAAGACTATAACTGGTACATCCAGGTCGGTCAGGCCTGGTAAAACTTACTCGTAACGCAAGGCGTCAATCGGATTCAGCTGTGCTGCCTTGGCGGCCGGCACGATACCAAAGATGATGCCAACCGCTGCACAGAAACCGAAGCTCAAACCCACCGCCCATAATGGAACATGGGCCGGCGGAAAGCCTGGCAACAGGTTTGCCACCAACGCGCCTAATCCATAACCGATAGCGACACCTACCAGGCCGCCAATCATGGTTAATGCCAATGCCTCAATCAAGAACTGCAGAAGTATATCCTGCCGGGTTGCCCCGAGTGCTTTAAGAATACCGATCTCACGCGTTCTTTCTGTGACCGATACCAGCATTATATTCATGATGCCGATACCACCGACCAATAATGATATGCCAACGATGCCGGCTGAAACGGCGGTTACCATATCGATAACGGCATTGAATGATTCGGTTAACTGCTCGGCGGTCTGAACCTTGAAGTCGTCCGGGTCACCCGATTTAAGACCGTGCTCCTGACGCAATACACGACGCACCCGGTCTTTGACTTCATCCTGGCGGTTCATATCATCCACCAGTAACTGGATCTGGATATCCAGATCCCTTGACGCACCCATGATGCGTTTGGCTGTGCCATAGGGCAGCAGTACAAAGTTATCCTGCGAAAAGCCAAACAATTCACCGCGTTCTTCAATGACCCCTACGATCTTGCACCACTCGTTACCAACCCGGAAATATTTTCCAATCGGGTCACCGGTCATTTCAAGATTTTCAATAATGTCCACACCAATCGCACACACCAATCGTCGTCTTGAGTCGTCATCCGCTGTAAAGAATCGCCCTTGCTGTGGATAGACACTATTAACATCGAGGTAACTGGGGCCTATGCCTATGACGCGGGAGAACGAAACCTGTGAGCGATAGCTGATGGCACCCTGGGACCCTGTCTGTGTAAACAAAACCGGCGTAATATGGGATATTCCGTCGATACGTTGTGAAATGGCCCGCATATCACTGTCCCGCAACTTGGCCAGACGTCCCTGCAGTTGTTTTTTGAAAGGTGTGTAGGAACGGATAGTCAGTGAATTGCCACCCAGCCCCGCAAACTGCGCATTAATGGTGTAAGACAGACCCTGCACGATAGATACAACGGCGATGACGGAAGTCACACCAATGATAATACCCAGTGAAGTCAGCAACGAACGAAAACCATGGGCCCTGATAGACTCGAGCGCGGAACGGAAGCTTTCAAAAAGCGCAAACATCAGGCGGCAACCTTTTCCTTGCGAATGTCTGATTCCACCCTGCCGTCTGTCAGGCTTATTATCCGCTCGCAATGCGCGGCGATATCGGGTTCATGTGTCACCATAATGATCGTCTGACCGTTATTGTGCAACTGGTCGATCAGGGTCATGATCTCCTGACTGGTCTTGCTATCCAGGTTACCGGTTGGCTCATCAGCCAGCAAAATGGCCGGGTTGCCGATGAGTGCACGGGCGATCGCAACGCGTTGCCGCTGACCGCCGGACAGCTGGTTGGGACGGGAATCAAGGCGGTCACCCAGGCCAACGTGTCCAAGTGCTTCGGAGGCGAGACGTTTGCGCTCCGAACGTGGAATACCCCGGTAAACCAGTGGCTGCATGACATTCTTAAGAGCCGACGCCCGCGATAACAGGTTAAAACTCTGAAATACGAAACCGATCTCACGATTTCGGGCCTTCGCAAGTTCAGCCTCACTCATGTCGCCAACATTGGTACCATTGAGCAGGTAATCCCCTTTGGTGATTCGATCCAGGCAACCGATGATATTCATCATCGTAGACTTTCCGGAACCGGAAGCACCGACAATCGCGACATATTCATTACGTGAAATGTCTATATCCACACCATCCAGAGCATGGAGAACCTGGTCACCCATCTCGTACGTCCTGAAGACGTTCCTGAATTGGATAACCGGTGATTCTTTTCCACCCGTTTGCATCAGCCGGAGATTTCCACAGTTACACCGTCGTTGTCTTCGCTGTCTTTATCAGATTCTTCGTCTTCCTCAACTTCATCACCATCATTCATATTCCGCAAAACCCTGAAGGGCCCGAAAATAATAAGCTCGCCTTCCTTAAGCCCGGAGGTGATTTCCTGGTCGCTATCACTGGAAATTCCGATCTCGACGTCCCGGCGAACAGCTTTGCCATCCTCCATCACAAAGACATAGGTCTGTTCCGCTTTTTCCTTGTCCTTATCTTCTTCGTCCACATCCTCGTCATAAAGCACGGCCTGCACCGGAACCGCCAGTGTTTCCTCACTGCTTTGGGTGTAAATATCTGCACGGACACTCATACCGGGACGTATTACCATCGTATCCTGCTCATCCAGCAGTATTTTCACCAGGAAGGACAGGCTTGCCTGACCAGGCGTTTTCCTGGCGGTGGTTGCAATCGACTGAATGGTGCCGGAAAGCGGTGTATCGGGATATGCCGCGCTAAAAATATCAGCTCTCTGGCCTTCACGGACCTGGGCAATATCGGCCTCGTCCACCTGCACCTCGGTGAGTGTTTCCGAAGGGTCAGCAATCACCATCATGGTAGCACCTGGAATATTCATGGTGCCTGCAATAACCGTTTCACCCTCCTTGATATCAACCTGGATGACAAGCCCGTCAATCGGTGATTTGATACGTGTCTTGGAAAGCAACTCCTCAGCCTGGTCGAGTGCCGCACGTGATTGTGCCAGCGACTCCTGCAGGGAACGAAGATCCACTTTAGCGAGGGCCAGTTCGCTTTCCAGTGCCTCGTAACTATCCTCGTCTATGAGTTTTTGAGAAAACATGGATTTCTGGCGCTCAAAGCGGTCCGCCAGGGTCTTTATCAACAATCGTTGCCGCTCAATGGCAATCTGCTGAATACGCACCCGTGCTTCCGCCTGCTCTACCTGGGCCTGGTAAGTCTTGGGTTCCAGTGTAATGACCGGATCGCCCTTTTTGACCCGGTCAGCCTCTTTTACGTGTAGTTCGGTGACCTGGCCGATGACCTCGGAACGCAATTGCACCTGTTCACGATAGGCAAGGGTGCCGGAAGCCAGGATCGAACTCTTGATCAGCTTGTATTCAACCTTTTGAATTTCAACCTGCTTGGCATCAGTGCCCCGCATGAATTTCGAAGCTAAAGGCAAGCCGATCAGCAATGCCGCCAGCACGGCAAATATCAGAATTTTTTTCATTTAGTGTTCTGCTTCGTTTTAGATCGTCAAGGCCCAAATACCGAAAATCAGCACCCAGGGCAGACACGCAATTATGCTCGATTTCACAATGGACGCCCCTGTCCAGCGTGCAAAGCCAATACTCATCAGGAACAAGGTCCAGAAATTGATCAGCGTCAAGGAACTGCCCCAGGTAAACCATGGATCACCCGGGGCTGCGTGAATCAGCAGCGCGTTGAGCGACAAGACCTGCAAGCCCTGCTGCGATAACTGGTTCGAATCCGCCATGAAGATCGTGACAAAGGCTGCCAGGACACCAAAGACACCCACGAAGGCC
>Ga0164315_10001615_pt1 | contig 16987 bp, 14 predicted proteins | sample GuaBasSedimGuay6_FD_113737 | JGI IMG/M metagenome (GOLD analysis project Ga0164315, IMG submission 113737) | Subseafloor sediment microbial communities from Guaymas Basin, Gulf of California, Mexico - Guay6, Core 4569-2, 0-3 cm | ecosystem: Environmental > Aquatic > Marine > Hydrothermal vents...
ACCAACAAGATGGAATCATTGACCACGACACCAGCCAGGGAAACAAAACCAATCATGCTCGGCAGGGTAAAATCCAGGCCCATAATCAAATGACCCCAGATAGCACCAATCAGCGCCAGAGGTATATTGATCATAATGATCAGCGGTTCTCGATAATTACGAAATATCAGGCTAAGCAAAAGAAATACGCCAAACGCACCCAGCCCGAAGCCTCTTAGTATGGATAACCTGGTTTCCATGCCATTCTCGACTTCGCCTTTTAACGCGAAAGTTATTCCAGGATGGCGCTCTTGCAATGTACTTAAAAAATGCTTTTGTAATCCTGTAATGACTTCTGAAGTATTGGCAATGTCTGCATCTACATCACCATAAATATTGACGGTACGTTGGTGATTGATACGTCCGATTCGTGCAAATTCACGCTCCTCGGTAATGATGGCAACGCTAGCCAGGGGAATTGCCAGTCCTGTTTCGGAAAACACGGTGAAATTGTCAAAATCGTATAATTCATGATGTGCCTGGCTGTCCAGCTTGGCAACAATCTCATAGTCTTCACGTCCCCGGTAAATCTCATCGATTTCAACTTCATGGTAAGCAGCCCTTAGCTGCAAGGCGATACTGCGAGAGTCGATATCCGCTACCAAAGCACCTGGTCTGAGCCTGATGCTGTACTTTGGTTTCCCTGGCCGAATATCATCCAGTAAATTATTTACGCCCTGGTAACCTCTAAGCCAGTTTTGTACACCCCACGATGCCTTTGATAGCTCATCCATGTCCTGCCCACTCAGGCGAATGTGAATGGCGCGGCCAACCGGACCAATACGGGGTTCTTTGTATTGAATACTGACCACGCCAGGGATTTCGCCAGCATTTTCTTTCCAAAGCTGAACCAGTTCCTGAATCCTGGTATTACGTTTTTCGGTGTTAAGCAGATCAACATTAATGCTCGCTAAATGTGAACCATTTTCCGGTACATCACCATGTTTGCCGTATGTAAGCTGTACGTTTTTAATCAGCTCTTCTGTTTCGTTTTGATTGAGAACCTGACTGGTTTGATCCAGGGCATCGAGGAGAATATCCACTATACGTTCTGTTTCTGCCAATGGTGTTCCCTGAGGCAATAGAATTCTGGCTTCAAGAATATTACCTTCCAGATCAGGGAATGCCTTGAATTTCACCGTGCCTGTTGCAATCAGACCAATGGAGAAAACCAGCATCGCCAGGGCAATACCAACAGTCATATAGCGATATCGCATAGCAACTTGAGTCAAATCTCCAACGGTATGTCGAAGCTGGTGGAAACGGTCCTCAAATTTTTGTCGCCATCTGGGCAGTGTTTTTTGCTGCGTATTTTGTAACGAATTCTTCAGGTGATGCGGTAATACCAGAAAGGCTTCAATCAAACTGATGGTCAGAACCGAGAGTAGAACAACAGGTAACACGCCCAGTATTTGACCCATATCACCCTTCATCAGCAACAGGCTGCCAAATAGAAAGGCGGAAGTGAGATAGGAAGCAAGCACACCTCGCAGGACTTTTTTTGTGCCATCAATGGCTGCCTCTAGTGGAGGTTTTCCTTTTCGGTGTTCGTGATCAATGCTTTCGGACAGCACGATGGCGTCGTCCATCAAAATACCAATTGCCATCAGCAAGGCGACCATTGAGATCATATTGATACTCACGCCGAATATCACCATCATGGCAAGCCCACCTAAAAACGAGATCGGCAGACCCAGGGCAATCCAGAAGGTGTAACGCCATGAGAAAAATACCAGTAGTGTGAGGGTTGCCAGTATCAGTCCCTGCCAACCATTTTTTAATAACAGTTGCAGACGGTCACGTACAAGTCTGGAGCCATCATTGACAATGGTCAGTCGCGTTCCCTGAGGCAGGATCCTGTTTTCCTGCTCGACAAATGCAGCCAGTGCATCAGAAACTTTAAGTGTGTCATCAATGGTGTTCTTACTGATTTTCAAAAGGGCAGCAGGTTTGCCGTTTAGCTCAACGCGCTCTTCAGGCTTCTCAAATTTATCCTCGATTCTGGCAATATCACCCAGTTTGATCTCCCCGCCTTCAGGGGTATTGATGATGACCAGATCGGCCAATTCGTCGGCAGTTTTTCGGACATTATCAAAGTGGAGCTGGTAGTAAGTTTCTGTTGCTTCCAATATCCCGGCTGGCAATTCCAGTGCCTGTGATGCGATCAAGTTGGAAATATCCTGGACACTAAGATTATATTTTTGTTGAGTATCAGGACGGATTAATACCTGAAGCTGATGTGTAGAAAATCCTTCTATGCTGACGATGGGAATTTCTGGCATGACCAACAGGCGGTTGCGGTAATACTCCGCCAGGGCCTTTAATTCAGTGAAAGTCAGTTTGTCTGAAGTAATGGCAATATTGGCAACCGCATTAGTCCGCCCCAATTGTTTGATGACCGGATCTTCAACATTATCCGGAAAGTTCTGGATGGCGTCGACGGCAGTGTTAATGTCATCAGTAAATTCACGAATATCTCCTTCTTCCTGCATTTCCAGGGTGAAGATGGCGATATTGTCCCGGGCATCACAATCCTGTTCTTTTAAAAAACTGATGCCATCGGTGGCATCTTCCAGCGGGTTACAGATACCATCCTCAACATCGGTAGGACTGGCGCCAGGATAGGCCGCCGTAACCTGTACCTTGCTCGGCTTGAGTAGTGGAAAGGACTCCTTGTTCAGCCCACTCAAGGAAGCAAAACCAATGGCAATAATAGCCATCATCAATATATTGCTGAAGGTGGGATGGGCCGCAAAATAGCGAATCATTGCATATGGCCTCTGATACCCAGGGCATCTTCAGCCATTCGCTTTTGATACTCACTTGCCAGGATAGTTTTAAGTGGTAAGCCCTCGATCACAGGAATGACATCAGTGATAATAATTTTTTCACCTTCTTCGATACCACTTTCGATAACCACTAATTCTCCCTGTTTGTGAAGAACCTTTACCGAACGAATCTCCAGTTGATTATTTTCTTTGGCAACATAGACACGTCCCTGATGCATGGCTTTTCTCGGTATAACCAACATCTCCCGGGCAGGTGAAAGGAATTCCACAGATGCATACATACCCTTTAGCAGCGGAGGACGTTTCCCGGGAATAATGCCTTCATAAGGGTTATTAACAGTAACGACCAGATCCATCATATCGCGGTTGGGATCGATGGATTCGCCAATGCGTAACAACTCACCTTGCCACCTTGCAATACTCCCATCGAAGCCGACCAGCCTGACGTTTGCTTCCAGTTGCATTTTGAAAAGTGCCGACTGTAAATCTGCCGGGTTTTGCATGTCAAAGATCAGCTTACGTCCCATCATCAATGGGCGAAATTGACGCGTTGGTAGCTGGGCATTTATTTCAACGGCCTTTATGCCCGACGCTTCAAACAAAATATTACCGACAGTAGTAAATTCGCCCTTATCAACTGAAACCTCACCGATACGGGCATCAAAAGGCAAGCGAATTTCGGTACGCCCCAGCGTGTCTTTACTTTGCGCAAGCCGGGTTTCAGATTGTTTGATCTGTGCCTGGGTTACGGCCTTACGGCTGACATAGCTGGTCAGTCTTCCCTGTAGATCTTCAACCTGCTGGCGGAGTTGAAAAACCTTCTGTTGTTCTACATCAACAACTGACTGGGCAATCAGTTTTTTCTCCCGGATACTGCGTAATCGGTCTAACTCTGTCAGGCCAATCTGTAAATTCTTACTGGCAATCTCAAGGGAACGACGGGTACTTTTTTCCTCAACTTCCAGTTGTGTTAAAGAAGACTGGCTACCTGCTAATCCTGCTGCACTTTGATCCAGAGAAAATTCAAAGATGGTTGGTTCAATACGTAAAGCTACTGTGTCTTTGGACAGGCTGCCACCTTTTTTCAATAGGGGATGGATGTAGCTGATCTTGCCACTAACCTCTGCCTTGGCCTCCAGTAAAACAGCAGGTTCTACATTCCCGTAGGCAATTGCACGTGCACGGAAAGGAAGTTTTTCAAGTGTAATAATTTCCACTGTCCTGACAGGAAATTGCAGAACCTCGTGTTCGACAGGTGATCTGGACTTTACTTTGTAAATAACCAGTGCCAGGGCTGTAAGAACAATCAGCGGGAGAATAATCATTCTTTGGGAGATATTTTTCATAGTTTTACCACTGCTTATTATTAATCAGATCTTCCTTAAATATATGTACTAAATCGGGGAAACCAACAAGTATATTGCACCATAAGTACAGCCAAACTGTTAGCAAAACCTTCTGCTTAAAGTTTTCTGAAGATCTGGCCTTTTTCCCGGCTTATAGAAAGCAATTGGTATGTGTATGGAGGCTGGGGCTTGCCTTCTCATTATCAGAAGACGCGGCAGACTGTTGGCTGGCGAAAAACGGTAAACCTGAAGAAGTCTATGCAACTGTAGAACTGCTTCTGGACGAAAATCGCAACCCGAACGTGAATATCACGGGCGATCCTGCTCTACGTGCTGAGAAAATACGTGCCTGTGTAGAAAAAGCTGGAAACTGGGCCGAAGAGTAACAAGAATATCCATAATAGCTCGTTGAGGTGATAATGTTGTGGAGATAATATTTTACAATCAGGCCAGAATAAGAGATATTTATAGTAGTTTTGTTACGCTTCAGTGACCTTACTGTTTGTTGATAACAATTAAGGCCTGAAATACTGATTCAATTTTCCTTCGACAGGAGAATCTTTTTGTCTGATAGCGATAAAAGTGCAACTCAACCCGGGCTTAAGTTTTCAATTGCCCAGAAGATAGGCATCTTCTTCCTGATACCTGTTTTTATCGTTGCTGCCGGAATCATCATTTACGATCAGAAGCTTGCAGATCCAGGTATTATTGCTGCAACCGGTTTTGTTGTTGTTATTATTTTTTTAGTGTCAGTTTATATATATGTCAGGAAACTGGTAAAGAAGCAGTACGATGCTTACCTGAGGATGCAACTGATGGCCATCACGGACGAATCAACCCAGCTTTTTACCAGAAAACACTTCAATGATTTATTTCAAGGTGAGTTAGCCAGAGCGATACGCTATGGAAGAGCAATTTGTTGTGCAGTTATAGAAATTGATGGCTATAAGGAAATAAAAGAAAAATATGGAAACCAGATTAGTGATGAAATCTTTCAGGAAACCGCAGAAAGCCTCAAAGACGATCTGAGAGTGATTGATGTAATTGCACGTGATGATGACAGGTTCATTTGTCTCTTCCCTGAAACAGATATTGAACCAGCCCTGTTTGTATCAAAAAGATTACGATCAGTTATCGAGGGAGAAACTTTTGAGACTGGTGGGGATGATGGATTGATAGGCATTACAATCAGTATTGGAATCACAGAAAGCAAGCCTGGTTCGGGTGGTGAAGTAGATATTTTCAAGATAATAGATATAGCAGACAAGGCATTAACATTGGCGAAAGAGCAGGGTGGAAACAGGATAGAGTTCCTCAGCAACAGCAGCGCCAGGGCCGCCTAGGCCGATATTTGACCCTTATATTCCGCGCATAAAAAAAGCCTCGCATTGCGAGGCTTTTTTAATACCAGAAACTGTCCGGTTTTTTCTATTGTGCAGTCACGTTAGATGCGCTTGGACCTTTAGCTCCCATCTCGACGTCAAAGCTTACAGCCTGACCTTCAGCAAGAGACTTGAATCCTTCAGCGTTGATAGAACTATGATGAACAAATACATCGGCACTGCCATCATCTGGTGTGATAAATCCAAAACCTTTACTGTCGTTAAACCATTTTACTGTACCCGTAGCCATTCTTGTTACCCCTTTAATTAAAAAATAAACAATGTATTAGCATGCATAATGTTACGAAGTATGACGGAATGCTTGCTGCTATACACTGCGAAGAGCTAACCGAAACCGCTACAAAAACTGCTAACAGGTGGAACTTATCGCATTCTGCACCGGAAAACCATCTTTTTATCAGTTTTGCCGTCGTTGAAAGACCCAGTTAGATTCACTGGATGCTGATTTATTAAATTTATAACCATCAACATTAAAATCTTTAATGTCTTCTGGATCCTTCAGCTTGTTCTTTATGATATACGCACTCATCTGTCCACGTGCCTTTTTGGCAAAGAAACTGATGATTTTATATTTGCCATTTTTATAATCTTTAAACACCGGCACAATGATTTCGGCATTAATATCGCCTGTCTGTAATGATTTGAAATACTCATTAGATGCCAGGTTAATCAGATGTTTGCTTTTACTGTCCTTAAGATCCTGATTGATCTGATCAGTCAGTTTTGATGCCCAGAATTCATACAGGCCCTTGCCTTTCTTGTTCTCAAACTTCACACCCATTTCCAGTCGATAGGCCTGAATCAAATCAAGCGGCTTTAACACACCATATAAACCAGACAATATTCTTAAATGCTTCTGTGCAAATTTCAGGTTCTGATTGCTAAATGTCCCGGCATCAATCCCGGTATAGACATCACCCTTGAACGCCAATAAAGCCTGTTTGGAGTTATCCAGCGTAAAAGGTGTTTTCCACTCATTAAAACGAAGGAAATTAAGGACACCGAGCTTGTCACTGACTTTCATCAAAGATGATACCTCAGTGGGCGTCAGTTTTTTCAGTTGCGAGACAAGTTGCCTGGATTCTTTCAGAAACCCGGGTTGAGAATAGTCATTCGTGATTGGCGCCGTTTCAAAATCAAGCGTTTTTGCCGGCGATATGACAATCAGCATTAAATGTAAAACCTCTGGATTAAAATATGGTTATTGATGTTAAGGCCAGCACTTGAAATGTCAAAGATAAAGAGAATGCCGAGATCATAATGAATATATTTTGAACTCGTCTATTCTTTCTCTTTGAGTTTTTTCTCTATTTCATCCAATTGTTTCTGCATGCCATGTAGATGATCGAGGACACCATCGATGGCATTGGAAACCGGATCCGGCATGTCTGCGGCGGCATAGGCATCAAAGCCAACATTCTCTGCCAGCTCATCGCGCCTGGTTTTTCTTTCCTTGTCGGTGACGACATGGCCGGGAATACCGACAACAGTAGATGCTGCTGGTACATTCTTGACAACCACCGAATTGGAACCGATATGTGAGCCTTTACCAATCGTAATAGGCCCCAGTATTTTTGCACCGGCACCGATAACAACATCATCTTCCAGGGTCGGGTGACGTTTGCCTTTATTCCATGTGGTACCACCGAGTGTGACCCCATGATAGATTGAGCAGTTGTTGCCGATTTCTGCGGTCTCGCCGATGACAATGCCCATGCCGTGATCAATAAAGAACCGTTGACCAATCGTTGCGCCGGGATGAATTTCAATACCAGTCAGGAAACGAGCAAAATGTGCCGATACTCGAGCGAACAAATAAAGTTTCTTTTTCCACAGCCAGTGATTTAAACGATGCAGTAATATCGCATGCAGGCCCGGGCAGGTCGTCAAGGTCTCGATGGCGCTACGTGCGGCCGGATCGCGTTCAAAAACAACCTTGATATCTTCTTTTACTGTATGAAACATAATCTTGTTTACTGGGCTAATTTCACTGGTTTAACTTATTAATACGCTGATATTGCTCTTCCAGCTTTTCGATTGAGACATTATTCTCTACCAGCCGTTCACGTTCTTTTTCAACAACTTCTGCTGGCGCGCGATCAACGAAGTTTTTATTCTCCAGCTTTTTGGCAATGCTGTCGCTGTTCTTTCTCAGTTTTTCCAGTTCTTTTTCCAGTCTGGCAAGTTCTGCCTGTGGATCGATCAGGTCAGCCAGGGGTACCAACAGGGTCATCTCGCCCGCCAGTGCTATGACTGCATCATCGGGTGCTTCATCGATTGTTGTAATGGATTCAACTCGTCCGATATCTTTCAAATAAAGTGTATTCCGGTTCAACCATGTTTGCTCGAGTTCTGAGCCGCCTTTGACTTTTACTGCCAATGATTTGCGTGGGTCAATATCCCGTTCAGAACGAATGCGGCGTACACCACTGATAAATATTTTCACCCATTCGAGTTCATCTTCAGCATCTTTATCAATTTTGGATTCATCAGGTTCAGGGTATGGTTGCAGCATAATACTAGGCCCCGATTTACCAGCCAGGGGTGCCACACGTTGCCAGCATTCCTCAGTGATAAATGGAATAATGGGGTGGTTTAGCCTTAGAATCGTTTCCAGTACACGTACCAGTGTTTGACGGGTCCCTCGTTGGGCCTGTTCTGATGTGTTTTCGTCAAATAACACGGGTTTGGATAACTCCAGGTACCAGTCACAGTAGTCTTCCCAGACAAACGCATAGAGTTCATGTGCCAGTAAATCGAGACGTGAACCCTCAATATGTTGTTCAATTCTGGCTTCAAGGTGTTGAAGCTTTGAAATGATCCAGCGGTCGGCCAATGATAGTTCAACATCATCATTGTCAATGCCGGTATCCTTGTCTTCTGCCTGCATCAGAACATAACGTGTAGCATTCCATAATTTATTACAGAAGTTACGATAACCTTCGATGCGACCGGGGCCAAAAACAATATCTCGTCCGGTAGTGGCAAGTGATGCAAGGGTAAAGCGCAGCGCATCACAACCATAAGGCGGGATACCCTCGGGAAAATTCTTCCGGGTTATCTTCTCAATGCGTTCTGACAAATGCGCTTGCATTACATCTTGGGTACGTTTATTGACCAGTGCTTCAAGGTCGATACCATCAATGACATCAATCGGATCGAGGACATTGCCTTTGGATTTGGACATCTTCTGTCCTTCAGAATCACGCACCAGCCCATGCACATAGACTTCACGAAAGGGGACATCACCCATAAATTTGATGCCCATCATGATCATGCGTGCAACCCAGAAGAAAATAATATCAAAGCCGGTAACCAGTACACTGGTGGGGTAATATTTTTCCAGCTCCGGTGTTTTTTCCGGCCAACCCAGTGTTGAAAATGGCCACAGTGCCGAGGAGAACCAGGTATCGAGTACATCCTCATCCTGGGTTAACGGAAAATCGTCCGGCAGTTTGTTTTTCTTTCTGACATCATCGACGTCATAACCGACATAAACATTACCAAGCTCGTCATACCATGCGGGTATTCGATGCCCCCACCAGATTTGTCGGGAGATGCACCAGTCTTCAATATTGTTCATCCATTCAAAATAGGTGTTTTTCCAGTTGTCCGGGGTGAATTTGATGTCACCATTCTTGACTGCATCAATTGCCGGTTTTGCCAGAGGCGCAACTTTTACATACCACTGGTCAGTGAGATACGGTTCGATGATGGCTCCCGATCGATCACCGCGCGGTACCACCAGTTTGTGAGCCTCGATTTTTTCAATTAAATCGGCCGCTTCAAGGTCGGCAACAATTTGCTTGCGCGCTTCGAAGCGATCCAGACCTATGTATTTTTCAGGGACAACATTATGTATATCTTCGCTGTTGTCACGGATCTCGGCATTGTTTGTAAAAATATTGATTAAACCACCATTCGGCAGGTCGCGAATGTCTGTTTTTTCCTTATGGCGACCCCAGACCTGGTAATCATTGAAATCGTGCGCCGGTGTTATTTTTACACAACCGGTACCGAATTCCGGGTCTACGTGTTCATCTGCAATCACCGGGATTTTGCGACCGGTCAGTGGTAATTCCAGAAATTCACCCAGCAGGTATGAGTAACGATCGTCTGTAGGATGTACGGCAACCGCGCAGTCACCGAGCATGGTTTCAGGTCGGGTGGTTGCCACTACAACATGACCGGCACCATTACTGCGAGGGTAACGCATATGCCACATATGGCCATTTTCTTCTTTGGACAAAACTTCCAGATCGGAAACTGCGGTGTGTAAAACAGGGTCCCAGTTCACCAGGCGTTTGCCCCGATAGATCAGGCCTTCATCATGCAGACGTACGAATACTTCATTGACTGCGGTCGACAAGCCCTCATCCATGGTAAAACGTTCACGCGACCAGTCCAGTGAGGCACCCATGCGACGTAACTGCTGGGTGATGGTGCTGCCGGATTCTTCTTTCCATTGCCAGATACGCTCAATGAATTTTTCGCGACCGTAATCGTGGCGGGTTTTACCTTCAGCATTAATCAGGCGTTCCACTACCATCTGGGTGGCGATGCCAGCATGGTCGGTACCTGCTTGCCACAGGGTATTATCACCTTTCATGCGGTAGTAGCGGGTCATCGCATCCATAATGGTGTCCTGGAATGCATGTCCCATATGTAATCGACCGGTGACATTAGGCGGAGGTAGCATGACGCAGAAGCTTTTGCGTTCCTTATCATCGCGCGCATCGTCAGGGTGTCTTTCAGTATTGAAATAACCATTATCTTCCCAGAACTGGTACCACCTGGTCTCTATAGATTGTGGGTTGTAGGCTTTTTCCATTTTTATCTATTTCTGGTCGTCTTTTATATGGCTGTCGTCTTCGTTAAGGACATGCCTTGAAGGACGGGCATTATGCCGTGTTTAGTAGAGAAATAAAGATGTTGCGGTGTGTTTTCAATCAATTTAATGACGAAAGTTACTGCTGGATTGTCTTAATTATGGGGGTCGTCAGGGGAATCTGTTTCGGAAGGGGCTGGTTCAGTTTGTGTTGCCCCTTTTTTTAATTCCTCTTTTAGATCATCAATGATGCTGTCCTTGATGGTCTCCTTGAGTATATCCACAAGGGAATCAAGCTCACTGGACAGTTTTCGATCGACTGAATCAACCAGCTCATTCAGTTTTTCAAGGGAGATATCTTCAATAGTATTAGTTGTGGCGGTTGCTGCTGTCGATGATTCGCCCTGGGTATACCCTGCTACCTCGGCCGGATCGACAATGTCATTGAGCACGGGTATTTCGTTTTGAGGTTTTGCAGGTAGCTTGCTTTCCTCAATCAGACTTTCAAGTTCATCAATGGACTCTGTTATGTCGGCTTCGTAGACGCCTGCATTATCCTGTTTATCCTCAGCCATCACAGGATTCTATCTTGTGGTTGTTTAATTTATGTCCCTGATCACGATATTCAGCATAACGCTTGCGGGCTTGCTGTCGTTCGCTTTCACTACCGGCAACAATCTCCAGGATTCTTTTTAGCTTGCTTGTGTCCCGTGGCATTTGATCAGTCAGGTTGAGCATGATGCTAGTGTGATCCGGTATTTGACTATTCATCTGATCATCATGACCGATAACAACAGGCGAATCTTCAGTATTGTCATTTGCAGCAAGACAATGGGGCAGAAAACTGATGTCATTAAATGTCCACAGCAAATCATCAAGGGCTGCTGCCTCGGATCCAGAACGCGTATTCACAAAAATATTATTTCCCTGTTTCCAGGCCTTCTGGATCAGCGCACAGGCAAAGTGTTTTTGGTTTCCATTTTCCGGGAGGATATAAAAATCTACCTGGGGAAAATTTTCCTGGGTCATTTCATTTAATCCTGTTCGCAGCGATCAATCAGATATTGAACCAGCATCGGAACAGGTCGACCCGTAGCACCTTTATTCTTCCCGGATAGCCAGGCCGTACCCGCGATATCAACATGCGCCCATTTGAACTTTTTAGTGAATCGTGACAGAAAACAGGCAGCAGTAATGGTGCCAGCTTCGCGCCCACCGATATTTGCCATGTCCGCAAAAGGGCTATCAATTTGATGTTGATACTCGTCCCATAGGGGCAGTTGCCAGGCGCGGTCTCCTGCAGCTTCACCGGCATCGAGTATATCTTTGGCCAGGGCATCATTATTACTCAGCAAGCCTGAGGCATGTTTCCCCAGGGCAATGACACAGGCACCGGTAAGCGTGGCGATATCAATGATGGTCGCAGGATTAAATTTTTCGCTGAAGGTCAGTGCATCACACAGGATTAAACGACCTTCTGCGTCCGTATTTAATACCTCAATAGTCTGGCCGGACATACTGGTATAGATGTCCCCTGGCCTGGTTGCTTCCCCGTCCGGCATATTTTCCACTGTGGGGACAACGCCGACAACATTAATGGGTAGTCCCATTTCAGAAACCGCCTTGATTGTTCCAATGACGCTGGCCGCACCACACATATCATATTTCATTTCGTCCATTGCTGCGGAGGGTTTTATCGAGATACCACCAGTATCAAAGGTGACGCCTTTACCGACCAGAACAAACGGTTTTTCATCTTTTTTACCACCTTTATATTCCATACTGATGAGCTTGGCGGGTTGTCGACTGCCCTGAGACACAGACAGCAAAGAACCCATGCCGAGTTTTTCCATGGCGGCTTCATCGAGTACCGTTACCTTGACAGACTTTTGAGATTTGCCCAGTTTTTTTGCCTGCTCAGCCAGGTAGGAAGGGGTGCAAATATTGGGCGGTAGATTAGCCAGATCGCGTGCCAGTGACACACCATTGCCAATAGCACAGCCGTCTTTAATGGCACGTTCGCCAGTAGCGACAAGCTTGCGGTCAGAAACCATCAGTATAAGTTTGCGTAATTTACTCTTGGGTCGTTTGTTCCTGGTTTTAAACTGATTAAATTCATATAAGGCATTTTGACTTATCTCAACAAATTGCTTCAGTTTCCAGTAGTCATCCTTGCTTTCTTTACCCGGGCCTTCTTTATTGGGGGCCTTGACGTTTAATTCGGCAAGATAAGACACCGCCTCAGTTGCACTGGTTAATTTCAGTTTGTTAATCGCATTGGTGACGATCTTTCGATAACGGCCTCCATCCAGCTCCTTTTCTTTGCCACAACCCACCAGTAAAAGCCTGCTTGATGATGTTCCTGGAACCTTATGCAGTAAAAGTGATTGACCAATTTTGCCAGTGATATCGCCACGTTTAAGTATATTTGTAAGGTATTTTTTACTCGCAGTGTCGATTGATTTGGCTGTTATTGATAGATGATTAGATTCGAAGATGCCAACAACAACACAGGCTGCACGTTGTTTCTCAGGGTTACCGCTTTTAATTGTGAAATTCATAATTTTCTGTTTTTGCCAGTTTGATTGATTAAATGCTTGCTGACCCAGTATGGTAATATTGACCGGATTGCCCAGCTTCTCTGGGTACCAGTTTATTCATTTATGCCAATGGACGCAAAAACACTTAAATATTTCATAATCACGCTCATGGGACATGCACATTGATCATCAGGCGATATATCCATATTGAAATCTTGCAGCGGTTTTTATGGATGGCTGGACTATTGTTCTTGATTTATTCCAGCGATAAATTCGTTGATTATCTGGCGCAGGCAGCTTCAGGTAAAATCTCCAGCTCCCTTGTTTTCCACTTACTCTGGTTAAAACTGATTTCAGTGTTGCCAAAATTACTTCCAGCCACCATCTTTCTTGCCGTGATTCTCACTTATTCCCGACTGGTCAGTGACAATGAAATGGCAATTTTATTCTCTTCAGGAATGAGCAAGCTAGAGCAACTTAAGATAGTTTTTATACTTATTGCCCCTGTGTGTGTTTTTGTTGCGGGGATATCTTTTTTTGTTGCGCCTTGGGCAGAAGTAAGATTGGATGAGTTAAAAGCCCAAGCCAGACAGGAAGCTGATATTACCGGGATCGCTGCCGGGCAGTTCAAGGAATTCAGTAAAGGCGATCGGGTGGTTTATATTGAATCTCTTTCTGATGACAAGACAACCATGGAAAATATATTTCTACAAATAAGGCAACATGGGAAACTGGGCGTATTGACATCGGACAGTGCGGTTTTCGAAGTGGATAAGGAATCTGGAAATCGCTATATAAAATTCGAAGATGGGCGTCGTTATGTCGGAGTGCCTGGAGGGTTTGATTATAAAATCACAGAATATAAGACATACGCGATATTAGTAGAGGCTTCTGAGGCAGTATTACCATCAAAAAAGAGGCGGAGCTCGATACCGACATCTGTATTAATATCATCAGACGCTGCCAAGAATAAGGTCGAATTACAGTGGCGGGCATCATCAGTTATTTCATGTATGTTGTTATCGTTACTCGCAGTTTTGCTCTGTCAATTACCCATAGGTGAGAAACGTGCTACGTTGATATTTATTTCAATGCTTATTTATTTTATTTATAGCAATCTTCTGGCCGTCGCGAAATCATTATTAAAGCACGATAATGTTCCTTTGATCGTAGGCTTATGGTGGGTTCATGCTTTATTAATCATTGCTATGCTGGTCATTTATTATTTGCCTCAAATCAAACGTCATTTGAAACAGAATAGTGGACTGCAAGTCTTACAAGCTGAACAATGAAAATACTCGATCGTTATATTGCACTGACCCTGATCAAGGTAACCTTGCTGGCCTTGTTTTCACTGATACTTCTATTTTCGTTTTTTGCGCTGATTGATCAACTGGATGCAACGGGTCGGGGGAATTATGGTATTTGGCAGGCGCTTACTTATGTATTGTTAACGGTACCGAGACTGGCTTTTGAATTGTTTCCTATCGCCGCTGTAATAGGCAGTATGACGACACTTGGTATGTTCTCAAAAAGCAGTGAACTGGCAGTGCTTAGAACCTCTGGTGTATCGCAGTTAAGGTTTGCCTGGGCATTATCTAAAGGTACCGCAGTCCTTGTTTTGCTCTCCCTGTTCGTCGGTGAAATTGTTTCTCCCTATACCGAGGAAACAGCACAGCAGATGCGTTCAGTAGCATTATCAGGGCAGATTACCCTGAAGTCAAAATATGGGTTCTGGTCCAGGGATGGTCATAGTTTTATTAACATCCGCAAGATTTTACCAGGTGACAAGGTCGAAGGGATTTATATCTATGAGTTTGACGATGAAGATAAATTGCGGACAAGTACATTCGCCAGGCGAGCTGAGTATAAAGATGAGCAATGGGTGCTTGAAGATATCAGACAGACAGAAATTACTGATGAGGGTGTCAATGTTAATAGAATGGCTCATGCAACCTGGGATGCCTTGTTGAGTCCAGACGTAATAAATTTGATCATTATTAAACCGCAGTTCCTGTCCTTCATTGGGCTTTATGATTACATCAAATATTTGAAGATCAATGGTCAAAGCAGCGTGATATATGAGCAGGCAATCTGGTCAAAAATAATTAATCCACTAACAATTCTGGTGATGGTATTGATAGCTATTCCACTGGTAAAAACCTATTCAAGGATGACAGGGGTTGGGCAACGTGTTTTTTTTGGATGTCTGATTGGAATAGTCTTCCATATCAGCAGCCAGATTGCAGGCCATATGGGGGTCGTCTATAACTTTAACCCTGCATTGAGTGTGACCTTCCCAAGCGTGTTCATGTTAAGTATCATCATCTGGTTACTCCGAAAAATGGTCTAATGGTTCCTGTATCTCTACTCCATTTTTTATAATACGGAGCAGACATTATTGCACCTGCCCATATCAGAAAATATCCGTTCGTTTCGAGAAGTTCTTCATAGAGTTGATAATGAAAGGTTTCGATGATATGCCGATCAAACAGGCCACCAAAAATAAGCAAACACCCACCTAAAAAAATAACAAGAGTTGCATTTTCGAGGAGTAGAGCACGCCAATATTGTGGTTTGATTTTTTGATAATTAAATACACCATATCCTGCCAAAAGAATCCAAAACGAGATCAGCATGATTTTTTTCCCGGTACCACTACCCAGTAATATCAGTATTTCCGGTATTGCGAACGTTTCTACATCCAGTTCCCTCAAGATTGAACTGAAACAGAATAATGCACCACACAAGGCAAAGAAATGGTGATAATTACCTGTGTACAACAGATGTGTCAGGAATATTATGGTAGTGAGTACCAGCAGGGTAACCTGGATATTTTCCAGAAAATGATTTTCAGCATGCAGTTGGCTCATGTCGGAATTAACAACCCAATCACTCACCATGACATTTATGCAAACCATGGCGAGCAATGAGAGAAATATTATTTTTGTCATTAATTTTCTCTCAGGCATTGGTTTTTGAAATCATTTTTGTAGGTATCAAGGGCTTATATTGTCATCAGACGAGCTGCTCATTCGGCTGGCGACACTAACATCATTATCACCTCAGTAGTAGTTTCGATATTTGTGTAAAATATTTTCACGTTTATTGCTTACTTGGTAATTTGGGCACCAACCGGGTTCTTGAATAACGGTCGTGGAACGTCAGGCTGTTTGCATCGAATAATGCCCAGACGAAACCCGCGCCAAAAGCCATCAAAGACAGGGTCGCCAATGTGAAACGGCTGGATGCACGTAACCAACTCACTGCTCTTTTGTCATCCTGATACAGGCAAATATGCCAGGCACGCATGCCCAATGTGCGACCGCCATTCACCCAATGCCAGACAAAATATAAATAAGACACAATAAACAGAAATAAGTCGTAGATGAGATTATTGCTGGTAATGGCCTCACCATTGGTAAAAACGACCAGAATCAGGGTCGCCAGGAAAAACAGAGAAAACAGGCACAAACCATCGTAAAACATAGCTGCCAGACGTTTTAACATGCTGCATTGCTTATCATTATGGTCTGTATTTACTGGCATTTGGAACAAATAAGGGGTGTTGGTGACTAAGGAATATAAGTTGATAAAGAATATAGGAATGGTAAATTTTTGTGTGCTTATCTGAATAATTTGTCTAGTATTAGTCCTGAATCATGAAGAAGATTCAGTTCAGTTGTCGGCAGTATGTAATAGGGGATATTACATGATTGGAAACAACGAAATCGAAGAAAATATTTTTGTCCCGGAAATGGTTAATCCGGGGAGAGAAATACCAGTCTTATTGTTACTCGCGTTATTGTTTTTGGCCATGTCTGGTGTCGCACAATCAGAAGCAGTCAGTTTTGAACCCCCTGGTCAGTTGGTCGATGTCAACGGCCGTGACATGCATATCAATTGTATCCAAATTACAAATTAAAGGGGACAGATTTATTTTAGATGTAATTCTATAAAATAATTCTGTCCCCTTTCTTCAGGCAATGTTTGTAACGATTGTTGCTCTTCTGCTTTTATTTGACTGAATACCATGCCGAAC
>Ga0164315_10001616_pt1 | contig 16983 bp, 19 predicted proteins | sample GuaBasSedimGuay6_FD_113737 | JGI IMG/M metagenome (GOLD analysis project Ga0164315, IMG submission 113737) | Subseafloor sediment microbial communities from Guaymas Basin, Gulf of California, Mexico - Guay6, Core 4569-2, 0-3 cm | ecosystem: Environmental > Aquatic > Marine > Hydrothermal vents...
ATCAGTTCTTTCACGGTGGCCGGCAACTCCACCCTCGGGGATCTGGTTTCGTGGTTGAACCGCTCCATGGCCACCGCCCAGAGAAACGTTGACTTCACCATCGACTCCTCGGGCGCCCTCCAGGTCACCAACAACTCAGGGCTGGACCTGAACGGCATGTCCCTGTCGTCGGGCAATCTGTCGTCCTTCAATGAGAATTTCCGCTTCGATTCGACGATCCCTGCCGGGCAGACCGTCAGGACCAATGAACTGCGCAGTTATGCTCTGGAGTCGGATCTGCTGGCCAACCTATACGACGCGAACGGTTACCCCCTGAACATCGACCTGAGCAACCCTGCAGCCTCCCTTACGTTGGGCGGCTCCGTGGGCGGCACCCCTGTCACCGACCACACCATGCCCGTTGGTCCAGGATCCACCCTCGGCAACCTTATGCAGGAACTCCAGAACACTCTGGGAATCAATTCAAATCCCGTTGTGCTCAATGACACCGGCCAGATCATCGTGACCGGCGAGGTCGGCACCGATGCCGCCATCAGTGGGATTTCGGTGCGGGAAACAGGAATCAGCAACCCGGTCCTGGAAGGGGCCTTCGGTTTCACCCAGACCCAGGCCGCTACGGACGCCCAGGTCTTTTCCCTGGCGACAACGGTGTACGACTCTCTCGGCGCCGAACACACGGTGGCTTTCTCCTTCGAGAAGATCCCCGGCCAGAACGAATGGATCTGGACCGCCAGCATGGAGGGCGGGGAAACCATTCTTTCCGGCGGGTCGGGCCGGGTCTCGTTTGCGGACAACGGGGCACTCAGCAGTTACACCTTCGACGACGGTTCCGGCGCCCTGACATTCCAACCGCAGCCAAATGGAACCCAGGGAGCGGCCAACGTGGTTCTCAATGTCGATTTCGGGGACGTGGGCACGCTGACGGGGCTTACCCAGTTCGAGGGGACAGGAGTCATGCAGTCCATCGCCGACGGATATGGCGCCGGCAACCTCCTGGATTTCAGCATCGACCTGAACGGGGTCATCACCGGGATCTTCTCCAACGACACGACCCAGGACCTGGCCCGGATCGGCCTGGCCCGGTTCGCCAACCAGGAGGGTCTGCACCGTGTGGCCAACAACACGTACAGGATCAGCGGCAATTCCGGCCTGCCCCTCGAGACCTTCGCGGGCGAGGGAAACGGAGTCGCAATGCTGTCAGGAGCTCTGGAAAACAGCAACGTGGACTTGGCCAAGGAGTTCACGGACCTGATCGTGGCCCAGCGTGCCTTCCAGGCCAACAGCCGGGTCATCACCACCGCTGATCAAGTCATGCAGGAACTCATCAATATGGTGGGTTGAACCGGCCAGGACGGGTTAACCGTCGCAAGGAGCTAAAGTTCATGATCAAAGTCACGAAACTAAATGGGAACGAACTTGTGGTGAACGCGGATCTTATCGAGTTCATCGAAAGCACTCCCGACACCCTGATCAGCCTGACCACCGGTCGCAAGATCATGGTCCTGGAGGAGCTTGATGAAGTGATCCGCCTGGCCGTCGGTTACCGGGCCAAGGCGAGGATCTATCCGGTGCCGGCCGGCGGGACCGGATCGGTGTTCGAGGGATGACGGGAAATCCGGAATCCCTGTACGGTTTTTCGAGGAGCAACCTGGGAGACAGGCTGTGGACATAGCAACCATCATCGGTCTTGCCGCCGCCTTCGGACTGGTGGGGTGGTCCATCCAGGCCGGCGGCAACCTGGCCGGGTTCATCAATCCTACCGCCGCCGCCATCGTCCTGGGCGGTACTTTCGGCGCGCTTCTGGTCCACTTTCCCATGTCTCGTTTCATTGGGCTGTTTGGTATCCTCAGAAAAACCCTGGTCTACGCCCAGCCCCAACCCGATGTGGTCATCGCCAAGATGGTCAAGTACGCCGAACGGGCCCGGCGAGAAGGCATGTTGGCCCTGGAAGAGGATTCGGAAACCGAATCCGACGAGTTCCTCCGCAAAGGCCTGCGTCTGGCCGTCGACGGCACCGACCCCCAGTTGTTGGAAAAGATCCTACAGACCGATGTCCACCAGATCGAGCTCCGTCATTTCGAAGGGGCCCGGATCCTTGCGGCCGGAGGCACCTTCGCCCCGGCCTTCGGCATGATCGGAACGCTCATCGGTCTGGTCACCATGTTGTCGACACTCTCTGATCCGGCCAAGATCGGGGCAGGCATGGCCACCGCCCTGGTCACCACCTTCTACGGGGCCGTGCTGGCCAACGCCCTGTTTCTGCCCCTGGCGGGCAAGCTGGAAACACGTTCGCGGGAGGAGATCCTGAACAAGGATATGATCATCGACGGCATCATGGCCATTCAGAGCGGTGATTCTCCGCGGATCGTGGAGGAGAAGTTGAAATCCTACCTTTCCCCGACCCTCCGCAGAAAGGTCGAAAACGCCAAGGAGAAGGCCGCCTGACATGAGCTCGTGGAAAAGGGACCTCATCATACAGCGAAAGGTTGACGGGTGGGTCATGACCTACGCCGACATGATGAGTCTGCTGCTGACTTTTTTCATCCTGATCGTTTCATTCTCCTCGCTTCAGCAATCGAAATTCAAGCAAGCCGCGCAGTCATTGCAGGAGGCCTTCGGGATACTTGAGCATCAGGATTCGATGATCGAATTTCGGAACCCCGTGTACCCTGAATTGCGTGATGAATCGGTCGACTCCGCCGTATTCTACGAGATGCAGGATATTGAACAGGTCATCCTGGAGAGCGGACTTGACCAGGAAATCCAGGTCGAACTCCAGGAGGAAGGTGTCCTGTTCCGGATCCAGGCTCCGTTCCTTTTCGGCTCGGGTTTGGCCGACCTCCGCGAAGAACCCCGAACGATCCTGGATGAGCTGTCGGTCCTGTTCCGGAAGTTTCCCTATCTGGTCCGGATCGAAGGCCATACCGATAGCCTGCCCATCAATTCGGTCCGTTTCCCGTCCAACTGGGAGCTCTCCGCTGCCCGCGCGGTGACCGTGGCACGATATTTTCAAGGGTTGGGTTTGCCGCCCGAGAGGATCGCGGCCACCGGATACGGGGAATACCAACCCATCGCCGACAACGGCACCGCCAAGGGGCGGGACAAGAACCGACGAGTGGAGATATTCCTGGAATTGGACCGGAGGGATCTGCCCAGGGCCAACGAGCTGCCCTTCGACGACCCTCTCTTCAAGGGAGAGGAGGCCAGAGACTCTGGGCCGGGAAGCGGATGATAATGCGCCGGTGCGGGTGATATTCGACCTGGCGCCGGACCTTCGACAGAATGGCGTCCGGCACAAGAACGGACAAGGAGCATGAGCATGGTGGAAAGATCAAAGTCGACTCCCGGGGAATCGGACCAGGGGGCCAAAAAAGGGCCGCTGGAGAACAAGGCCGTGCTTCTGGGTATCATCGTCATTGTGCAGGCCCTGGTGGCCATCGGTCTCACCCAGTATGTCCTGGTTCCCAAGCTGACCGTCCAGCAGGCGAACGTGGGAGCGGGGACCATGTTTGAAATCGCTGCCGAAGTGCCTCAAAGAGGAATCATGGTGGGTCTCGAAGACATCATCGTCACCTTGGCCGGGGATTCCCGCAGGCCCCATTATCTCCGCATCAACATCAATCTCGAGGTGAAGGACAAGTACACCTCGGAGACCGTCCAGATGCGGCTTCCCCAGATGCGGGACGCGGTGATCATGACTCTTTCGGATAAATCGGTGGAGGACCTCAGTCGGCCCGGTGGCAAGATGAACCTGCGCGCGGAAATTTTCCGGCGCCTGGACGAAAGCATTCCCGAAGGGAAATTGATGAACGTCTATTTCTCTGACCTGGTCATCCAGTAACCTGACAAAGGGGATACCGTGGCGCCAGTCGATCTTGAAAATAGCGAAAGCGACACCAGCCAGGATCACGACCTGGATCTGGAAGCCGCCATCGAGACGGCCCAGGATCTCACCGGTGGCCTCGACAGCGGGCTGGATATGGATTTCGAGGAGGTTCTTAACGCCTCTTCCCTGGATGAGGATCCGGGCGACAGTCCTGTCAAATACGATTTTCACCGTCCGCACCACATTTCCCGTCCGTTCCAGGAGAACCTGCAGGCTGTCGCCGACTATTTCGCCAAAAACGGGACCATCGAGTTCACCAGCCGGCTGCGGATGGCGACGGACGTTGAATACCTGGGACTTCATCAGTGCACCTACGCCGAATTTGTGCGTGATCTTCCCCGTCCGACCTGTGCCGCCATGGTCGACCTGCCGCCCCTGAAAGGGCCATCTCTGCTGCATCTTGACCTTGGCCTGTGTTTCGTGTTCATGAAAAAACTGCTCGGGGGCGTGCCCGAACCGGAATACACGGTTCGCGATTTCACCGAGATCGAACGTGGTATCGCCCTTGATCTGGTGGAGCGGTTCCTTCAGATGTTCAGGAAGGCCATATCAAAAATCGTGGCCGTCGAGTCCAAACTGGCCGGCCTGGAAAACAATCCTCACTATCTGAGCGGCATTTCGGAAGCTTCTTCGCTGCTGATCCTGAAGTTCAGGATCAAGCTCGACACCGCGGAAGGACCCCTCCAGTTCGCCATGCCGTTGTCGGCCTTCGGGCCAGTGCGCGAAATCTTCGATCCCAGCGACGTCAAGGAGTCCCGAAACTCCGATGAACTCAAGGGGGACAGGCGAAAGATCCTGGAAATGGTGCAGGGAAGTGGGAGTGATCTCATTGTCCAGCTCGGCCAAATCGAGACAAACCTCGAGAATATTCTCAATTTATCCATCGGAGACGTGCTCGATCTGTCCCAGGGGGTGGAGGCACCCTTGAAGATCCAGATCGCCGGCCAGGATGCCTGGCTTGGTGAAGCGGGCAGGGTCGGCAATCAGCGGGCCATCAAATTGATCCAGCAGTTGACCAAGGAGTGAGCGGCATGAACAGCGATGAATACTATCCGACCCCTCAGGACTCCAGTGAGTTCGAGGTTCCGACCGCTGAAGAATCGATGTCCACGAGTACTGCGGTCCTCGAGGATGAATCGTCTTCCATCATTCGGGACCTGGAATCCGATGTTTCCGACACGGCCAATCTCGACCTTCTCCTTGATGTAAATCTTCAGGTGACGGTGGAACTGGGCAGGGCGGGATTGAAGTTCCGGGAAGTGCTCAATCTGGCTCCCGGTTCGGTGATCGAACTGGACAGGCAGACCAGTGAACCGGTGGACATCCTGGTCAACGGATCACTGCTGGCTACGGGCGAAGTCGTGGTCGTCGATGACCACTTCGCGGTGCGTATCACCAAACTGCTGAACCGGGTCGAAAGGCTCAAGAAGGTCTTGTGATGACCGTCCCTACGGCATTCCTGGGTGCGATTGGCGGCGCCGAGTTCGTGGCCGACAGCGGGATGTCCTGGTGGCAGACCCTTGGTGGCCTGGTTGCCGTCTTCGGCCTTCTCCTGCTCAGCATGAAGCTGCTGGGCAAATGGAATCGGCGGTCCGGTGGTTCCGACTCATCGCTGCTGACCGTCTGGCACCTGGGACCGAAGAGGGAAATCCAGGTTCTGCGGCTCGGAGACCAGGTCCACTACATCTACCGTCATGACGGATCCATGGTTATCCTGCAGACCGAACCCCTGGTGGAATTCGAAAGCAAACGTGCCGACCTGGGTTCCGGAGCTTCCAGTACCAAATGGAGGGAGTCGATCATCCGCTCCCTGCCTTTCTGGAATGGCCAGGCCGAACCTTCCCTGAAGACCGAAGATCCCCGGGTCGGCGCAGCGTCCGGCTGATCCACACCTGGCCAGTTTCTGGCCGAATCCCTTTCAAATCACAGAATTCCCCATGTGGCATGCCCAACCGTCAGAGTGAATCACTTGCCGGATGACTTTCTGTGCCCTGTAAATAAACAACTTACATGACCTGAAGTTGAACGCCCCGGTAAACGCTCCTGGCACGTCCATTGCCTTTCCTTTGGGAACCATCTTGCGCTGTAATTGCGCTGTTGAACCCATCAGGAAGCCGGGCATGGTCTATAAGTTCAAAAATACCTTCATCGGACATCATTGGGGAACCCTGGTTGTTCTGGTGTGCCTGTTTTTTCTGTCCGTGGGGGCAGTTTCGGTTCAAGCACAGGATGAGGCCGTACCGGACCCGGCTGAGGCCACTGGAGGGGACATCGAACCCGTCGCGCCGGTAATGACCCTGACCCTGGAAGGGACCCAGAGCCCCCAGTCGATGGATTCCGCCCTGAAGATCGTCCTGTTGATGACGGTTTTGTCGCTGGCGCCTGCCATCCTCATTCTCATGACCAGTTTCACCCGCATCGTCATCGTTCTGGGTTTCCTGAGGCAGGCCATCGGCGCCAGCCAGGCGCCCAACAACCAGATAATCATCGGCCTGGCCCTTTTCCTGACCCTGGTGGTCATGTCTCCGGTTCTGCATCAGATGAACCAGGAGGCAATCCAGCCCTTCATGAACGAGGAGATGACCCAGGGGGAGGCCTTTGCCAAGGTCCAGGTGCCGTTGAAGGCCTTCATGCTAAGCCAGGTTCGGGAAAAGGACGTGGCGCTTTTTCTGGACCTGACGAATTCCGAAGTTCCCGACACCCCGGAAGACCTGCCCATGCTGGTGGTCATCCCGAGTTTTGTCCTGAGCGAGCTGAAGACCGCGTTCCAGATGGGGTTCGTGATCTTCATCCCCTTCCTGATCATCGACATGGTGGTGGCGTCGGTCCTGATGTCCATGGGCATGATGATGTTGCCGCCGGTGCTGATCAGTCTGCCTTTCAAGATCCTGCTCTTCGTGCTCGTCGACGGATGGTTCCTGGTGGTCAAGTCGCTGGTCCAGGCCTTCCAGTAAGTCGGAAAGGATACAAGTCATGACACCCGAAACGGTGATCGAAATCGGACAGTACGCCATGCGGACGGCGATTTTCGTGGCCGGCCCCATGCTGGTCGCCGGCATGGTCGTGGGCCTGGTCATCAGCATCTTCCAGGCCGCCACCCAGATCAACGAGATGACGATGACTTTCGTGCCCAAGATCCTGACGGTTTTCCTGGTCCTGATCCTGACCCTGCCCTGGGCCATCAGCCAGATGACCGGGTTCACCGAGGCCATGTTCAATCGCATCGCAAACATGTAGGAGACGGGTTGCAGTTCGAACTCGACATCACGCTACTGGCGATCACGGCCGCCCTGGCCATACGTTTCGGTGTTCTGGCAGCCACGTTGCCGTTGATGGACATCCGAAGCGTGCCACCCCTTTGGCGTGTTGCGTTGGCGGTCAGCTTTGCCGCTGCCCTGGCACCGGGCATCGTCAAAACCCTTCCGGAGGCAAACATATCGTTGGCCTGGCCGTCTCTCGTGATGGAGGCCGTGCGGTCGCTCGTGGTGGGGGCCCTGTTGGCCTTCACCATCAACCTCGTATTCACGGCCGTGCGCTACGCGGGGTCGATCGTGGGGATGCAGATCGGGTTCGCCATCGTCAACTCGTACGATCCCATGAGCAATTCCCAGGTTTCGGTCATCTCGCAGCTCTATTACCTGCTGGCGGTCCTGCTCTTTTTCGTCACTGGTGCCCACCAGATCCTGGTGGCCGCAATGTTCCAGTCTTGCCTGGCGGTGCCGCCGTTTGCCGCAGGTGATCCGGTGGGCGGAGCCTGGTACCTGCTGCGCGAGTTCGGGACCGTGTTTTCCCTGGGCCTTAAGATTGCCGCCCCCGTGGTGATTGTCCTGCTTCTGGTCAGCGCGTCGATGGGGGTCGTCGTGAAGACCGTACCCCAGCTCAACGTCCTGGTTGTCGGCTTTCCCATCAAGATCGGGGTGGGTCTGATCGCCGTGGGACTTTCCCTTGTTTTTTTCCGGGAAGTGACCACCACGGTCATGTCCGGAATGCAGAACAGTCTGGCCGAAATGCTTCTGGCCATGCAATAGGGGCTACGGGCCCGGCGCCCGGGAATTGATGAACCGAAAGAACTACGAACCACTGGGAGGTGAATGATGGCCGAACAGAGCAGCGCCGAAAGAACGGAAAAAGCGACAGTCAAAAGGCGCGAAAAGGCGCGCGACCGTGGTCAGGTCGCCCGCAGCAGCGAAGTGACCAGCGCTGTCCTTCTGGTGGCAGGCACAATCGTCCTGGTGGCCGGTACCGGTCATTTCACCAGAGTCCTTGGACGCAACACCACGTATCTGTTGTCCCAGGCCCACAAGCTGAACCCCTCCAACCAGAACGCCGTCAACGAACTGGTATCCGGGAATCTGGAAGTCCTGCTGGCCGCCCTGGCCCCGCTGTTGCTGGTGGTCCTTCTGGCTGCCGTGGGGGCGAACGTGATGCAGATCGGTTTCCACGTCAGTTCGAAGGCCATCGCCTTCAGGACCGAAAAACTCAACCCGTTTACCGGTATGAAACGGTTCTTCCAGAAGACGACCTACTTCGAAATGGGCAAACACTTCCTGAAGATCCTGATCATCGGGCTGCTGGCCTGGGCAACCATCCGTGGAATGATGGGACCGCTGACCGCCTCGGCCGTCCTGCCCCTGCCCGAGATCGTGGCCCTTGCCCGGACCGACTTCACGGAACTGATGATCAAGCTTCTTCTCTTCATGGCTGTCCTGGGAGTGATCGACTGGTTCTGGCAGAAGAACCGCCATGAAGAAAACCTGAAGATGACCAGGCAGGAAGTGAAGACGGAGAATAAGGACATCGAAGGTGATCCCCAGATCAAGGCCAGGGTTCGGGGGCTTCAGCTGGAAATGGCCCGAAAACGGATGATGGCCGACGTGCCCACCGCCGACGTGGTCGTGACCAATCCCACCCACTTCGCCGTCGCCTTGAAATACGTCCCGGAATCCGCAGCGCCCATGGTGGTGGCCAAGGGCCAGGACCACGTGGCGATGATGATCAGGCAGGTGGCCCGCAAGGCGCGGGTTCCGATCATCGAAAACAAGCCACTGGCTCGTTCACTGCACAAGCAGGTCGATGTCGGGGCCGGCATTCCGGAAGCCCTATTCCAGGCGGTGGCCGAAGTCCTGGCCTACGTGTACCGCCTCCAGAAAGCCTGACCGCTTGAAGCCGGACAAGGAGTCTGAAGTTTGAAACAGGATCAAGTCATCAACAGGGATCTCATGCTTTCCAACAGCAATGTGCTGAGTGCCGTTGCGGTCCTTGTCATCATGGGGGTCATGGTAGTGCCGGTCCCGCCGATCCTGCTGGACCTCATGCTGACCTTCAGTATCGCTTTTTCCATGACGGTCCTGCTGGTCGCTCTCTACATCAAACAGCCCCTGCAGTTCAGTGCCTTTCCTTCATTGTTGTTGATCCTCACCCTGATGCGTTTGTCCCTGAACGTCGCTTCGACCAGATTGATCCTGAGCAAGGGCTCAGCCGGTCAGGTGATTCAGAGTTTCGGCGATTTCGTTGTCGGCGGGAACTACGTCATCGGTGTGATCGTGTTCACCATCCTGGTCATCATCAACTTCATGGTCATCACCAAGGGGTCCGGCCGCATCGCGGAGGTGGCGGCCCGATTCACCCTGGATGCCATGCCCGGCAAGCAGATGGCCATCGACGCGGATCTGAATGCCGGTCTGATCAACGAAAAAGAGGCCAGATCCCGCAGGCTTGAAATTTCCCAGGAAGCGGAATTCTTCGGAGCCATGGACGGCGCGAGCAAGTTCGTCAAGGGCGACGCCGTCGCGGGAATCATCATCACGGTGATCAACATCGGTGCGGGTTTCGTCATCGGGATGATCCAGATGGGCCTTCCCGCGAGCGAAGCTCTCAGCCGCTTCACCGTCCTGACTGTCGGTGACGGCCTTGTTAGCCAGATTCCCGCCCTGCTGGTATCGACCAGCGCGGGTCTGGTGGTAACCCGTTCCAGTGGTTCCCTGAACCTGGGACAGACCTTGACCCTGCAGATTTTCCGTCAGCGGAAACCGTTGTTTCTCTCCTCAGGCGCAATGTTTGTCCTGGCCCTGATTCCGGGACTGCCTACCGCTCCATTCATGTTCCTGGCGGTCACCACGGCCATGGCGGGATTCTTCATCGGCCGCCGGGTATCCCGATACGACCAATACAAGGCACGGTCCGAGGAACAGGAACAGATGGTTCAAAACCAGCAGGAAGAAGAGCCCGAAGGTTTCCGCACCGAAGATCTTTTTGTCCTTGATCGTCTGGAACTTGAAATCGGGTACGGCCTGATTCCCCTGGTGGACGATTCCCGGGGTGGAGATCTTCTGCAACGGGTCGGGAACATTCGCCGACAGGTCGGTTCCGAGCTCGGCATTTTCATTCACCCGATCAGGGTGAGGGACAATCTCCAGCTGGGTGCCCAGCAGTACGTCATCCGCCTCAAGGGTGTGGAGGTCACAAGGGCGGAATTGATGTCCGACCGCCTGCTGGCCATGAGCACCAGGCCGGACACCGGCCAGATCGAGGGGACCGCCACCACCGAACCGGCCTTCGGCCTGCCCGCCGTCTGGATTGGAAAGGGCCAAAGGGCCAAGGCCGAAACAGAAGGATTCACGGTGGTCGAACCCACCGCCGTACTGGCCACACATCTTTCGGAACTGATCCGATCCCACGCCGACGAATTGCTCAGTCGCCAGGACGTCAAGGACATGTGTGAATCCATACGGGAATTCGCTCCTTCCCTGGTCGAGGATCTCATTCCCGACAAGGTTCCGGTCAATACCCTTCACAATGTCTTGCGGGCCCTGCTCCACGAACGCATTCCGGTACGTGACATCGTGACCATCCTGGAAACGCTTGCCAATTTCGGCGGTGCCGGTCTCGGAACCGATTACCTGGTTGGTAAGGTTCGTGAAGCCCTGGGCCGTTCAATCACTGCTCTTTATGTGGAGAACGGCGATCGGCTTCAGGTGGTTTCCCTGCACCCTGAAACCGAACACGTTCTGATGCAGGCCAGCCGGGATTCGGAACAGGCTGGTGGCGTGATACTCGATCCGGGTTTCACCAAGGATTTCCTGGCCCGCCTGGAAACCGTTCTGCGGGCGGCCTATGCCAATGGTCCGCAACCCGTGCTGCTCGTGCCCACGCCAATTCGGCAGTTCGTCAAAAGACTCGTAGAACCGACCTACCCCAACTTGGCCGTCATGGGCTACACCGAAGTTTCCAACTCGGTGAGCATCCAATCGGCTGGAACGGTGGTGACCAATGGAATTCCACAGGAACAGCACGCCGCCGGCTGACCGGGGAACGTCCGTCGTGACCGGGCCCACGCTGAGTGAGGCCTTCAAGAGGGTCAGACAGGAATTCGGGCCGGAAGCGGTGATTTCCGGATCCCGAACCAGATCCCGACCCAAGAGCAACGGTTCGGAGACCGAAAAAGTATTCGAAGTCCTGGTGCAAACGGGTGATCCGCTGCCACGGGAAACGAATACCAATGAGGAAAACCTCACCGAAGAAATCCGCCAGGAAGTGGAACGGTTGGAAAGAATGGTCCACGAAATTTGCAGGACGGGAACCGCCCCAACGGAAGAGGAAAACACGGCACCTGGTAACCCCCTTGCCGAACACCTGGTCGAAAACGGGGCCTCACAGAATGCGGTGGACAGACTTTTGACCCGCTACGCCAGCGAAACAGGGAAGCCCCGGAATGACAGGCCAGGTGCCATTGACTGGTTGATGGGGTATCTGGGAACGGGGGGAGGGGAGTTGGCCGATTGGGAGGGCAACCACGTTTTTCTGTGCGAACACGATGCGGATCGTCTTGGCCTGGTCACCCACCTGGCCCGTCGCATGGCCGAGACCGGCCGAAGGGTTCTGGTCATTTCTGTTCTTCCGGATCCCGACCGTGATGAACCCAGGTTGAAGAACATGGCCTCGGAAGCGGGGTATGATGCTGCCGTGGTGAGGAATGTCGACCAGCTCCAGGACATGGAGGATCACCTCGCAGGATATGACCTTGTTTTCCTGGACCTTCCAGGCCTGACGGATCATCACCTCGCCGAGGGCGGCCCCATTCATCGCTGGCTGGCCTCGAACCCAAAATTCCACCGACACCTGTTGATGCCCATGGACCGGGATTTCCTGGATCTTGACGATCTGCGTGAGGCCGCCCGCTCCTGGAACTGCGATTGGCTGGCCTTGACCCGGGTGGACGGAACCCGGCGGGCGGCCAAACTTCTCGACCTGATCGACAGCATCCCGTTGCCCATCTCATTCATGGCGGAAAATGCTCTTGGCGAAGGGGTTCTGGCCAGCGGTACGGCCGAACTGTTGCTGGACAGGATTCTGGCGTCGGAGGCACCCGTCAAATTCAGGCCTGGAGTGGAAACCGAGGGATCCTGAGAACCGGAAGTTGAATTCACGACATGCAGAAGTTCATTCACAACATTTCCCTTCTGGCCAGTTTGATTGCACTGGCGGCGGCACTCTGGCAGGACTGGGGTGTCTGGCTCACGGTGAAACGGATGCTGGTCTCCTACCTTGGATTCTTTTTCTTCGGTTCCTTCCTGTCCCTTTCCATACGGGCGATCCCCCTCCTGGAGGGAAAATCGAAAGTCCCCGGCCAGGTCCAGACTGATGGCATGGAAAGTGCACTTGGAGGCAAGTCACATCTCACCGGAAAGGTTGGAAAATGATCGAGACAATACAGATCGCGCACCATGATCTTTGGGAGCAGAGCCGGGGCCCGCAAAAACAGGAAGCCCGCAGGGATCTGGTCGATATCTATGCCCGGATCGTCAAATACGTTGCCGGCAGGATGGCCATCGGCCTGCCCCACTACGTGGAATTCAACGACTTGATCTCCGCCGGGCTGCTGGGCCTGATCCAGGCCATCGACAATTTCGACCATGAGCGGGGCATCAAGTTCGAAACCTACGCCATCCCACGCATTCGTGGCTCCATTCTCGACGAGTTACGGAGCCAGGACTGGTTTCCACGTTCCCTGCGACGCAAGGCCAAACAACTGGAGGAAGCCTACTCGACCCTCGAGGTCAAGCTGGGACGTCCTGCAACCGACGCCGAAGTCGCCAAAAAACTGGAGATCAAGGTCGAAGAACTGGACAGCATGGTCGGAGAGGTTTCCATCGCCACCATCATGTCCCTGGACGCGGACACGTCGGGCGACGACAGCGAAAGCTCTTCGAGCCTGGGGGACTACCTGGCCGACGCCAAACACGAGGATGTGGAACAGATCCTGGCCAAACAGGAAATGAAGGAATTGATCGGAAGGCGCATGGCCGAACTGCCCGAGAAGGAACAACTGGTCCTGGTCCTGTACTACTACGAGGAACTCACCCTCAAGGAAATCGGCGAGATCCTGGATGTGACCGAAAGTCGGGTCTGCCAGATCCACACCAAGGCCATCTTGCGACTCAAGGGCAAGATCGAAAGGCACGAAGGCAAGAGTTCCATCGGCCAGATCACACAAAAGATCCAGCGGCAACAGCAGGAACAGGATGTGGATGACCGTACCCAGGTCAGCGACCTCGTGGAGAAAACGCTCAAGACCCTCGAGCCGGTCAACGTCATGGCGTGTCTGACCTTTTTCAATATCAGTACCTTTTTGACCTGGATGGCGAAATCGGGAGGCTGGCCGGGCCCGGTTTTGTGACCCGGGTTTTCCCCGAAGGGAACAGGAGACAACTTGCCAGGTGATGGAGTTTCCCTGCCGACCACCCTGGCCCAGATGGGCAGCGTGGCCAAGACCCAGGCGCGTGGGCAGCAGTCCTCGCCCCAGGTCACGCCGTTTTCCGAACAGAAGGACGGCCAGGAAGAACTCAGGATCCAGCGAGTCAACGAGACCACCGAAGCGGAAAAGAACCGCCTCACCAGACAGGACGAAGAAAAGGACAAGAGAAAACGCCGCCGACTGAAGCGATACCGCAAGAAGGGGTACCGCTCGAAAGAGGAACCTGGCCCGGGTCACCAGGACTCCGAAACCGGGAACGCGGAGAAATCAGATCGGGAAAATGAAGGTGAAATCCTGGGTTCCCTTATTGATCTGCGGGTCTGAACAACCGGGAGGGTTGAAATGGAAATGGCCAGCTTTTCGGGAAGCATCATTGCCAATCAGGGATTCATGTTCTGGTTCGCCACAGGTGCGGTGGCCCTTGGGTTCACCCTCGTTGTGACTGCGGGTGCCATCCATTTCCGTAGGCTTCGTTCCCGATCCGGTCGTCATGACCTCGCAGCGACGGTGGCTCTGCCGGAACCGATGGCCATCCCTGCTGACATCCCTTTGAACATGGAAATGAATGAAGAATCCCAAAAAGATGCCCTGGGACCTGGATCAGTTTCAATCGAGCCCAACTCCCGGCAATTACGCCTTCTACTGACCAGGTTGCGGACTGCGGCAGACCAGCTGGAGGACCTCAGACAGTCGAGCCGGCCTGGTCCCTCGAAATCGGCTGAATCCTCACTAAAGGAATCGCCTGAAGGGGTCGATTACCTATTCAGAACCGGGACAGGATGAAATTTCCCCGATTCCAGGAGTAGGTATGGGATCCTCGTTAGAGGCACCCCCGATTCCGGCCAGCGCGGGCGGATCCGGGTCCACTGAACAGCTGAACAGCATCATCATGACCACTCGGGATCTTCCGGCCATGCCCCAGGTGGCCAGCAAGGTGCTCGAGCTGTCGGCTGATCCCAATACCTCCGCCGTGCAACTGCAGCAGATCATTTCCGACGATCAGGCCATGACCGCCCGCATTCTCAAGATCGCCAACAGCGCGATGTATTCCTGCAGCAGGAAAGTAAAGACCCTGACCGAAGCCATCGTCATGCTGGGCTTCGATTCGATCCGCAGTCTCGTGGTGACCAGCGCCGCCCGCAACCTGTACAACACCCGGAACGCGTCCACGGGGTTGAAGGAAAGGCTGCTGTGGGAACACTCGATCGGTGTGGCTTTCGCCTGTCGGTTACTGGTGCAGGAACGTCTCCCCGCTCTTTCTGAAGAGGCCTTCCTGGCCGGATTGATGCACGATATCGGGAAGCTGGTCCTGAATCTGAGGGTTCCCGAACAGTTCGACGAGATCGTGCAACTGGTCTACAACGACAACCTGCCCTTCAACAGTACGGAGAGGGAAATCCTGGGTTATGATCATGCCGAGGTGGGGGCCAAGCTGATCAACAAATGGAATCTTTCTCCCATGCTCGAAGACACCATTCTCCACCACCACAACCCGGAAGCTTTTACCATCGACAATCCGCTGCTCCTGTACCTGGACCTCGGCAACAAGGTGTGCCATAAGCTGGGAATTGGGTTCGTCGACGAACCGGATCTGGATATCAATAATTGCCTGGCAAATCAGATCCTCGGTCTGTCTCCCCAAAATTTCGAGGTGACGATCCTTCGCCTTCAGGAAACACTTGAATCAGAGATGGAAATCTTCATCTGAGGTGTAATGATGCGCTCGTTCGGCTTAGAGGATAGAATCATCGATCAAGACCAGCTCCAGAACATGCTGTCCAAATTCGAGGAACTGCCCACCATTCCGGAGATTCTGTTCCAGATCCTGAAGATCCTGGATGATCCCGACAGCGGGGCTTCCGATCTGGCAGAGGTGGTGCGTCTGGACGCTCCGCTGACCGCCCGAATCCTTCGACTTGCCAATTCCCCCTATTATTCCACACGGGGTGACATGACCGACATTCACCGATGCATTGCCGTCCTCGGCTACCGGACCATCCGGCAGGTGGCCATTTGCGTTTCGGTCGCCACAAGTGTCGTGTCGGCCGCCGCCAAGGTCGAAGGCCAGTTGGATTACCGGGAATTGTGGCGGCATTCAGTCGCTACCGGTGCCATCGCCAACCGCCTGGCGGAAATGGTGAATTATCCCGCGCCAGAGGAAGTCTTCACCGCGGGTCTGCTGCACGACCTCGGCAAATTCGTGCTGGAAATCTATTCACCTGACTCCTACTCCCAGGTCATCGGTTCTCGAAAAGGAACGGGCCGGTCCCTGGTGGAGGTTGAACGCGAGGCTTTCGGTTTCGATCACGCCATACTTGGAGAAGCTTTCGGGTTTTCCTGGCGTTTTCCAGGTATGTTGACCCGGTGTTTCGGGCACCACCACGACATCCCTAGTGGCCCCAGTGTCCCCGGTAGCGAAGAGCATGCCGTGGCCCTGGTGGCCCTGGCGGATTATCTGGCCCACACCCTGGTGCCGGCCACTTGCGATCTCGGGTTCGATCCGGTCGCCGTGAACAGGGAAAACCTGCATACCGCGGCCGGTCTGACCACTGAAGAGGTTACTGTTCAAAATACCGTTTTCCAGGACGCAGTCACTCAGTCTGCCAGCTTCCTCGATCTTCACTGATCAGGCCCCACCTGACAGGTGAGGGGCAAAAACCCCTGGCATAACAGCCATTATATTGTAATGTGACATACTGACAGGTCCGGATACCAACATTTACGCGGGATGGGCGCGGTTTGCGATCAGTGGTTCTTTTGAGCAGGAGGCATCGGATCTACTCCGCGGCGGCCTCCTGGGATCTTCCTGAAGTGGAGCTTTTTCTCTACGATTCTCCTTCCGAGGCTCTGGCCCGCATTTCCCTGGGCAAGTCTTCCCTGTTCGTTTTTGATACTCGGGATTACCCCCGCTTCAAGCATGTGGTGCGCAAATTCCTGTCCATGAAGACCGATACCGATCTCGTGATCGTGGGACAGGAAGATTTCCCACCCGATCTGGCCTCGCCCGACCATCCACATGCCGTGCGACCTCTTCCGGCCGATGCCGACCCCGAAGAGATCCAGCAGGTGGTCGAGCGGCTGCTTCGCCTGCGCCGCGTGCGTGAAGGGAGCGGTATCGTGGGCCGCAGCCTGGCCGTCGCGGAAATGTTGTCCCTGATCGCCCACGCCGCGCCTCTGGATGTCAACATTCTCATCCTGGGTGAAAGCGGGACCGGCAAGGAACTGGTGGCCAAAGCCATCCACGACAATTCCGCCCGCAAAGAGGGGCCTTTTGTCAGTCTCAATTGCGGAGCCATGAGCGAGGGTGTCCTGGAAAGTGAACTTTTCGGGCACGTCCGCGGCG
>Ga0164315_10001617_pt1 | contig 16981 bp, 13 predicted proteins | sample GuaBasSedimGuay6_FD_113737 | JGI IMG/M metagenome (GOLD analysis project Ga0164315, IMG submission 113737) | Subseafloor sediment microbial communities from Guaymas Basin, Gulf of California, Mexico - Guay6, Core 4569-2, 0-3 cm | ecosystem: Environmental > Aquatic > Marine > Hydrothermal vents...
CACGTCGGTGATATTGAACTGGAAGGAAGCCTGATAACCAGCCATGATAAACATATTGGGGTAGCCCTGGGACTGCACACCAAACAGGGTACGGATACCGTCTTTATATTTATCGTTAATTTCAAGATCATCCTGGCCAACAATCTGATTATAGATACCGGTCTTCTGTACCTCAAAACCAGTCGCGTAGATGATCAGATCAACCTCGTATTCCTTACCGTCAAAGACCGGCCCTTTCTCGGTGATTTCGTTAACACCCTTACCTTGGGTATCAACTAGATGCACGTTGGGACGATTAAACGTAGGCAGGTATTCATCGTGAAAGCAGGGTCGCTTACACATGAACATATACCAGGGTTTCAGTGCATCGGCGGTCTCTTTATCTTTGACGATCTCACCAATGCGCTCATGAATCCACATCATGTAATCGATATTGGCATTTTCCTGCTTTTGTATCTTCTCTTCGTTGGAGAGCTTGGCCCGATCGGCCTTTTGCTTTTCGGTCATTTGCGGACCATCGATGGTGCGTTGACGCCGCTTGGCTTGCCAGCCCGGCTGTAATTTGCGCGCCCAGTTGGGGTCTGTAGGCCAGTCGTTACGAATATCGATAGACGAAGGTGTCCGCTGGAACACATACAGCTCTTTGGCATTTTCGCCCAGGCCGGGAATAGCCTGCACCGCTGTCGCACCCGTGCCGATAATCGCTACACGCTTGTCGGCAAGCTTGGAGAGGTCATCCCCACAGTATTCATAATCCCAACGAGAAGTATGGAAAGAATGCCCCTTAAAGCGTTCGATACCATCGATTTTCGCCAGTTTAGGCTTGGACATCGGCCCATTGGCACAGATAACAAACTTGGCTTTCATATGATCGCCGCGATCAGTCTTAACGTGCCAGAGTTTTTCCTCATCATTCCACACCGTCGAGGTGACGGTGGTCTGGAATACGGCCAGATCGTAGAGATCATACTTTTTGGCAATGGCCTGGCAATGCTCATAAATTTCAGTTGCCTTGGCGTAGCGATCTTTGGGCACGTAGTCCATTTCATCTAGCAGAGGCAGATAATCGTAGGACACCACATCACAGGCAGCACCGGGATAGCGATTCCAGTACCAGGTACCACCGACATCGGCACCGCGCTCAACAATACGGATGCTATCGACGCCCACTGCGCGAAGCTGCGAAGTGGTCAATAGAGCCGAAAAGCCACCGCCAATGAAAAGCACATCAACAGTATCTGTCAGCGCATCGCGGGACTTAACATCGCGGTTATAGGAATCTTTACCGAAATGCTCCAGAGTACCTTCGAGATTGGAGTTAAACTGCCCGGTACCTTCCGGCCGATAGTTCAGACGCAGATCCCGTTCGTCAGCAAAGCGCTGTTTTATTTCATCGTAATAGGATTGCGGCTTACCGCCATCCCCCGACAATGGGTCAAAGGAACTGAGCTGGGCGACACCATCTTTCCCAGCGACTTGTTTTGATTCTGCCATGCTATAGCTACCTCATAGATTGTTAACAGGGTTTATGAACGGGTTGGAATCACCCATGGTTAGATATGCTAATTCAATACTTGAATGTTGACCCCCAAGTATGCCGTGGAAAGCGTTGATGCGTCAACAGTATTTCTAGCGAGCACATGACATAGCTCAAGGCCCACACTGGAAGTCAGTCGTATCAACCGCGGCATCCCCAACGTCGACCCATTCGTCAATCCATTCGTCAATGAGGAAAGATACATTCAAAGTTTAAGCGGAGATGTCCTGAGTATATCAACACTAAACAAGCCCGGCACTAAACAAGCCAATATCTAAAACCGCTGTTGATCCTGATCAAATCACACCTATCTTGCCCTTGTCCGGGATACCATGGGTGTTTATCCTCCCCGCACTTTCAAATTAATTCGCCATTACCCCAAACCTAAGGAGACAAGATATGAGTGGATCAAATGCTGGCCAGCTGTTTGGCCGAATGGATCGGGACGGCAACGTTTCTATCGAAGACGGTAACGCCGAGATGGTCACCAGTATCGACTCTGACATATGCCCCGTCGGTAGCAACCGCCCGGCAAGAGAAGAGCACCCGGATGGCATCACCCTCACACGCTCGGACGCTGCCAAACTGAGCGTTGTTATAGAAGGTATGTAATTGCAAAGCCAATCACGATGATCGGTCGCAACTACGGCCGATCGCTGACTCCTCAAGCAATTAAATAGGCCGCAATGGCCCACATATTAGCCTGTCACGCAGGTGCCGGCTCCCTTTTTTACTCGGGATTGGTGTCGCGTATTTCATAGAGTGCCGCTTTCGCATCAACGGGCGTGATATATAACAAATATCTGGCGCCAGGTTGAAGCAGATCCATTTCTGAAAGATTATATTGCACACTTAACTTCAGGTATTTTATTTCGCCTGGCTGAATATCAAACTGGAGTTCTTTATCTTTCTCTTCCCAACTAGCCTGCTCAGTCAGGCCTGTTGCTTTTAACAGGTGCTTGCCAGGCCTGAGGCGCAGGTGCTTGTAGGTCTTAAATTTTAAAACACCCACGCTTTCACCATCCAGAATCATATCTGGATAGGAATATCGCAAGGGCTGTACTCCCGGATTATCCGCCTTAGGTCGATAGATATACAGAACGCCCTCATCAGAACTGGCGGGTTGCACCGGCTCAAAGTGGCGCGGCCCCGAACAGGCACCCAAAAATACAATCAACAGCACAGTAATAAATTTACTCAATCCGCACATACTATCTTTTACTCCGGCAATGACTTTTCATCTTAAGGAAGCTCTTGTATCTATTGGTATTGGTCTACACATTTGTTCGTATAGCATGCGTATCTGTTGGTACCGCCTGCGAATCTGTTGGTATAAGGTGCACATCGCGCTGAGGAAAAGGAATCGATATTCCAGCTTCGTCAAAGGCCAGCTTTACCTGTTCCAACATATAAAAATGCACATCCCAGTAGAACTCAGATTTGGTCCACGGCCGTACGGTAAAATCCACCGAGCTATCCCCGTGGCCGGAAACCAGGATATCGGCAACCGGATCCTTAAGGATTTTTTCATTTTTATCGATCACGCCCTGAATTACATCTCTAGCTTTACCTATATCATCGCCGTAACTGATACCGAAGGTCAGATCTACACGGCGTGTTGGCTCCATGAAAATGTTTTTAATACAACCATTCGACAATACTCCATTGGGTATAAACACCACCTGGTTATCGTATGTTTTGAGCATCGTGCTAAATATCTGCACCTGCTCCACCATCCCGGTGAAACCCTGAACCTCAATCACATCACCTACCTTGAACGGTTTAAAGAAAAGTACAATGACACCACCGGCAAAATTCGCCAGGCTACCCTGCAAAGCCAGACCAACTGCCAGACCTGCTGCGCCCAACAAAGCGATCAGAGACGTCGTTTCGACACCGACCATCGACGCGAAGATGATCAGCAGCACTACTTTTAACACTATGCTAGTAAAGCTTAGCAAGAAGCGCTGAAGCGTCGCTTCAACATCGTTCTTATCCATCATCCTGTCAAGAATTTTTAAAAGTCTGCGAATTAACTGCCAGCCCAGGGCCAGGACAAGTATGGCCAGTAATAACTTCGATCCGTACTGAGCTATTACACCGGTCAGATCACCCAGGTTTTCAATTATTTCAGACATATCCATCCCTCTTTATTAGTCTTTATCTTCGTTATTAATCGTTATCTTCGTTGGTTAACTCAAAATGCATTACACCATCATCATTATTTAATCGCAGTGACAAATGATCATCTTCAATATGCAAATTGGCCACCTGATTGAGATCAGTAATGTAGCGCTGATCTAGTTGATAAGTATCACAGGTTTCACTGACTTTTATGTCAAATACTACATGCAATTCCCCCTGACTAAGCTCATAGGACCCAGTTCCGTGGGTACAGTGATTCCACAACCTCACAGAATGATCATCGACCACTTTTATAAAGTAGGTATTTTTGTGTTTGGGTCGCAGCCAATTGCCGTCAGCATATTGAGTACCAATCCAGTGCCACCTGTTAAATTTCAACTTGCGGGAAAAATCGTCCTCGAGCGGAGTTTCTACAGCTTGCGGGTCCTTTTCAGGAGGCCAGCTAAATCGTGCTGTTTGTGTCCACTGCACTTCAATTTCAAAAGGCTCTGTAATGCCGTGTACTAATTTGCGCCTTTTGCCTATCTCTGCATGTAGAGTTTCGACATTTAGTGGCGGGTTTGGCCCTGACAACTGGAGTAATAATAGCTGTCGTTCCTCATCTATGTGAACATTTTCTACTGATAGATCATTTTCCGTAAGCCATGCCTGCAATTCTGTAGATTGATTCGCCTGATAAGCGCCGTCGTACCATACTTCATTACTGTAAAAGTACAAAGGCACTGAAATACCTACCACAAGAATAGCAAAGCCCAGTAAATAATTACGCGTAAACCTGGCAGATTTACCGCGCGCCTTTTTTGGGGATACGCCAACAAATAGAAAAGTAATAGAACCTGCAAAAACCATCGCCGCGAAATTGGTAAAAAATAAGACAAATGCTTTTAAGGCTAGCTCGGATTCCATCATTACCAATAAAATACCCGTTGATGCTAAAGGTGGCAGCAGGGCGACAGCCATGGCCACGCCAGGTATCGCACTGGTCTCTTTACGGGTCATAGTAAAAGCACCACCACTCCCTGCGGCCAAAGCAATAACAAGGTCAAAATACGTCGGCTCTGTTCGCGCCAATACCTGACCTGGAACCACCACCATATCCGGTGAAATCCAGGCGAATACAGCAGATATCAGCACCGCGGTAACAGCCATCAACATTGTTAAGAGCAGCGACTGGAATAAACGATTAGACCAACCCAGTGTTATCGCTGCGGCAGCGGACATAACCGGCCGCATCATCGGTGCCACCAACATGGCGCCGATGACGACTGCAACAGAGTCAGCCAATAGACCACTACAGGCGATAACGGTAGAGACCACTAATAAAAAAGCCATTCGATGCAGAAATGGGCGCTGGTTGTCTTTACCAAATACAAATAAGTCTTCCAGAACCGCTCTACGATCCTCGGACGGAAGCCCACTACTACTATTACTACTATTTTTAGGTGATCTTATAGCATCAAAAAAGCCCATCGCACTTTCCTGCTGCCTTTAACTCTTTGATTATTAAAGCACATCGGCCACCATTCATTCCGTGCTAGTTCGAGAGCACCCATAAAAACAGTCGTAGCCAGTTCGGATACCAGGCGCACGGGCGCAGCAGAAAGTTGGCTGACACACTCAGCACAGACTGATACTCTCTGGCAGGTATCATTTATGGTTGTTCACAAACGCTGATTTAGTCAGGAGAATCAATATGAAATTTGGACTTTCTTTCGCTACTGCGGGTCCGTTCGCCGACCCGGATTTATTTGAAACCCTGGTACTAACTGCAGAAGAAGTAGGTATGGAATCGATCTGGGCCGTGGAACATGTGGTATTACCCCAGGGCTTCCAGTCAAAGTATCCCTACAATAAAGACGGACGTTTCCCCGGTGGCGAAAAAGCGCCGATCCCCGATCCTGTTGTCGCACTTTCTTATGCTGCCGCGATGACCAAAAATATCCGGCTAGCTACCGGCATTATGATATTACCCCAGCGCAACCCCCTGTACGTAGCCAAGGAGTGGGCCTCACTGGATGTGTTATCCAGAGGCAGGGCAATGATGGGCATTGGTATCGGCTGGTTGAAGGAAGAAATGGAAGTTGTCGGCGTCCCCTTTAAAGAGCGCGCCGCGCGCACTGAAGAATGCGTCCGGGCTGTCCGCTCATTGTGGAAGGATGAACCAGAAGCTTTCAAGGGCAAGTATTTCAACTGGGGGCCTCTCAACTCCAATCCTAAACCGGTGCAGAAGCCAGGCGTACCCATCATTGTTGGTGGCAATGTTGAAGGCGCAGCGCGGCGTGCCGCCAGGGTCGGCGACGGTTTTTTCCCGGCTTCAGGAAGCATGAAAACCTTGCCGGCACTACTGGATGCTATGCGTGACGAATGCGACAAACTTGGGCGCAAGCCTGAAGAAATTGAATTAACCGTTGCCCCCGGGCAAATCGATCCAGGAAAAGTGAGCCGCTACGAAGATATCGGCGCCTCACGCTTGATGATATCGCCGCCAGCAATGGACGCGGAGGGCATAAAACGGGGCCTGCACGAATTTGCAGACGCAGTCATCGCCAAAACCGGATAAAGCCAACTAGCGCACCATGCCAACAAGGTGAAGCCCTTGGATCTTGTGCCTATATTTAATATAGACACTTTAGACGCTCAGGTATTCACCGGTACTATCTTAGCTTCAGTAATGGCTACAGTAATTGCTTTGTCAACAGTAATACAGACAATGCCAACAGAGCCTCGATGTTACAAGCACATTGACTTACGCTATGATGGGCATCGCAATATTTTCGTATGTGTTAACAGCATCGGTTGTGGCCGTTTATTTTATGTCTTATGCTCCATTAACTAACCGGCTTATAACGCTTTTTTTTATCAGCACCCTTGCTGGCTGCGCATCTGTAGCGCCTCCTGAAGAAAAACCACAGCAGCAACAGCAAGTCATTGAGCCGGTCGAATGCACACCTCCGCAACCGATAGAACCGGTAGTAAAGGAACTCCCGCCCCCCATACCGGTGCCGGTTTGCCCCAGGCCAAAACCACAAAAATGCCCTGTTTGTCCGGCGGTCATCGTCGCCAACAAACCAGTACTCGGTGAATATGAATTGGTGAATCTGGAGCCACCCGGATTTGACTATCTCGCCAGGATAGATACCGGTGCTACCAGCACTTCCATTCACGCCAGCGAAATAATCCGCTTCGAGCGGGATGGCCAAAAGTGGGTACGCTTTCAACTGGAAAATCCTACTAACAAAGAGCCGGTCATACTTGAACGCAAGCTGGTTCGCAAAATACGCATCAAGCAGGCGGAAACCGGACAGGATCGCCGTTTAGTCGTCATGATGACTTTGCGCATTGGCGGCATAATTAAGTCGGTTGAGGTATCCCTGACGGATCGTTCTCACCTGGAGTATCCAGTACTGATTGGCCGAAATTTTCTTCTGGATGCGGCGGTCGTTGATGTCAGCCTGCGGCGCAACGCAGACTAGGCTTACCACTTGCTCTGGTTCTCCACGATGCGACTCTCTAGAATGCGCCTTGCCAGACCACAACATGCCATCACCACAAACCAGAACACGACACGCTGAAATATGACATCCCGAAATCAGATATACCTGTTATCCGCGATATTAATCAGTGTCGGTCTCGGGCTGACTTCCTACAAATTCTTTTCCCTGCATTTCCCGCTAACACCCGGGAGCGTGCGTACGGTCTGGAATGTCGAAGCAAAGATTTCGTTTAATTCGGAAGGTCCATCCGCGTTAGCCGACCTGGCATTACCCAACACCCAGAATAATTACGAGATACTTGATGAGACATTTGCCTCGTCAGGGTATAAGTTCAACATTCAAAACTATTCCGGTCAACGCCGAGCTATCTGGACTAATACCGATATCTCCGGCCAACAAAACCTTTATTACAGTCTACAGATTACACCCCGTATTGAGCGAGAAAGTGCCGACATGGCTACCAGAACGGTGACGCAATATGTGTCTAAACCAACGTGGTTACCAGCACAACACGAAGCAGCGATGAGTATTATCGAAGCGGCAAAGAAAAATGCTTCCTCACCTGATATGTTTACCCGTGAAGTGCTCAAGATTGTCAGCGGCGATCCGCGAGCAGAGGATATTCACGTACTATTTAGCTCCGACAAGGATCTGTCCCGCGCTAATATGGCATTAAAATTACTCGCCCAGGCAGGGGTTCGCGCTCATATTATTCGCGGCGTGCAGCTAGGCAACCGTACTCACAATGATCCTCCTGTCGAGCTTATTGAGGTTAACGAAGCATCTGGCTGGACTATCTACAACCCGGATACAGCTACAGCTGGCTTACCTGATAATTTCTTTATCTGGCAACGGGGCGGACCATCCCTACTGGATATCGAAGGTGGCAGTCGCTCTAAAATTCGTTTCTCCGTGTTGTCGAATGTCATTCCAGCAAAAAACATTGCGCTTAAATTAGCCAGGGAGAAAACCGTTGCACTGGTCGACTTCAATATTTACAGCCTGCCTGTAGAAAAACAAAATGTTTTCAAGCTATTGTTCCTGGTACCCATCGGCGCCCTTATCGTCGTCATCTTTCAGATACTGATTGGCGTGCGTACCTCTGGAACATTTATGCCCGTGTTAATAGCAATGGCGTTTATTCAGACAACCCTGCTAACCGGCATTGCCATACTTATTACACTGGTCAGTACCGGGCTATGGATACGTTCTTACCTGAGCAAAACGGATCTGCATATGACGGCAAGAATTGGGGTGGTTCTGATCATCGTCGTCATGCTCATGGTCGGGTTCAGCGTGATCAGTCATAAACTCGGTCTGGATCAGGCGCTCAACATGACTTTTTTCCCGATGGTAATACTCGCCTGGACCATCGAACGAATGTCAATCATCTGGGAGGAAGACGGTCCACTTGAAGTAGCTATTCAAGGTAGCGGAAGCCTGCTGGTTGCCATAGTCGCTTATCTCGCCATGAGCAATGGGCTGGTTGAACATCTGACCTTTAACTTCCCCGAACTACTCCTCGCCGTGTTAGGTGTTATCCTGCTATTGGGTCAGTACACCGGATTCCGGCTATTTGAACTTTACCGATTCCGACATATGGACAATTAGAGAGCTGATCAAGTCATGGAACAGACTCTCACGCTCATAATAGCCAACGACAGTATCGGTGCGAGCACTCAGCCCTCAAATCTCAACCCCCTAAGCGACAAGCCATTTCAACTAAACTTAATCAGGTCACTCAAATGCTGTGGCTGAAAAGGCGCAACAATCTTCGTGCCAAAGGTATTCTGGGCATTAATGAGCGTAATATCGCCTATATATCCCGCTACAATGAACGCAAAAGATTCCCGCTGGTAGACAACAAACTACTCACTAAACGAGCCGCTCAACAAGCTGGTATCGCCGTACCAGAACTGTATGGCGTTATCGAATCTACTTATCAACTCAGAACACTAGCCAACCTGCTAGAGCCACTTGACCAGTTTGTCATCAAACCGACCAGGGGCAGTGGCGGAAAAGGAATTTTAGTGCTTTCCCGGCAGGACGAAAGAAACTTCGTCAAACCCGGTGGGCAGATACTTAGCCTGGCAGAAATCCGCCATTACATATCTAATATACTCAGCGGCGTTTACAGCCTCGGTGGCCAGCCGGACTCGGCGTTCATCGAAGCCCTGGTGATCTCCGATCCAGGCCTCGAGCAATACAGTTATGAAGGACTACCCGATATTCGCGTGGTTATATTCCAGGGCTTTCCCGTTATGGCTATGCTCCGTTGCCCAACCCACGCATCGGATGGCAAAGCTAATCTTCACCAGGGGGCTGTTGGTGTCGGTATCGATATCACCACGGGGAATGCACTTCACGCGGTGCAGAATAACCGCGTTATCAGCAACCATCCCGATACTGGCGTGGACTTCTCGGATCTGGTCATCTCTGAATGGACAACATTACTGACACTGGCCTCCAGCTGCTACGAGTTAACCGGCTTAGGTTACCTGGGCAGCGATATAGTGATTGATCGAAGCCACGGGCCGCTGTTACTCGAGATCAACGCACGCCCCGGACTCAGCATTCAAACAGCCAGCGGTATTGGTTTACGTGATCGCCTGATGACGATACAGCAATTGCCCAAGAGCAACTGGGATATCGAGGCGAGGATCGCTTACATCATGGCAAATTTTGGCGCGATCGATATAGAGCCCGCCGCCGCAGGGGTTAGGGGATGTTAGGCGTGCCCGCAAGTTCATTGTCGCCGCATAGCTGCAGTAGTGGCTTACTCAATACCTGCCATGCGTTGGCAAGCAGCAGCGTCTGGGCCTCCTCGGTGGGATGGAGGCCATCGGCCTGCATCAATTCCTTACGATCAGCTACGCCGGCCAGAAAAAACTCCAGCAGGGGAACCTGTTCGATACTCGCTGCACTGACAATGGCCTGCTCAAACAGTCGCCGATAGCTTTCACCGTAGTTTGGCGGAATCAAAATACCTAAAAATATTGGCTGGGCACCTGCTGCGCGGACCAAACGTGCCATTTGTTGTAAGTTACTTTGCATCTGAGCCGGTGGCAAACCCCGCAGGCCGTCATTACCGCCCAGTTCAACCACGACCAGGGCTGGCCGAAACCTGCTTAGCAAATCCGGCAAACGGACAAGCCCCCCAGCTGTGGTTTCACCACTTACTGATACGTTGTACACGGCAACTTCCGGACATTGCCCGTGCAGGCGATTTTCCAGCAAAGCCACCCAGCCATACGACTTGTCAATACCGTACGCTGCACTGATACTATCGCCGAGTATCAGCAACCCAGCTGGTTGCTGTTTGGGCAGGGAAGAAGCAATAACCTTATCACCTGGCCATTGACCGCAAACAACGACTAAGAAGAGTAGTAATAACCTTAATGCCATGAACAAAATTCCTGATATTGACCAAGCTGTACCCGCAACACCGCATCTACCTGCACCGGCACTTTTACAGGCTCAATCGCTGGGTAAAACTGTGCCCGGCCCGGATGGCGAACTGACGCTGCTCGAAGACATTGATTTTACCCTATCATCCGAGCAAAGCGTGGCAATAACCGGCCCTTCTGGCAGCGGCAAATCAACACTGTTGGGTTTGCTGGCCGGGCTGGATATACCTACTTCCGGCCAGGTACTGCTTGATGGCCAGACATTTAGCCAGCTAGATGAAGATGGCCGTGCCGTTCGTCGCGGGCAATTGTGCGCGTTTGTATTCCAGCATTTTCACCTCGTCAATGATCTAAACGCAGTTGAAAATGTCATGCTGCCACTGGAATTAAAAGGAGTCGAGCATCCACAACAAGCCGCACGCCACTGGCTGGAGCGAGTTGGTCTGGAGCATCGCTTTAAGCACTTCCCCTCGACCCTCTCTGGTGGCGAACAGCAACGCGTAGCCCTGGCGCGGGCCTTCGCAATGCAGCCTCGCCTGTTATTTGCCGATGAACCCACGGGCAGCCTCGACCATGCCAATGGCAAACGCGTCAGCGAATTATTGTTTGACCTTAATCGCGAAACGGGCACCGCGCTGGTCCTGGTCACCCATGACGAGCACCTGGCAATGCGCTGCCAACGGCGTCTCCGCCTCGAAGAGGGTCGTCTTTTTGAAGATCAGCCTTCTATAGACCAGGCTTCTATAAACCAGGCTTCTATAAACCAAAGTTCCGTGGCAAAGCCATCAACAGAGAAACCACCAACCGCGGCAAGGTCCACCGAACAAATCTCGAGTGATCAAACCTTGTCCGAGAACACCCGATGATCAACAACTGGCTGCGCCCCTGGCGAGATAGAGCATTTCAACTGCTCGCTCTGGCCATTACCATTGCCGGGTTCGCCCTCTCTTCGATCATTCTACTGCACGCTGAACTCGAACAGCGTTTTGCTGTTCGGACTGCGGAAATGCTCGGCGGTGATTTAGCCTTAACCGGCACCCGGGCACCAGAACCTGCCCAACAATTACTATTTAAAAATAGCGCCTCCAGCGCTGTCGTAGATTTTTCTACCGTGCTCGTGCACAACGATCAATTACTACTGGTCAGCGCCCGTGCAGTGGATAGGAAATACCCTTTATACGGGCAAATGCAAACCGCTAGCGGCCGCTTTGAACCTGCCCGGCCAACACCAAACGGCCCCGCCCCGGGGGAACTATGGGTGGCAGACCAGGTTCTGGACCGCCTTAATGTCGAACCCGGTGATCACCTGACCATTGGCAGTAAAACCCTGAAGTTAAGCGCAATTATTCGACAACTGCCGGATCAAAGTGCCGGTTTTTATAGCATGAGCCCTCGTGTCGTATTTAACCAGGCAGACCTGGAGGCCACTGGTGTTCTCGGCCCTGGCACGCGACTTCAGTATCGACAGATGATCAGCACTGACAGTGCAACACTTGCCCAACTGCAAAAGAATCTGAACGCCACACTAAGACCAGATCAACGACTGGAAGATATTGATAATGCTGCAGTGCGTTCCATGGGCCCACTGCGACAGTTAACTCTGTGGGCAAACCTGGCTGTGTTACTGGTGAGCATGCTCTGCGGCGCGACTATTTATCTGGCAACGTCGGAGAGAGTCGCTCAGCGTGCTCGGTTAGCCGGTTTATTACGAAGCTTCGGTGCCCGCCGCCAACAGATTATCACTCGCCTGTTAGGTACGGAATTTATTGCCGTGCTTCCTGCATCCGCTACTGGCAGCCTGTTGGGTATCGCCTTAATCAGCGCACTCCACCAGTATCTCGGCTGGCAAGGCCCACTCGCAGCCACATCTATTCAGTGGCTTACGATACTGTTCGCTCCCCTGGTTCTTTGGCTGGCGTTCGCCCTGCCCCGCCTGACGGCCCTGGTGCGCATACCAGCAATGGACATACTCAATAAACGCAACAAACAACAAGCTCTGTCCACCAATATTGAATTCGCCGCAGCGCTTGGCGCACCGGTGCTACTGGCAGGGTTTTTAACCGATTCACTGAGCGACCTCGGTAGCCTGTTGCTGTTGCTCGTCGTTCTTGGCGCAGGTTTACCGGCTTTGTTATGGCCGCTACTTAAAGGGCTCAACCTGATTAGCGCAAAATTACCCCTGGCCCCCCGACTTGCCCTGCGCCGCCTCAGTCGCCGTCCCTCTCTCACTTTACCCCTGCTAGCTTCACTGACCCTGGCCATGGCGGTCCTGTCTCTGGCCGGCCAGACCGGCAACCAGTTACTTGATGACTGGCGCACGCGCTTGCCGGAACAGGCTCCCAATCATTTCGTACTCAACATGTTTGAAGCAGATTTCGAAACCTTTAATCACTGGCTGGAAAAACAACAGGCAATTACGCAACCGCTCTATCCTATCGTTCGGGGCCGCCTGACAGAAATAAATGGCGAACCTGTCAGTAAAGCCGTCACCAAAGAAAAAGAGAATAATAACGAAGCCCTTAATCGTGATCTCGCGTTGACCGAAGCCGCCGACATGCTGCCTAGTAACAAGATCAACTCCGGGGCGTGGCACCCGGCAAAAAATACCGTATCGGTGGAACAGGAATTAGCGGATAGACTCGGTCTAAAGCTGGGCGACAAACTTATGTTCATCACCAGTCGCGGTTCAGTGAACACCACCATCGCAAGCCTGCGAGAGGTTGACTGGGACACATTTGAACCAAACTTTTACTTTATGTTTTCACCAGGGGGCCTGGCGAACCAGGACGTCACCTGGCTCACCGGCTTCTGGTTGCCGGAAGGGGATGGTGCCCGCTTAGCGGAGCTGATCAAGCTACTGCCCCACATTACCCTGCTCGACGTTAATACCCTGCTGGAAAAAGCCAATGACATTATCAGTCAGGCCAGTGGCGCAACAGCCTTACTGGCGGTACTGCTGATGCTTTCTGCCATGCTGGTGCTTGCCGCCGCATTATTGGGTGGGCAAAGCCAACGGGGTCGAGATAACGCTTTATTACGAACGCTGGGTGGCAACCGCCACCTGCTTTATCGGGTAGTGTGGGCGGAGTTTATAACCCTCTGTGGATGCGCAGCAGTGGGCGCCATAATTATCATCGTCGCCACCTTATACCCACTGACTGCCAGGCTGTTTAACGATCAACCGCAGTTTTCGATATGGTATTTGCTGCCTTTGCTATTAGGGTTTGGCGTCGCTATTGTCGGCGTCATGGCCAGTCGTGGAGCTTTGAATATACCGGCTTTGAGTTTGTTGAGGGATGAGGCGTAAATTAAAACACCAGACGTGATGTTCTTGTTTGAGACCACAGGGCATTTTTCAAAAACCCGGGCGTGCAAGAATTCTGGCAACTGTCCAGAAAGGCCTACAGTACCGATTTCTGCTCTTACATAGATAATATGATAAGCGAAGCGCATACCATGGAAATCAAGAGCTCATTTAGTCATAAGCTTAATAAAGAATCTTCGCAACCAGAATAATATTTATCAAATACTTATAGTATTTGCCTACAACTACTATTTTCTGGGATAAGACGGATTATGCCTTCGCAAACGATACTAGAAATCGGGACAGTCAATTCGCTTTGGAGATACCCGGTAAAATCCATGGGCGGCGAGAGCCTTAGTGAAGCCTGCATCCACAACGGCGGGGTTTTGGGTGATCGAGCATATGCGGTTATTGATCCGACCAATGGCAAGATAGCCAGTGCCAAGCACCCTCGAAAATGGGCGAAGCTTTTGGAAATGTCGGCAACCTACGGTAGACCACCAGATGCCACTTCCCCCCCGCCTCCGATATGCATCAAGTTTGCCGATGGCACAGAAATCATCAGCGATGACGTGGAACTTAACGCCTCGCTATCGGAACAACTGGGTCGGGCCGCCGTACTAACAACTACGCGTCCTGAATCAGTTAGCCTGGAGCGAGTGGATCCTCTACTGGGTGAGGAAAACATTCTCGATATCGGTGAACTAATGATGGAAGGCCGATTCACTGATTATGCTGCTATCCACCTGTTGACTACGGCAACGCTGTCACAACTTAGCCAGCTCGCTCCGCAGTCGGACTTTGATGTAAGACGATTTCGACCAAACATAGTCATTGAGACAGCCGAAGACCAGGTTGGATTTGTGGAGAATAACTGGGTAGGTAGCACGATCGCCATTGGTGACGAGGTACGCCTGAAGGTAACGGACCCCAGCCCAAGATGCCTGATACCCACCTTAGCTCAGAGGGAACTCAAACAAAATGCACAAGTCCTGCAAGCTATCGCAGCTCACAACCGGATTTCCGTACCAGTGCTCAATGGAGGTCTTGCGGCATGCGCAGGTGTATACGCCTGTGTTATTCAGCGCGGAATAGTGCGCCCTACAGACAAGGTGCGGGTTGAAATCACAGGCTAATGCAGTGACATTTCAATTTGCATTCTAGTTTGCATAGCAATGCGTATTTACATAAGAGCGGTCTCCGGAAAACGCCAAACAAAATCACCTATAATATCTACTAACAAGTATCAGACAATTCAAACTACTCACCTTAGTTGAAAGGCATTATCCATGACAGCACCAGGCAGCACTCCTTCATCCTCTAACAATGCGACTCAACTAGACGCCGTCATTGTCGGCGCTGGCTTCGCGGGCCTTTATATGCTCCATAAACTTCGCGAGCAGGGCTTGACGGCAAAGATTTTTGAAGCCGGTAGCGGCCCCGGCGGCACCTGGTTCTGGAATCGCTATCCCGGTGCCCGGGTTGATATTGAGAGCATGCAGTATTCTTATCAATTCTCCGAAGAACTACAGCAGGAATGGCAATGGTCGGAGCGATATGCCCCTCAGGCAGAGTTACTCGACTATATTAATCACGTCGTCGAGCGCTTCGATCTTGCTAAAGATATCCAGTTTAATACTCGGCTTGAGTCGGCCATTTTTGACGAGGGTAGTAAGCGATGGCAAGCCACAACCAGTAACGGCGAGCACATCTCAGCCCGTTACTGCATTATGGCCACGGGTTGTCTGTCTGCTGCTAATACGCCAAACATTGCTGGCATCGATTCTTTCACTGGGCCTGTTTACCATACGGGGGAATGGCCCCATGAAGCCGTGGATTTTAGTGGCAAGCGGGTCGGCATTATCGGCACTGGCTCGTCGGCCATTCAGGCGATCCCCATAATCGCCGAGCAGGCAGAACATTTAACAGTCTTTCAACGCACGCCAAATTTTTCCGTACCCGCCCACAATAAAGCCCTTGATCCTGACTACGTAACAGACATCAAACAAAATTATGCAAGCCTGCGCGAAAGAGGTAAACAGGGATTCACCGGTTTTGACACACAGTCGAACGAAAAGGCAGCGACGGAGATGTCCCCTGAAGAGATCAAGGCAGAACTGAATAAACGCTGGGAAATGGGCGGGTTGAATTTTTATGGTGGCTTTGCCGATTTTATGATTAATAAAGAAACCAATGACCTCATCGCCGACTTCGTCCGTGAAAAAATCGCACAAAAAGTAAAAAACCCGAAAACTGCTGCCTTACTCTCACCAAAAACCGTATTTGCCTGCAAACGTCTGTGTGCAGACACCGGTTATTTTGAAACCTACAACAGGGACAACGTCACTCTAGTAGATATTGCCACGACGCCAATCGACTCCATTACCGAGACCGGTTTGCGTATGGGCCAAGGCGATCAAGCGCAGCAGCATGACTTCGACGTGTTGGTATTTGCCACCGGTTTCGACGCCATGACCGGCTCACTAAATAAAATCGATATTCGCGGCATTGGCGGTCAAAGCCTCAAGGAAAAGTGGTCGGCCGGGCCTCGCACTTACCTGGGTTTGTGCTCCGCCGGTTTCCCCAATCTATTTACCATCAGCGGGCCGGGTAGCCCATCCGTATTCACCAACATGGTGACCTCCATCGAGCAGCACGTGGAATACATTGGCGACATTATCACTTATATGGATAACAACCACTTCACGACTATCAGTGCTAACAATGATGCCGAGGATCAGTGGGTTAATCACGTCAACGAAGTCGCCAACGCAACCCTGCTCAACTCCTGCAGCTCCTGGTACCTGGGTGCCAATATCCCAGGTAAGGAAAGAGTGTTTATGCCCTATATCGGTGGCTTTCCTCCCTACGTAGAAAAATGCAACGAAGTGGCTGCGAAAGGTTATGAAGGGTTTACCCTGTCGTAAATGGATGTCATAAACAGGTGCCGTAACTAGGATGTCGTTAACATGTGTCGTAAACGGTTATTTTCGGTGCTCACCCACCAGAACTACGCTTACAGGTTCAACATAATTTAAAGAGGAGAAAGTCATTAACAAACTAGAAATCACACCATCCAGCTATGACTTCAGCG
>Ga0164315_10001621_pt1 | contig 16964 bp, 14 predicted proteins | sample GuaBasSedimGuay6_FD_113737 | JGI IMG/M metagenome (GOLD analysis project Ga0164315, IMG submission 113737) | Subseafloor sediment microbial communities from Guaymas Basin, Gulf of California, Mexico - Guay6, Core 4569-2, 0-3 cm | ecosystem: Environmental > Aquatic > Marine > Hydrothermal vents...
ATTAAAACGGCTTTTTTGACGGTTCTTTTTAATGATGTTTGGTATATGATGGATTCAGAGATGGCTTGTAAACGGCGATACACTGACTTAACCATGATTATCCGCCCGGATTTTCGCGAACTACCATTGTATGATTTTATCTTGGAATTTAAGTATTTAAAATTAACGGAAGTCAAGTTGAGCGGTGCCGAAGTCAAAAAACTGAGTCTAAAAAAATTGAAAGCCTTAGAACCGGTGAAAGAAAAATTAGCGGAAGCGAAACAGCAATTGCTTGATTATCAAACTTGTTTGGAAGAAGAATGCCATGAAGTGTTAAAATTACAACTTATTAGTGTTGTTGCGGTGGGGTTTGATAGAGTGGTGTGGCAGAAGGTTTTGAAACAGTGATGAAAATTGAATAGGATTCAATAATACCCGAAATTAAACCTGCCAGGTTTTTAAAACCTGGCAGGTTTAGACATTTAAGATTTTGGTATTATTAAATCCTGATTCCTAACCTTAAAAATCTTTAGTTAAAATCCGGCTTTATCATACCAGCGTTTAGCTTCATCTAAATCTTTTTCTACGCCACGCCCTTGTTCGTATAAATTGCCTAAAGTTGCTTGCGCTCCGATTAAACCTTGTTCCGCCGATAAACGAAACCAATGAACTGCTTGAACGTCGTCTTGTTCGACACATTCACCTTGCATATACATAAACCCTAAACCATGTTGTGCTAAATCAAAACCTTGCTCTGCTGCCATTCGCATCCAATGTACCGCTTCTTTTTCATTAACAACTTGCCCTAAGCCATTTTGAGCCATGATAGCCAGACGATATTGTGTTTCCGGATTGCCTGCTTGTGCTAATGGCAAAAGTAATTTATAAGCACTCGCAAATTCTTTCGTTTCAAAGGCGGCTATTCCGCTCTGTAGAGCCATCATGTATTCAGCAGATTGCTTTTCGTTTGATTGTTCAGTCATTGATATTAAACCTATAACGAGTTTAGAAATCAGATTTTTTTCAAAAATAGGATTTCTTTATTGCTAATCAATATGGGTGCGCCCACCCATATAATTTTGCAAGACTTTAGGAATCGCAATACGCCCTCCCTCATCTTGAAAGTTTTCCATTATCGCAACTAAGGTACGCCCAACCGCTAAACCGGAACCGTTGATCGTGTGTAGTAGGCTTGGTTTTTTTGTTTTGGAATCACGCCAACGAGCTTTCATGCGCCGTGCTTGGAAGGCTTCATAGTTACTGCATGAAGAAATTTCCCGATATTTTTGTTGCCCTGGGAGCCAAACTTCTAAATCATAAGTTTTAGCCGCAGCAAAGCCTAAATCCCCGGTGCATAAGCTAACCACGCGATAAGGTAACTCTAAACGTTGTAATACGGTTTCTGCTTGCCCGGTTAATTCTTCCAGGGCTGTATAGGAATTTTCGGGCTTAACGAGTTGTACTAATTCAACCTTTTCAAATTGATGTTGGCGAATCATTCCCCGCGTATCTTTGCCATAATTACCGGCTTCGCTACGAAAACAAGGGGTATGGGCAACAAATTTCGCTGGCAAATCGTCTGCTTTCCAAATCACATTGCGGGCAATATTAGTCACCGGCACTTCAGCTGTGGGTATTAAGTAGTAATTATATTCAGCAATATGGAATAAGTCTTCTGCAAATTTAGGTAATTGCCCGGTACCTTGTAGGCTTTCAGCATTAACAATGTAGGGAACATTAACTTCAATATAGTCGTGTTCCTCGGTATGCAAATCTAGCATAAATTGAATTAAGGCGCGGTGCAGTCGTGCTAAAACTCCGCGTAGTAATGAAAAACGGGAGCCTGTGATTTTTACCCCGGTTTCAAAATCCAGTAATTCTAAGTCGGTGCCTAAATCAAGATGATCTTTGTGGGAAAAATTAAAGGTTGTTGGTGTTCCCCATCGGCGTTCTTCGATATTATCTGCTTCGTTTTGACCAATAGGTACCGTGTCGTGGGGGATATTAGGTAGCCCCATCAGTAAATCATTCAATTGGCTCTGAATAGTTTCCAATTGTGCTTCGCACGCTTTGAGTTGTTCACCGAGTTGTGAAACATTTTCTAATAATGCGGTGACATCGGAGCCGGTGGCTTTTGCTTTACCGATGGCTTTGGAACGGTGATTACGCTCGCTTTGTAATTGTTGGGTTTCCACTTGACATTGTTTACGAGCGGCTTCTAATTCTGCCAAGCGATCATGGTCAATAACCACCCCACGGTGAGCTAATTTTTCGGTGACTTCATCTAAATGATGGCGTAAAAGTTGTGGATCGAGCATATTCAGTTATCAGTAATTAGTTATCAGTTGTCAATTTCTCTTTTCCAAGAATAACTACAAGGATTGTATATAAGAAGGGATTAAAAATGCTAACTACAAGGATTGTATACTCTTTGCTGTAACAAACTTAACTTTTTTCAATGAGGTAGCCATTGCACAAAAAAGACTTTAGGGATCCAAGATAAAAGGTAAATGTCGGGTTACGTTTTTTTGCTGCGCAAAAAAATCTAACCCGACCTACCTGGCTAAATCCGTCGTGGCTGTATCTAAAAAGTTGGTTTTGTACATAGCGTTAAAGTCCAAGTTGTTGCACTACTTCTGCAAGTGGTTTTCCGCGTTCACCAGCAGCAGTGGCTCTTTTTTGTTGCAAAAGCCTTTCGCGTACACTTGTTCTTATTTCAGGTTCTTTATTATTAAGTACATTAAACCATTCTGTGAATTTTTGTTCAATCACTTCTTCAATCAGTCCTTTGAATTCTTGTTCAGTCATTTGTGCAACGGTTGTTGTCATATTTATCTCCTGTTTTTGACAATGACGACAAGAAATACTATTTTTAAAAAATAGTATTTCTAAAAACGTTCAGAAAAATAATTTTACACGAGCAACCTGACAGGTTTTTGAAAGTTATTTACCTGAAAACCTATAATATGCAACTAGCCCTTCACCATTTGCAATGTTTTCTTGCGTTGCCGACGGCTCAAAAATCCCAGACTAATACCCACAAACCCTATCAATAATGGCATTAATCCAATATTGATGAATTTCATCTGAGTTTCCAGACTTTCAATGTTTTTCTGTAACTCATGTTGAACATTGCGGAGTTCTTTGCGAATTTTGATTTTTTCGGCGCGGAAACGATCAATTTCTTGTTCTTGTTGGACACTGAGCATGAGTTCATTGCCTTTTTGTTTTTGTTTTTGCAAATCACGAATTTTTTGATCCGCTTCTTGCAAACGCGCTTGCAATTCCTTTTCTTTTTCACGGAATTGTTGTTCCGCTTCTTGTTGGATTTCTTCGACTAATGTGAAGGAACGTGCAAAGTTTCCCCGATTGCGCACACTAATCAGATCATTACTACCACTGAGATTGTCTAAGGCATTAGAAACTAAAGTGGCATTAGCGGCATGGGGCAGGGCAACCCGTTGTCCAAAAATGTTTTGCACCTGTACCCAGAATTTGTCTTCTAATAGATCTGTATCGGCGACGACAATGAGGTTAATTGATTCAACAGATTCTGTTAGATGTTGGCTATCAGATTCAGGTTGATCGGAAATTTCACTTTCATCACTTTCATTATCTTTAGGTTTGCCGTCGGGAAAAGCGGTTTTCACTTTGCCAGTAATGCGAGCGGCTAAAGTAAATTTGCCTTCAGGCTTAAATTCACGCACTAAATTTTCAGGTTCTGCGAAAAATCCCAGTTTGGAGGTTTCGATTTGCATGGATTTTTCGCCCGATACAATTAAGGGTATGATTTCAGTTTCGACATCCCCTTTTTCTACTATCGCACCCGGGGTTGCCAAGACAATATTGCCTAATTTACCGGTGATAATATCTTCTGTGTTGAAATACTGCTCTCCATCTAAATCCATCCAAACAGGATAAGTTATCACTGTCGCACGATTAGCTTTTTTCACCTGTACTTTTTGAGCGGTGCGGAGATTACCCACGACTTTGTCAGAGGCGATTTCTAAGCCCCAAGCATCAAATAATTTGCTCAAATCAGAGTTACGAGGTGCTTGCATGGCGGCAAAGGGATTTTTTGGATCCGTGGGGGGGACATAAGCCTCCGAATAGGGATCGGCAAATACAATCACTCGTCCTCCTTTGAGAACAAATTGGTCAATCGCGTATAAGGTGCTATCACTGAAATCTTTGGGATGGACAATCATCAATATATCGACATCATCAGGGATAACTTCAACATCCGTTTCGACATTTTGCACCTCAAAAAGTTGCTTCAAGTGATCAACTATCATCCAGGGTTCGACGGCGTTTTGCGTGGGAAAAAGTGAAGCCTTGGTATTACCTTGTATAGGCAAGCTGCTCATTAAGCCCACGACTTTTTGTTTGGGGTTAGCCAGTTGATAAATCAGTTTGGTGAGATCATATTCCAAAAATTCCGCCCGATTAGGGGTGAAAAAGGGAATGCTTTCTTCATCATCGGTAGAACTGGTAGCCGCCAAACCAAAATAAAACATCGTATTGCTACTATCCACAGGCACACCTTGCAAACCATAACCTTCCGCTTGATCCTCTGCTTCCGAAAAAGGTTCGGGATCAACAATCTGGAGCTTGATGTTATTGCCAGCAGCCCGTTGGTATTCTTCCAGTAGCTCGCGCACACGTATCGTATAACTATTGATACCAGGTAGGCTAGTCGCTAATTTCTGCGATAGAAAAAAACGCAGCGTGACCGGTTCCTCCAAATTTTTAAGGATATTCTTAGAGCCTTCGGATAGGGTATAAAGCTGATTTTCCGTTAAATCTAATCGCGCCGTTTTCAGTGTTTTATCACTGATGATATTGACAGCAAGCAATAGGGCAATTGCGATTAGCAAGCCACTGGTTGTGAGTATTTTGATATTCATTTTTATACCTTTTGGTTTAGTCAGCTTTCTTCATTTCAATCAAGATAGCGGTTGCAAACAACCAAAACGCTATCAAAGAAAGGAAATAAATGAAGTCTCGCAAGTCCAGGACCCCTTTACTAATCGCACTGAAATGGGTCAAAAAGCTAAATGAGCTGATGGTTTCAACAATGACTTGGGGAGCCCAGCCACTAAAAAAGTCTAATACCAGCGGAAAGCCGCTGAGGATAAATGCCAAACAAACTACCACGGTAATCACAAAAGCGATCACTTGGTTTTTGGTTAAGGCGGAAATACAGGAACCAATGGCTAAAAATGCCCCTGCCATCAATAGGCTACCAATATAGCCGGCAATAATGACGGCATTATCCGGATTACCCAGATAGTTAACACTAATCCACATAGGAAAAGTGAGAATGAGGGCAATTGCGGTAAATGCCCAAGCTGCCAGAAATTTACCTAATACCGCTTCGGTAATGGTGATAGGCAAAGTCAGCAATAGCTCAATTGTACCCCCTTTGCGTTCTTCAGCCCATAAGCGCATAGATAAGGCGGGTATCAAAAACAAATATAGCCAGGGGTGAAAGGTAAAAAATGGTGATAAATCTGCTTGCCCCCTGGCAAAGAAATTACCTAAATAAAAGGTAAATATACCACTCAAAAACAAAAATATTACAATAAATACATAAGCAATGGGTGTGGCAAAGTAACTAGCAAGCTCTCGCCGAAATAACACCCAAATTAGGTTTCCACGCATAAATTTTAACTCCTGTTTTAGTTATCAGTTATCAGTAAAAAGAAATCCGATTTTTTCAAAAATCGGATTTTTAATACGATGATTAAAAGAAATTTTTAGAAACACCATTAACCATTATACTGTTGTAATAGAGCGAAATACTTCATCTAAACGCCCTTTATTAACATGAAGTTCTTCTACTTTCCATTGTTGGTTGCGAGCATGTTGGCTGATTTCGCCAATGATGGAACGATGTGCATGGGGAAAAATTTGATAACTCTGCATTGAATTATTTTTAGCCAAAGTTTCTAATTTTTGCACCCCAGGCAAATTTAACAAGGATTGACGTATTTGCTTCGCCTTAGCAGTGCTGCAATGCAATGTCATTGTGACCGCATTGTGAAATTGAGATTTAGCTTCTAATTCTGCGGGAGTGCCATCAGCTAAAATTTTACCGTCAGCAATAATAATAGCGCGAGTACAAACCGCATGAACTTCTTCAAGAATATGGGTGGATAGGATAATCACCTTTTCTTCCGCCATATTTTTAATGAGGGTACGCACTTCGTGCTTTTGATTTGGATCAAGTCCATCGGTAGGTTCATCTAAAATCAACACTTCTGGATCATGCAGTATCGCCTGCGCTAAACCAACGCGACGTTTAAAGCCCTTAGAAAGGGTATCAATAGATTGATACAGAACGCCTTCCAAATGAACTTTTTTCACTGTATCTTCAATCCGACTTTGTTTATTGCTTCCCCGTAAACCACGCACTTGTGCTACAAATTCTAAAAAACTTGCAGGTGTCATATCAGGATAAGCCGGCGCACCTTCCGGCAAATAGCCAATACGCTGCTTGACGGCTAGGGGATTTTGAACAATATCATGTCCATTAACGGTCACACTACCGGCACTAGGCGTTAAAAAACCAGTAATCATTTTCATCGTCGTAGACTTACCCGCTCCATTGGGACCTAGAAAGCCTAATACTTCACCTTGCTTCACCTGGAATGATATATCATTGACAGCCATTAATGAACCAAAGTCTTTGGATAATTTTTTTATTTCAACCATTTTTACAATTTTATAAGTTGTTGAATTATCAAGTTATTTTAAATGATGAGTAAGGGTATCTTTCTAAAAATGTTTAAATAATGGGGATAATTTTAAAATTTTCAAGGTGGATTATCAGTTATAATGGAGTTGCGATTAAATATCCAAACCTGCCGGTTTAATTTCGGGTATTATTGAATCCTAATTCCCAAGTCCCTTAATGTGATTTATCTGAAAAACGATCTAATGAGGTTTTTATGTTATTGAAAAAATTACTTTATTTATTACTGTTAACGGGTTTAGCCTTAGTGCCGCCCCTTACAGTACAAAGTGCTACTTATTATGTTTCCAGTTCAACGGGAAACGATGCAAATGATGGCATTAGCGAATCCACTCCCTGGCAAACCATTGGCAAAGTCAATGAGGTGACATTTGATGAAAACTCTAGCATACTCTTCAAACGTGAAGATATTTTTCGGGGTGCGATTAGTTCCTATAAATTCCAAACAGGGCTCACTTTTGGAGCTTATGGTAGTGGTGACAATCCAATCATAGCTGGCAGTGTCCAAATAACGGGTTGGAAACAAACTGAACATCCTGCATTAGGCTCAAATGTCTATGAGGCGGATGTATCAACCTTTATTGTTGAAAATGACAAGGGCAACGAGAATAAGATTCAACATCTATTCGTCAATGGCGAATTGATGACGATTGCCCGTTATCCCAATGTGGATTCTCCTGCGGATAAAAATTGGCTTAAAGTGGGAGCAGGTGCCGGTAAAGATGCCTTTACCGATCCGGCTTTAGTCACTTATGGTAAACCTGACAACTATTGGAAAGATGCGACACTACGCATTAGAAACTATAGTTGGACCTATAAGGTGTTTAAAATGACCGGTTATACTGCAACAAACGGTAAAATCATGGCAACCGGTTTAGGTGGGCAGTTACCGGAATGGGGCTATTTCTTAGATGACAAGTTGGAAGAGTTAGATTATCCAGGGGAATGGTATTATGATGCGAGTGCCAAAAAGGTTTATCTCTATCCCAAAAATGGAGCTGCTCCCAATAATTTATTGGTGGAAGGTTCAACTTATGGTACTGGGGTTAATATTTATTGGCATGAAGATAATAGCACCGTAGAAAACCTCACATTTCGTCATTTTATTTCAGTCGGTGTTGCTGTCAACAATTCTGATAATGTGACGGTTCGGAACTGCCATTTTGAATATAATACCAGTGGTGTTTCAGTATACAAAAGTGCCAATGTTTTAGTCACAGATAACACTTTTAACTATCAATTTAAGAATAGCATTGGACTCAGTGCGCCTAGCGATTTTGATGTACAAGCCAGTGCCGTTGAAAAGAATCAGATGACTAATACGGGTATGTTCCCGCTTTATTGTACTCGGTACGAAGGCGTTTGTTATGGTACAGCTGTTTCAGTTTTTGGGAAAGCCCAAACGATACGGCAGAATCTGATTGAGAACACGGGTTGGATTGGTATTTATTTGAAAGCTGGTGGACATCACCTTGTCGAAAATAATGTCATTCGCAAAGCACTGGCACTTCTCAATGATGGAGGTGCAATTAGTATTGGTTCGGATGGCAATATTATCCGAGGAAACTTCTTATTAGAAAGTATTGGCAATGTTGATGAGTCAAATGGCTGTGGTAGTCTCAACACCACACCTTGTTCGCACCATCCTTCTTATGGTATGGGTCTCGGTGCTGATAGTCAATTCAAAGATAACGTGATTGAAGGTAATACAGTTGCCAATAATCCCGATATGGGTATTCGTCTGAATGCTTTTACCAATACGGTTGTTCGTAATAATGTCGTTTACAATAACGATCCTCAGATTGTTGTCCAAGACAAAAAAGGGCCTTCACGCAATAATGTTATAGAAGGGAATATTATTTATTCACTTCACCCTGCTCAAAGGGGATTGGTTTTAACGGGTTCCACTAATCATGGGACGATTAATAACAAGTTTTACTGCAATCCCTATAATGAAACGGTGTTTGTAAGAGAGGGTAAACAATACTCTTTGGCACACTGGAAAAAAGCATTTTCCCCTTATGATAAAAACGCTAAATGGTGTGGGGTACGTCTTGAGGAATATAGTGTTTCCAATGTTATCGATGCCAATTTGCTCAATGAATCAACTTTTCAAATGGCACTTGAAACGGCAAAATCATCCACTTATAGTACTAATCGCTTTGCATTGCGTGAAAATCAGTCTTATCGGTTAAAATTTGGCGTGGTTGGTAATGGGTTTGGTACTATTCGGGTGAGAGTGAACTCTGTTGGTGATGGAACGGAAATATTGAAAGGTTCTATTTTTGCCTACGATTCAACTCATAAAGACTATGAGATGTTTTTCTTATCGCCTCGTGCCTTTGAGCAGGCTAAATTGATTTTTTCTACGATTAAGGCGGATTCAATTGGTGCAGATAGCATTGAATTAGACAATGTTAGTTTTGAATCGGTAGACGCGATTTTAAATGATGCAACCCAGCAATCGAAGCTTTTCACAAATACGACAGAAAATACCAAGACGATTGATTTGGGAGGAACCACTTATTTAGATTTAAACGGTGACACGGTAACAGGCAGTCTGACTTTGGAACCGTTTACCTCTCAAATTTTAATTTATTCTTCAGGCGATATGCCAGTGGATAAGTTGGAAGCACCCACCCTTTCTATTGAAGTGGATGCCAATATAGTGAATATTTCATGGACTTCGGTTGCTGATGCTTCGGGCTATCGTTTATATTACGCGCCTTATCCTTATACGGGTCCTGAATCCATTGGTAATATTGATATGGCAAATCAAACCAATCTATCTGGTGAACTGCCAAGTGGTTCTGCCTTTTATATTGCGGTAATCGCTTATAATTTGTTGGGTGAAAGTGATTACTCTAATATTGATTATTTTGTTATTCTATAAAGTTTAGCGCTCAGGATTTAATAATACCAAAATCTTAAATATCCAAACCTGCCAGGTTTTAAAAACATGGCAGGTAGGGTATTATATGGACTTTCCATGATTCTAAGCCAACTTATCATGTCAGTCAACTGTTGAATTTTATAGAAGAGAGGTAGCAAAAATGTCCTATAGTGATTTCAAAACTCTAGAGCAAATAAATGATGAGCTAGGGATCGTTATCAAAGATGAAAATAGGTTATATACGCAGACTGAGCCGGTTAAATTAAGTCAATTGTTTGTGGAAATCATGAAGATGGCTTTTGATCTAGCGATAAAAATAGATACTGAGATGGCAAGGCAGTCTTTTATCGTGGATAACGTGTTAATTGAATTAAAAAGGCAAGTTGGCATAAGCTTTTTTGTCGGCAATACCTTTAATGTTGATAGTAGCAAAGGGTTAACCGGTAATCCGGATGCGATAATTAGTCATAGTGATAACCAGTTATATGTCACATCACCAGTTGTCGTATTAGTTGAAGCGAAAAAATCAGATATAGGCAGTGGGTATGCTCTGTGTATAGCTGAAATGGAAGCTGCTAGAATCTTTAACGAGAAAAAAGGTAATGATATTCCTATTATATATGGTGTCGTGACTGATGGGGCAATATGGCGGTTTATCTCGCTACATTTTAAATTAACAATAGACATTATACCGATTTAATTTAAGTGCTTGATTTCATTAGCTTTACAAAAATAGAAATTTTAATTAAATCAATGAGTTACGTTAAATCGGTATAATGTCTAATATAGTTTTTGCTACCTTTTAGCATAAAACACAATCGTTTGTCCAATAACAGTGTCGGGGTTACGATGCACTTCAATCAGTTTTTTAGTCGCTTGAAGTGTGTTAAATTGACGATTCACATTAGGAAACCAAGTTGAAAACATTCTCAATTCTGTTTCGCTGGCTTGAAATGTTTTTATCGGCTTAAAGTTGTTTTTTCTGATGTAATCACGATATATCCTACGATACTGTTCACTGAGTATTAAGAATTGCGGATTGCTATTCTTAGTAAATTTTAAACTATCACGACCATTCGTATAATTTAACCAAGTGATCATTGCATCAGGGTTAATATAGTCTTTAAAGCGTTCCTTATTTGTAACCTTTGATGGAACCCAAGTTACTGAAGCATGAGGAATTACCCAAGGCATTTTAGGAGGATGGCTTGCTGGAGCAATACCCATTAAAATCTTACGCTGACTAAAAATTTGGGGGTGATTTAACATAAACTCTCTGGTTTTGTAAATCGTAGAGTGTTTATAAGCTGCCCTTGATAATAGGGAGTTAGTTGTAACAACAATATTTTCCGCAAATATAGATAAGAAAAACAATCCACCTAAGCTGGCAAAGAATATTTTTAAATAATAACTTTGCTTAAATGAACCTAGCTGCTTCCAAATATATAAAGTAAAGGCAACTATGTTTAAGATTAATAGGGGGGCAATAGGATAGATATATCTTAAATGGTAGTGCCTTCCAGTTTTAGTACCATATATCACAATCAACAAATAAAGGCTGCAAAATATAATGCTTATGATAAATAATAAAGAGATTTTAAATCTTTTAGGAAAAAGTAATGGAATGATTAATAGATAAAGTAATAGTATATTAAGGTAAATAAGAGATTCTTTTTTAAACATACTAATCCAGTTATAAAAACTTGTGGTGAACGACATTCCAGTAGACTGGCTCTCTCCAACACTTGGATTCAAAACATTTAAAGCACCTGAAGTTAAACTTTTAAACATGCCAATAAAAACGTCAAAAGGCATAAACATCCAACTAGCAAAGTAAACACCACCTCCATAATCAAAAATAGCATAAGGATGTATAACTAATATCAATGTGATATAAATAAATAGTGATGAGATTGAAAGTTTAAAAAAATCTTTGGAGAATAAATATTTAAAGTATTTTCTGTTTTGCTTATCACAATAAGTCAAAAAGAAAATTAAGAAAATGGGAAAAAGGATAAAACCATGATACATTTTGCTAAACGTGGTTAACACCAAACTTATGAAAGCAATATAAAAATAAATCGGCTTTGGTTCTTGTTTTACAAATTTGACTAAATATAACATGGCTATTAATATAAACACCATACCGGTTGCGTCAGGTTTTAGCCAATATGAATAAATAGCAGCCCAAGGTAAGAGCATAAAAAACAAACTGGCAATGAAAGATACCTTTTTATTTTCAAATAAAAGATTAGATAGCTTAAAAAATAACAGTATGGATATCAGGGCAAAAACAAAATTTATGGCTATCATTGCACTATTGAAAATGGGTTGATCATCAATAACGCCAAAAATGGGTTGGTTATAGATACCAAATAGTTGTCCAATTGCTTTCAACAGCATTACAACTAGGAAACTTATATCACCAAAAACCCAACCATATCCTGATAAAAAGTAATTGTTATGATGATTGTAAATAGGGTAATCAAAAAGACGCATCACTGCATAAGCAAGATTGCCTGAATCGCCAGTCTCATAAGCAACCATTAGGGAATGATCTTCATTGAGAATGAAAATCGTGTGTAAAAATAAAAATGAAAAGATTATAATTAAACCAATTGTGTATGGGCAAAATTTAATACGCATAAATATGCTCCTGTTGTAATTATTAAATACTAATGAAAAAAACTATATCCTCAATATCTATTATTATTCCAGTTTATAATGAAGAAGGCAACCTTTCACTTTTATATGAAAGTTTAGTCTCAACATTTGCAACAATGGATTATAATTATGAAATGATTTTTGTAGATGATGGTAGTAATGATACCAGTTTTTCACTGCTTGAGCAACTTGCCCAACAAAATACCAACGTGAAGGTGATACGATTCACGCGTAATTATGGTCAAACTGCGGCTTTGGCTGCGGGTATAGATCATGCTCAGGGGGATGCTGTGGTTTTTATGGATGCTGATTTGCAAAATGATCCCACTGATATTCCTATGATGTTAGCTAAACTAAATGAGGGCTATGATGTAGTCAGTGGTTGGCGTAAGGATAGGCAGGATACTTGGTTGACACGTATTTTACCTTCTAAAATTGCCAATTGGGTCATTTCTAAAGTGACTAAAGTTCATCTACATGATTATGGTTGCACACTTAAAGTGTATCGTCGTCAAGTTTTAAATGGTTATCATCTTTATGGTGAAATGCACCGTTTTTTGCCGGCTTTTGCTGCTCAAGTGGGAGCAAAGATTGTTGAAGTACCGGTGAAGCATCACCCACGCCGTTATGGTCAATCTAAATATGGGTTAGGGCGTACTGGCAAAGTTATCTTAGATTTATTTACCGTTAAGTTTTTAAATCATTATGCTCAGCATCCTATTTATTTATTTGGAAGTGTGGGAATTGTTCTAGTTTTATTGAGCTTTCTTTTGTTATCCTATTTGCTGGTGGGTAAATTTTTCTATGGATTATCTATGATTCGTAGTCCTTTATTACTGATGTCAAGTATGTTTGTCATTCTAGGGGTGCAATCAATATTTTTGGGGCTTATTAGTGAACTGTTGGTGCGTACTTATCACGAATCTCAAGATAAGCCAACTTATCATGTTAGTCAGATTTTAAATATTAATACAATTAAATAAATAATTACAAATGTGTGGTATCACTGGATTCGTTGGAACAGGCTCACTAGAAACCTTACAGCATATGACTCAACAACTCGTTCATCGTGGACCGGATGCTGAAGGATTATGGCACGATGCTGAAAAAGGAGTTTATTTAGGGCATCGTCGTTTATCTATAATTGATATTGCCGATGGCAAGCAGCCAATGTGGACCGCAGATGGAAAACTTGGCATTATTTTTAATGGCGAAATTTATAATCACCTTGAGCTACGTCAAACATTAGAAAAGAAGGGCTATCATTTTTCAACCCACCATTCTGATACTGAAGTACTACTACAAGGTTATGCTGCTTGGGGCAAAGATTTACCTAAGAAATTAAATGGAATGTGGGCTTTTGCCCTGTATGATCGTAGTAAAGAGGTTATTTTTTGTAGCCGTGATCGGTTTGGAAAAAAGCCATTTTTTTATACTTATCAAGGAGATACGTTTATATTCGCTTCGGAACTAATCGCCCTGACTTGCCATCCGAGTTTAAAACCCCAATTATCAAAACTTGCCCTTAAAAAATATTTTGCTTATGGTTATATTCCAGCACCTAATTCTATTTACGAAAATATCTATAAATTGCCTGCTGGTTATTCCTTGTTTTATAAACTGGCAGAAAAAAAATTAACCCTAAAAAAATACTGGGATTTTGTGCTAGAACCCTTTGAGCGTATTCCTAAACATCCTGAAATTGAATGGGGTGAGCAACTGCGTGAACTTTTAGATAGGGCAGTGCAAAGACGCTTAATATCTGATGTACCTTTGGGGGTGTTCCTAAGTGGAGGGGTTGATTCATCTGCTATCGCAGCATTTGCCAGCAAACATATTAATCCAAGTGATTTAAATACTTTTAGTATCGGTTTTACTGAACCAGATTTTGATGAATCCATTTATGCTGCTCAAGTGGCACAATTTTTAGGTACCCAACATCATCCAGAAATCTTATCTATAGAAAACAGCAAAGAGCTATTATCTGAAATTATCAATAAACTTGATGAGCCAATGGGAGATAGTTCCCTCCTGCCAACTTATTTACTGTGTCATCATGCACGACAAAAAGTAACGGTGGCTTTGGGCGGTGATGGGGGTGATGAGTTATTTGCCGGTTATGATCCATTTAGGGCTTTACGATGGGCACAGTTATATGCTAATATAATTCCCAAGCCAATTCACAAAGCGATTCAAATGCTATTTGCTCGTTTGCCAGTTTCACACCGTAATATGAGTTTAGATTTTAAGATCAAACGTACTTTACGTGGCTTGAATTATCAACCTTCTTTATGGTGCCCTGTGTGGATGGCAACTTTATCCCCTAATGAATTAACTGAATTATTTCAAGAACCCATTGATTTAGAAGAAATTTATTCAGAAGCGATAGATTGTTGGGAGGCTTGTACTCAAAATAATCTTATAGATAAAACTTTGCAATTTTATACTAAACTTTATTTACAAGATGATATACTGGTTAAAATAGATAGGGCAAGTATGTTGGTTTCCCTTGAGGCACGTTCACCATTTTTAGATATTGACTTAGTGAATTTTGTACGACAGATTCCGAGTCATTATAAATTTCGTCAAGGGCAAACTAAATATATTCTTAAAAAAGCCTTGGAGCCGGTGTTACCAAAAAACATTATTTATCGCAGTAAAAAGGGCTTTGGCGTGCCAATTGGCAAATGGTTTCAACAAAAACAATTATCATTTTCTGAAACAAGTTTTCCATTACTAAATGATAGTTTTATAAAAACAAAAATAACAGAGCATACCCAACAACAAGCTGATCAAAGGGCTTTTTTGTGGAATTTGTGGGTGCTGAACAGGTGGCGTACATAAAGCCATTACAAATGATGAACATTAGATTAAATCAAGAATATTTAAATTTTATTCGCCATAAAAGTTTAGAATTATTTAATTCTAAAGAGGTTTGGATATTTGGTTCAAGGGTAGATATGAATCAAAAAGGCGGAGATATTGATATATTTATCAAAACGCCAAATACAAATAACATTTTACAAACCAAAATTATTTTTTTAAGAGAGTTTGAAAAAAAATTTGGTGAACAAAAAGTTGATTTAATCATAGAGTCTGCTAATTCAAAACCTAATAAAATTTTTGAAATTGCCAAACAGGAAGGAGTGAATCTATGTTACAACTTATAGATATAAAATTGGAAATTGATAGGCATATCAAACGAATAGAGGCAATATTGCCAGATATTCAAAATTGGTTGCCCTTGCAAAAAGAAGATTTGGATGATACTGAAAAAGTTAAAACAATAGATTCATTTATCTATCGTTTTACCAAAATTCAAGATAAAATGGGCGAAAAATTATTTCCTGCTGTGTTAAAAGAATTTCAGGAATATAAACCCAATATGCCGCTCATTGATGTATTAAATAAATTAGAAAAGTTTGAATTAATAGACAATGTTGATATGTGGATTGACTTTAGAAAACTAAGAAATAACTTAACACACGACTATCCAGACAATGAAGCTGAGATAATAGAAACAATCAATTTATCAATAACAACCTATTTTAAAATGAAAAATATCTATCTTAAAATGTTAAATGCGACTGGTGTCTATTAAATTGAAATATACTACTCGGCGCGGGTACAAACTTAACTTTTATAATGAGGTAGGTGGGCAATTAAAAGACTTTGCCCACCCTACCTGAAAGTTTAAATTGTACCCGCGTGCAGTATAATCACAAATTAAAAATTATGAAACTAGATCAATTTATTGCTTCTCTTACCAAAGAAGATTTAACGGAAATTAATGAGAAGTTTAATCAACTACATGGTGAGATACCAACTTATTCCTTTAGTCAGATAACATTTAAAATTTTAAGAGATATCGTAGAAATAAAACCAAAAATAAATGCTGATAAATTTAATGACTGGTTTAATAATAAAATTACCATAAATAAATCTGATGTGTTATTCTTAGAAAGATTACTCATTGAAAATACGTTTTATCTGGATAATTACCCAGAAGAAGATTTGAAAATTAAATTTATTAGCCCAATTTTATCTCGTATTCATTTTACTGATTTTGATAAAGAAATTTGTGATTTTTATGATAGAAATTTAAGCTATAAAACTGAAAATTTTATCTTAAACGGCAGAGCTGATTTTATGGTTGCTAAAGGTTATTTTTATCCGGAAGTACCTTACTTTTTTATTCAGGAGTTTAAACCTTCAACAGATGCTACTAATCCACAACCACAATTACTTGCTGAGTTGATTGCAGCGGTTGAATTAAACCAATTAATGAGCATCAAAGGTGCTTTTATTATTGGTGCAGTATGGAATTTTGTTATTTTAGAAAAACTAAATACCAATAAATATCAATATTTTGTTAGTAGAAATTATAATGGTACCAATTTAGAAGACTTGCAGGAAATTTATAAAAACTTACTGTTAGTTAAACAAGATATTTTTGAGCTTCAATGATAGAGGAAGGTGTGCAAATACATTTTATAGATTTACGGGATCATTTTTTTAAGTATCCATTTGAAATGCTTTGTTATTCTGAAAAAACATGGTATTGGCTGAATCCATCAAGTTATTTGAATCGGTATAGAATGCCAGATTATCAACGTGTTTTTGAAACGTATTTTACAAATGTTGAAATGACAGTGTTAGAAAGAAATATGG
>Ga0164315_10001622_pt1 | contig 16963 bp, 15 predicted proteins | sample GuaBasSedimGuay6_FD_113737 | JGI IMG/M metagenome (GOLD analysis project Ga0164315, IMG submission 113737) | Subseafloor sediment microbial communities from Guaymas Basin, Gulf of California, Mexico - Guay6, Core 4569-2, 0-3 cm | ecosystem: Environmental > Aquatic > Marine > Hydrothermal vents...
ATCTTTAGCTTTCTGAATATCTTTTACGGTAATCATGCCACGCAGTTGAAAGTCATCATTTACGATCAAAACTTTCTCGATTCTGTGTTGATGCAGAAGCTGGATGGCTTCTCCTCGATCAGAGCCTTCTTTGACTGTCACCAGTTTCTCTTTTGGCGTCATCACATGAGTGACCAAATCATCCAGGTGCGTTTCAAAACGAAGATCACGATTTGTGACGATTCCGACCAAGTCATCGCCATCAACGACCGGCACGCCTGAAATATTATTCTTCCGGGTTAGCTCAATCACTTCACGAATTGTCACATCCGGCGAAACGGTGATCGGCTCTTTAACAACACCACTTTCGAATTTCTTAACCGTGCGAACCTCAGCAGCCTGCTGCTGAGCCGTCATGTTTTTGTGAATAATGCCTATACCGCCCTCTTGCGCGAGTGTTATGGCTAAACGTGACTCTGTAACGGTATCCATCGCCGCTGATACAAGCGGTATATTCAGCCTTATCTCGCGTGTGAGTTTGGTCTCGAGGTTGGCGTCCCTTGGCAAGAGATCAGAATAGGCTGGACTCAAAAGAACATCGTCAAAAGTCAGCGCTTCTTTTTCTATTTGCATTGTTATCCTGCCATATTAAAAAATAACAGGAGATTATACCTCTGAAGGGTAAAATCGGTAAATGACTATCCGCCCTTTCACCTAAACGAATCGGGATAGTGTCCCAATAAGGAGAGCAGCCTAGCTAAATAAATTTGAATAATAAAAGATAGATATATTTATCGATTAGTACCGAATTCAGCGGGTACTGCCATACATCAGGAAAAGAACGTCCAGCCATTTCTAAACTCACTCTCTTTTTGCCTTCAAACAAGCGAAAGAATTTTCGCCGCCACTTTGTCTAACGGTACAACGTGGTCTCGGCAGCCCAGTTTATGCGCCTCACCGGGCATTCCCCAAACAACCGAGCTTGCCTCATCCTGAATAATAACGGGGGATCCATTATCCTGCATATCTTTCAGGCTTTGCGAACCATCAGCACCCATGCCGGTCAGCATCACACCAATCGCCCTTTTACCCACATTCTGAATAACCGACTTAAACATCACTTCCACAGAAGGTTTATGGCGATTAACTACCGGCCCGTCGAGCAGATGACAAATAAACTGGTTTCCCGATCTCACGATTTCCATATGCCGGTCACCCGGTGCGATATAGATATGACCTGACTTGATCACTTCACCCTCTTGCGGAATTAACGCGGTCATTTCTGACGCCTCATCGACATGTTTGGCAAACGATTCTGAAAAAGCAGCCGGAAGATGCTGACTAATAACCATAGCGGGCGTCGATGCGGGGAGACCACTGACAACCGCTTTAATCGCCTCTGTCCCACCTGTAGATGCTCCTAGCACAATCAATCTATCTGACAAACCCATTGGCCGTTGATCGGAATGTTTAATTGGCCTCTGTAAGGTTACCCGAGGCCTAACTGGCTTCGGCTGGCTCGCCACCAGCTCAATTGCTTTAACCGATGCTTTAGAGGCATCTCTAACTTTTTCGACAATCTCATCCGCATAAGCTGCAAGGCTATTACTTAAATCAGCTTTAGGTTTTGCGACAAAATTGACCGCACCATATTCAAGTGCTTTTAAGGTTGTATCAGCACCCTGTTGCGTCAAAGTCGAAACCATCACAACCGGCATTGGCCTCAAGCGCATCAGGTTCTTCAGGAAAGTAACACCATCCATACGAGGCATTTCCACATCCAGCGTCAAAACATCAGGGTTTAATTTCTTGATTTTCTCGCGCGCGATATAGGCATCTGGCGCCGTTCCGATCACTTCAATATCGCTGGTTTCGCTGAAAATCTCGGTTAGTAACTTACGCACTAAAGCTGAGTCATCAACGATTAACAGTTTTATTTTATCCATTTAGCTAGATCCCTCCATTTTCATTTCAGAAAAGCTCAATATCACTCTCAACCGGTTCAACTTTAATCTGATCACGGTAGTTAATTTCATTGTTCACAACACTCTCTTTATGCATGTTTCTCAGCTTTTTGACACGCGCTCGCCCAGTAAATGGGTTAAAAAGTACTTTTCTTGGAAAAACATCCCCTAGATCCTCACCCACCAAAGCAAGTCCTTCCATCTTCATATAACGGCGCACAAACTCAATATTCCTCCCGCCAATATCCGACATTAATGAAATCATTTTTCCACCACCAAACAACTTCACTTCAAGATTTTCTCTACGGCCACCATTGCTCAGAATCGTATTAATCAGGTGTTCCATCGCATAGTTCCCATAGCGATTTGCCTGACTGGTAACCTCCTTACCTCCCTGTGATAACTCGTCACTTGTCGCGGGCAGCATGAAGTGATTCATCCCCCCAACACCGGTCACTTTATCTCGGACACAAGCGGCCACACATGACCCCAACACCGTACTCACCAATTCATCTTCTCTGGTGGCATACAGCTCGCCAGGTAAAATTGTTGCAATTACACAGTTTTCTCGCCTGTCCCAACGGCGACGAATCTGGCTAAATTCACTAATCGAAAGCCTGCCTACAACGCCACTCATAACTTGTGATAAATGGTTTTACCAATCAGCTTAAAAGGCGTTTGGAGCTGATGAAGTGACTCCGAATGGCCGATAAAAAGGTGCCCCTGTGGCGCAATAAGCTCACCATAGCGATTTGCCAGCTTCTCTTTCGTTGGCGAATCAAAATAAATCAGAACGTTACGGCAAAAAATAATATCGAACGGCCCTCGCATAGGCCAACTCGGCGCCATCAAGTTAAGCTGTTTAAAAGTCACCAGTTTCTGCAAATCAGGATGAACTCTAACCTGGCTGGCCGATAAATCACCATCCGTTAGAAACCAGCGCCTGGTTGTTGCCGCATCTAATCCTGTAATTCGCTCTTTTGAGTAAACACCTTTAGCCGCTGTCGCCAACACATTGGTATCAAGATCTGTCGCCAGTATTTTGATATCCCAACCTTTACGATCAGGCAGGTTTTCAAGAAGCGTCATGGCGATAGAATAAACCTCTTCCCCTGTTGAGCAGCCTGCCGACCAGATCCGTAGCCGTTTTTGGATGCTGTTTTTCCGAATCAGTTCCGGTATTAATGTGTTTTTCAGATAGTCAAAGTGATGTTTCTCACGAAAGAAAGAGGTGAGATTTGTTGTCACTGAATTAATGAACTCGGTAAATTCAGGCCCGGAACCTCGCTCAAGAAGCTGACAGTATTCCCGAAAGCTAGTCAAACCTAATGCGCGAACTCGACGTGAAAGCCGAGCATAAAACATATCAAACTTATCATCGGTGACGATGATTCCCGAATGCTGATTAGAGAGCCTTTTTAAGATTGCAAAATCTTCTCGTCGGTATTCAAATTCACGAGCACGCCCTTGCGCCATAATATAATCCCTTTAGATTTCAAACAGATCGCTTAAGCCCAGCAACCTGGTAGCTTCACCGAAACTTTCTGATGGCTCAACAATCGTAACCGCCTGGCCCTGCTTAACCGCTTTCTGAAAAAACAGAACAAGCAGCTGCAATGCCGCAGCATCAATAACTTTGACCGCCGAAGCATTGATCTTAATATCGCCACTTTTCTCGAGCAGCTGTAATAAAGCCTCCTGTAACTCAGCGACTCGATCAAGTTTCTCACTCTCTTCCAATATAATCGTATTCATACTATTTTCCACGATCGATACGTCATCGATTTTTGTTTCAGACATCGGCTCAGCAGCCTCGATAACCGCTGTAGAATCACCCGTTTCGTCATCGACCCATTCAAGTGGGTCATGATCCATAAGTGGCTTCTTCTTTTTTCCTGTCATGCCATCACCTTCTCTTCTATCAGGTCTTCTGCCAACTGCCTGAATTCTCGTGCAGCCCGACTCCCCGGCTTATATTCAATAATTGTCTTTCCCAACCCCGGGCATTCCGCAACCATTGCCGCTTCCCGAACCACCGTTGCCAGAATTCTCTGTGGAAAATGCTTTTTTAAAAGCACCATCACATCCTTTGCCAACCGCCTTCTCGACTGATATCGCTGAATAGAAAGCCAGGTTCGATACTTTTTGTTCAACACTTTTTCAAAATTCTTAATCGTCTTAATCAGGTGAGATAATCCCTGCAGTGCAAGGTATTCTCCTGTCATCGGGATCAACACTTCATCAACCGCAAACAGTGCGTTAACAACCAGCATTCCTGACGAGGGTGGACAATCGATAAAAACAAAATCCTGATCCTCAAAACTCCCAGACAATGCCTCTTGCAGCAATCTCCCTCGCTCAGTCCCACCCTCATTTAACTGCTCTATTTGGTGCAGTTGATTTCCAGCGGGAACAATCTTCAAATTATCTCTGACCTCAATCGCCTGACTCTCAATACCTGCTCCATTCAGCATCACCTGATCCAGCCCCTCATTCTGCTGGCGGCAACCAAAACTACTGGCTAAATGCCCTTGTGGATCTAAATCAATCACCGTCACTTTTTTACCCAACCGACTCAACGCAAAGGCCAGATTCACTGCCGCTGTCGTCTTCCCTACGCCACCTTTTTGGTTGATGACTGCAATCAATCGCACCTAACCTATCTCTCCGATTAGAGAAAATTCTTCCGGGTTCAGTAGTTTGTCCGCATCCAGCAACATCACCATATTTTCGCTCATTACCATCCCTTTTATGTAACGGGTATTAACAACAGCACCAAGGTTCGGTGCTTTCTTAATACTGTCCTGATCAACATCTAATACTTCTGAGACTGCATCGGCAATAATACCCATCACATGCTGTTCCTCACCGGCCTCAATAGAGAGAACAATCACAACCGTCTTCGCATGATATTCAACCTGCTCCATTCCAAAGCGGGCTCTGAGATCAATGATCGGCACCACTACACCTCTCAGATTGAGTACTCCTTTAATAAAATCAGGCGTATTGGGGATTTCTCGAACGGGCTCCCAACCTCTGATCTCTTCTACTTTGAGGATATCGACGCCATACGCCTCATCCGCCAGCCGAAAAGTCAGATACTGATTTTCAGAAAGCGCTGTTGCACCAACAATTTCGCTATCACTTGTAAATTCAGACATGCTAGAACTCTTCCCACTCATCATCTGAGGTAAATGAAGAGGCCGACACCAAAGCCGGAGCGGCACGCTCAATAGTGGGCTGGGCTTGACGCGCAGGGGCGGGCGACACACCTCCTGCTCCACCCGATTTAACAACACTCTCAACCGAGCCCAGTAAGCTAACAATCTCTCCGGACAGCTGTTCAACCCGCTTATAACTTCCCTCAGCCATCGCCATATTGCCCTGCTCTTTGCTGGCAATAATCCCCTTGATCAAGCTATGCATTTCCTGGTGTTGTTCTTCCATGCTCTGCATATCTGGCATATGGCCAAACTGGCTCATACCACTGGAATAGAGCCACGTACCTAGATCACAGTCACGATGTGAAACCGCCTGGTCCATCGTTAATCCACCCTTTCCATCAAGAAAATCTCTCAGCCGCCCTTTCCAGGCAAGATGCTTCGATTTTGCCAGTGTGAAATCGAGGGAATTCGCTTTGCCCGTGTGTGCATGAGAATGACCATGACTCTGCTGTTGACCACTGCTCTGTACTGATGCATTCACATCGGTTTTAAAGAAGCTCATCAGCTCGATCATCGTATCCGCCTGCTCTTTCATCGAAAGACTGGCCGCCGAGGCCTCTTCCGCCAGTGCCGCATTCTGCTGGGTAATCTCATCCATTTGTGAAACGGCTTGGTTAATCTGGCCAATACCGGCAGATTGCTCATCACTTGCCGCAGCAATTTCGGTAACAATATCACCCACTTTCCGCACACTTGTAACGATCTCTTCCAGCGTCTTACCCGAATCACTCACAAGCCTTGAGCCCTGTTTGACCGATTCCACACTCGATTGAATCAGCTCTTTACTCTCTTTTGCAGCAGTTGCGCTACGCTGTGCAAGATTACGCACTTCCGTTGCCACCACAGCAAAACCACGACCATGTTCACCGGCTCTTGCCGCCTCGACCGAAGCATTGAGTGCAAGCAGGTTTGTCTGGAAGGCAATTTCATCGATAACACCAATAATGTCGGCAATTTTATTACTGCTGACATTAATCTCATTCATCGCCCCAACCGCCCTGCTGACCACTTCACCCCCTTTCTCGGCAATTTCTCTGGCACCGTTTGAGAGCTGTTTGGCCTGACGGGTATTTTCAGCGTTATTCTGAACCGTACTGGTCATCTCCTCCATTCCAGAAGCGGTCTCCTCTAACGAAGAGGCCTGCTCTTCTACTCGCTGGGAGAGGTTATCGTTACCGCTGGCAATTTCCTGAGAGGCTGTATTGATAAAGTCAGCCGCCATATTGATTTGGCCAAAAATATCACTTAGCGTTTCCTGTGTTGAATTAAGATTGTCTCTCGCCTCCGCAAAGGCCCCCTGGCTATCATTTTGAAGTCTCTGCGTAAGATCACCCTCGGCAATAGCCGCCAAAGTAGTATTGATTCCGGCAAGGCTCTCTTCTACTACCGTAACAACCTGGTTAATTCCTTCACCCAGCGTTTTGAAAAAGCCCTTTTTGTCCTGCAGGTCGAAACGGCCGCTCAAATCACCTCGACTAACCGCCTCAACAAGATTACTTATTTCATGCTCTGTCGCCACCTCAGCCGTACGGTCTTCCCACTCAACAACGGTACCGATTCGCACTCCATCAGCATCTAAAACGGGGTTAGCAATAAATTTAAAAATCAGATTACTCACTGTTAGTTCTGACTCAAACTTGCCTGCCAATTTATCGAGCATTCCTCTCTGGTGAGCGGGATTCTTATGAAAAACATCAATATTCGTTCCCACAAGCTGAGAAGCATCAAAGTCGGGCAAGGCTTTACGAATTTCACTCTCAGCCGTTTGAAACATCTCTTTAGCCGCATCATTCATATAAATGATGTCGTAGTTTCTATCTGCCAACATCACATTTGCAGCCGCTTTATCCAGCGCCTCTTTAATACGCCCGGCATTTTTAGCAACCGCTTTTGACTCAGCCAAATCTTGATTCAGCTTGGCCTGCATTGAATAAATCGCTCGATTGAGATCACCCAAAGCGCCTTCTACTTTAATGTCGAGTTTATTCTGAAAGTTACCCTCTAAAACATTTTCAATCACTCGAGTAATTTGAATAAACTCATCGTCAGAATTTCCACCAAAGAGGGCAGCAAGCGCACCGGAACGGGGGGCAGCCTCCATCTTACCGGCCTCCAACTTGGCGTTTCCCGAATTTAGCTGGCGATAAAGTGCTTCGGCCTCATTAACCTGCTGGCGGCTCGGTGCATAACGCACCGACATATAGCCCGTTACCTGCCCATTACGGGTAATGGGGAGTACATTGGCCTCAACCCAATAGTAGTCACCATTTTTACAGCGATTCTTAACAATCCCTTGCCAAGGTCGACCCTGTTTAATCGTTACCCAAAGATCCTCAAAGGCCGCGGCTGGCATATCGGGATGACGCACCATATTGTGGCTTTTACCGATTAGCTCTTTTTTTGAGAAACCCGAGATTAACTCAAACTCTTCATTCACCTCGGTCAGAACACCCTTTAAATCGGTAGTCGAGACGAGGATCGCGCCCTCTTTCATCAACACTTCATTATCGGTTACCGGCATATTTACTTTCATTTTTCTCTCCAACCCTAATCTAGTTCAGTTCTGTCTCTTCTTCCTCTTCCAGAGAAAGAAATTTATCAATGTCCAGCAGTGTCAGCATTTTTCCATTAACCTCTACCAACCCGGCAATGTAGTCCGTGCTGACCTTTGAGCCAAAATCGGGGGACTCCTGAATGGTGCGCTTATCGATATCAATAACATCTGACACCGAGTCAATCACAACACCAACAATGCGTATTTTGTCACTCTCGTGTACCTGCAAAATAATGACCGCTGTGGTTTCAGTATAGTTTGCTTCCTTTAACTGGAACCGTTCACGCAGATCAATAATCGGGATAATGGCCCCTCTCAAGTTGATCACCCCTTTTTCATACGAGGGGACATTGGGGACACGCGACACTGGCTCCCAGCACCGTATCTCCTGCACTCTAAGGATCTCCACCCCATATTCTTCACGATTCAGTGTGAAGCTAAGATATTGCGTACGGTAACGCAGCACCTCTCGTTCCTGCGCTTTTTCGTCGTCAGTTAACTGTTTTTCTTTTTTAGTCATGCTTTTCTCTTAGCGCTTTGCCAGCCTGAGCAACCCAGGTATATCCAGAATAAGTCCGACCGAACCATCTCCAAGAATCGTTGCCGCTGAAATGCCTTCAATATTTCGATAGTTGGTTTCCAGTGATTTAATGACCACCTGTTGCTGCCCAAGAAGGTCATCAACCAACAGACCACAACGGGTTCCTTGTCCTTCTACGACAACCAAAAGCCCGTCCGAACTGTCTTCTGTCCCTGATGATTCGACTCCAAATAGTTTCTGCATCCGTAAAATCGGTAGATATTCATCACGCAGACGGAATGTCTCCCCACGCCCAGCAACATGACTGATCATTTCTGAGCGGAGATTAAACGACTCGATAATTGAACCTAGCGGAACAATGTATGTTTCATCGCCCACCGCAACCGATTGGCCATCCAGAATTGCCAGCGTCAATGGCAGGTAAATTGCAAAAGTGGAGCCTTTGCCCAGTTTTGAGCGGATTTCAACATGGCCACCTAACGCTTCAATATTTTTACGAACCACATCCATACCAACACCGCGGCCTGAGACATCACTCACCACCTCTGCGGTTGAAAAACCGGCTGCAAAAATCAGATCAAATTTTTCTTTCTCGGTGAGTATCGCATCGGCTTCAATAACACCTTTTTCGACCGCCTTGTTGAATAACTTATCACCATCCAAACCATTGCCGTCATCAGTCACCTCAATAACGATATTTCCACCTCGGTGGAAAGCGTTAAGGTGAACCGTACCCAATGCTGGCTTACCTGCTGCAACGCGCTCATCTGGCATTTCAACGCCATGATCGAGACTGTTCCGAACCAGATGAACCAATGGATCACTAATCAGCTCGATAACGGTTTTATCAACTTCGGTATTTTCACCCGATAGCTTAAGTTCGATCTGTTTACCCATCTTGCTGCTTAAGTCATGAACCAATCGGGGAAAGCGGCTAAAGACAAAGCTAATCGGCATCATACGAATACCCATGGCGCTCTGCTGTAGTTCCCGCGTATGACTTTCCAGCTGGCTCAAACCGCTCTGCAACAGATCCAGCCGGGTCATATCAAAATTGTCACCCAAACTGCTCAGCATTGATTGTGTAATCACGAGTTCACCCACCATATTAATGAGTGAATCAATTTTTGCTGTATCAACGCGAATACTCGCTGAGGCTGGTTTGGCTGCCGGTTTCTTGTTTGGTTGCTTAGCGGCTGTTGCCGGTTTTGGCGCAGCTTGAGACGCTGCTTTGGTTGACGGCGGCTCATCAGGTTTTTCAGTCGCTGATTCTATTGATACCGCCTTCTCTACTACAGTAGTCGTGCTTTTTCCTGCTTCATCTGCGAAAGAGATAATCGTCATATCACAATCATCTTCAACCCAGTCAAAGACTTCATCGATCTCTTGGCGCTCAATCTCACCTTCCAGACGAATATCCCAAGAAAGATGACATTCTTCTGGGTCAATGTCCTGGATTTCAGGAAGCCCCCTAAAATCTGCCTCAACGATTAAATTGCCCAGCTCTTCCAGTTCACGAAACATTCTGACCGGGTCGTTACCGGTCTTCATCAGGTGGGCATGTGGGCAAAAAATAATGTGCCAGCCAGGTTTTACTGAAGAAACTACCGGCTGCTCTGCCTGTTCAACGGCCACCTCTTCGGGCTCATTTGCAGCACCCCCATCGCCACCATTAAGCTCTACTTCTAGCTCTTTCTGATGCTGATTAACGCTATCTGCATCAACATCAGCACCACTCTGGATAGCCGCAAGCATTTCACGCAAACAGTCCACCGAACCTAGCAGTACATTAACCCCACGCTGTTCAACCTGTCGACGACCATCACGCATCTCATCAAGAAGTGTCTCCATCACATGCGTAAACGCGGAGACATCCATAAAGCCAAATGTACCACTGCCGCCCTTAATGGAATGGGCCGCACGGAAAATGGTGTTGATCTCTTCCATGTCCGCCGTACCCGGACTGAGATTCAATAATCCAGTTTCCATCACATCCAGCCCCTCGAAACTCTCTTCGAAGAAAACCTGATGAAACTGCTCCATATCAATTGTCATTTGATCACCTGCCTCATTTTTAGATTCTGCGGGTGCACCTTTGCAAAAAAGTGCTAACCGAGAACTTTTTTGACTGTTTTTAACAATTGATCAGGATTAAACGGCTTAACAATCCAGCCCGTTGCCCCTGCCGCACGGCCCTGCGCTTTTTTATCGGCGCTTGATTCTGTCGTCAGCATCAGCATTGGCGTAAATTTATAGTTGGGAAGCGCCCGAAGTTCCTTGATTAAAGTGATCCCATCCATATTAGGCATATTGACATCGGTCACCACCAGGTCGACCTTTCGACCCCTGGCTTTATTCAATGCGTCAACACCATCAACCCCCTCAATCACCTCATAGCCAGCGCCTTTAAGGGTAAAAGAAACCATTTGTCGCATGGATGCCGAATCGTCTACTGCCAGAATACTTGCCATCTAAAACTCTCCTGAAATCTTACAAAAGATGCTATATGAGCCCCACAGATTTGGTGAGGCTTTTCACTTATCAGAAAGTCTAGTAGAAGATTTTGATTTTTGAGACAGCCATCAAAAAAATGGCCAAAAGAAAATACTACCGAGAAATTAGAGAGATGCCAGCATGAGCCTCTTTGGAGAATAGAGCAGCTCTTGCTGGTGACTGTTATGGAATGTATTGCACACCTCACAACAGTCGAGGTAACGCTTTGTTCTTTTGTCTGCTATCGAGTTGATATAAAAAGGAACGGGCTGCCGCCTATAACAGCCATTTTTAGACTAAAGCTTTCTCTTCTTCGCTAACATCCCAAAGCTTTTCCAACTGATAGAACTCGCGAGTTTGTGCTGTCATCAGGTGAACGATGACTTCTCCCAAATCGACTAACACCCAATCACAATCTGTGTCACCCTCAACACCCCGCGGCAAGAGCCCTTTCTCTTTGCTCGCTTCAACCACATAGTTAGATAGCGATTTAACATGGCGGCGAGAGGTACCTGTTGCGATAACCATAAAGTCTGCAATCGTAGTTCGCCCACGAACATCGATCATTTTTAAGTCTTCCCCTTTTGCATCATCCAGGGTCATTTCTACAAGTGCGAGTATCTCTTCTGTCTTCATTTCTATTTACCGGTATAAATTTTCTTTAATAATCATTTCCCGAACTTCATCGGGGAGTAGGTAACGGGGGTCGCTCCCTAGCTGAAGCATCCGCCTAATCTCTGTTGCCGAAATCTCAAGCTGTGTCACTTCGAGGAAACAGACCTTACCCGCTTCCGAAAAAGAGAGTTCTCCGAACTCCCCCGCAACACGCTCTTTTATCTGTTCTGCCAGCTCACCCGGCACATCACACTGCCAACCGGGGCGCATCATAACAGCTACATGGGCCAACTCGAAAAGTTCAATCCAACGAGACCAGCCTGATAAGCCCAAAAAAGCATCCATCCCGACAATCAAAACCAGTGGTTTTCCCGGCTTAACTTCCTCTTTAATATGGCGGAGCGTATCGACCATGAAGGATTCCCCGGAGCGCTCCAGCTCACAAGTATCAATCGTCAGCTCAGGAGCATCGGCAACCGCGAGCTGAAGCAACTCTAATCGCTTCTTCGCACTAACAGAAGGCTCTCCTCGGTGAACAGGTTTTTTACACGGAACAAACCTTAGTGCCTCTAGTGCCAGTTTCTCTCGAATTTCAAAGGCTGTGCGCAGGTGACCATAATGAATCGGATCAAACGTACCGCCATAAATACCGATCACTGTCGGATATGACCTTCGCCTAAAACGATAAACTTCTGAGTCGTCAGCCCTTCTAGCCCGACGGGGCCACGCGCATGAAGTTTATCGGTGCTAATACCAATTTCTGCACCGAGTCCATATTCAAAACCATCAGCGAAACGAGTTGAGGTATTAACCATCACCGAGCTGGAGTCAACTTCGCGCAAGAAACGGCGCGCGCGACTGTAATCTTCAGTAATAATCGACTCGGTATGACCTGAGCTGTGTTTGTGAAGATGATCAATGGCATCATCAAGATCTTCAACAATTTTTATTGAAAGAATGGGGGCAAGATACTCTTCATCCCAGTCCGCTTCGGTTGCCTGAATCGCACTGGGCAGGAGCTGACAGGTCTCGGCACAACCCCGTAACTCGACATTCTCACCGATATATTTCTCGGCCAACTCTGGCAAAACATTGTCTGCAATCGAGCGGGCAACCAACAGCGTTTCCATCGTGTTACAGGTTCCATAACGCTGCGTTTTGGCATTGAAAGCGACCGCAATAGCTTTTTGTAAATCTGCTTTATCATCGATATAAACATGGCAAACACCGTGAAGGTGTTTGATAACCGGCACGCGTGCATCGCGGGAAATTCGCTCGATCAACCCCTTGCCTCCGCGTGGCACGATGACATCAACATACGCTTCCATCGTAATCAGTTCTCCTACGGCAGCACGGTCAGTTGTTTCGACAACCTGAACCGTATCGGCAGAAAGTCCTGCCGCCTCCAGCCCTTGCCGTATACAGCTGGCAATCGCTTTATTCGAGTGAATCGCTTCTGACCCACCTCTTAAAATACAGGCATTACCCGATTTCAGTGTCAGCGCTGCTGCATCGGCTGTTACATTAGGGCGAGATTCATAAATGATACCGATAACACCCAATGGGACACGCATTTTGCCAACCTGTATACCCGATGGGCGGTAAGCAAGGTTGGTGATTTCCCCCACAGGGTCGGGCAAGCCGGCAACCTGCCGCAATCCTTCTGCAATCGCTGCGATGCGCTCACTGTTCAGCTCCAGCCGATCAAGTAATGCGGCATCCAAACCACTTTCTGCACCGGCATCCATATCTTTTTTGTTCTCTACCAGCAAACTCACCTCGGCAGATTCGATAGCATCAGCCATCGCATTCAGCGCTCTATTTTTTACACCCGTATCGACACGGCCTAGCTCACGCGCTGCCTGGCGGGCTTTTTTACCCATTGTTTGCATCAATTCTTTTATCGTTTCCTGCATGACCTTCATCATTCTATCTCTAAAAAATAAACCCCATTTTACACCCACAGAACATAAGTTTCATTGAAGTGGAGAAAAAGGACTCCGCTTAATTCAGCTTTATCGCTATTGTCATTATCACGACTTAGCTAAAGAGTCTTGTGCCCGATAGTGCTACGGCCATCTGCATTAACTCATCCCAGGCATCACCACGCTCCTGCCCTTTAATCATTCGGTCTGCCCTGGCCCCTTGCTTGATAACCGACTGTAAAGCTTCTGTAGTCAGTCGCTGCGCAGCCTGCCCTAATAGAGTCTTACGCTGATCCCATACCCGCTCTTTTCGGTAAACCGGCTCCAGAGGCTGTTTGCGTTCTTTTAACCAGGCTAGCTGGTAGAGTATTCGCGCCTCTCGCGCTAATGCCCAAAGTATCACCGGTGGCGCAACAGCTTCCTGTCGAAGTCCACTCATAATGGTGCCAACTCGTTTAACTTTTCCTGCCAGAACCGCATCGGTTAAGGTAAACACGTTGAAGCGCGCACTGTTGGCAACAGCGTCGAGAATCATGTCCGAATCAATTTTCCCTTCTCCATGCAAAACGTAAAGCTTATCGATCTCCTGTGCTGCCGCGAGTAAATTTCCCTCTACCCGCTCCGCCAACAACCTTAACCCGGCCTGGTCGCATTGCAATCCTCGACTGGCCATCCTCTTTTGTAACCAGTGAATGAGCACACCGCCTTCCAACGGCCAAACCTGAATAACCGTTGCCAGCTTTTCCAGCGCTTTATACCAAACCGATTTCTGAGCTGATGCTGCCAGCTTACCTGTAGAAATCAACAGAATCGTATCAACCGGAGGATTAGCACAATAATCCTGTAGCGCCTTTGAACCTTCGCGTCCTGGTTTTCCAGATGGCATTCTGAGATCAATTAACCGCTGTTCTGAAAACAGCGAAAGCGAATCTGCTGCTTGACGAAAACTATCCCAATCAAACCCCGAATCAACCTGAAATAGCTCTCGCTCAAGGTAGCCAGCATTTTTTGCCGCTGCCCGCACCTGGTCTGCCGCCTCACCAATCTGTAGAGGCTCATCGCCACTCAATAGATAAATAGCGGATAGCTTATTCTTTAGTGACCCTGCTAGTTGTTCGGGACGAAGCCGCAATTCAATAACCTCCTAGTCCGTAAGAACTGCCCGAACACGGCGCAGAAGCAGGTTGGCCATTCGGCTTTCCATCTCCTTATAGATCAATGCCTGTTCGTTGGATTTACCAATTACATCGGTTTGGTCATTGTAGTAGTCACGTACCATCTCCAGCTTCTGATCGGCCAGCAGGACATTACCCTCGCTATCAAGTACATCAAAATGAACGAGATAGGTCAGCTCTAGCTGGATTGATTTACCACCACGACTCAAGGAAAGTGTTCGGGTATCCCGGCTCTCACTGAGAATACGGATAATAACGTCCGCTTTAGCTTTCTCCACAGCAACAGCCGCCGTCGAGTAACCCAATTGCTCGGTTAGTTCTCGTTTCAAAAGCCCCAACCCACCTTTCTCTTCGACATAGACCGAACGATACTCCAATGGGAGCTCAACCGGGCCTCTCAGGTGAAAGCCACAGGCCGTCAATAATAGTGACAAAACAATAAGATTAAACCCGAGCAGGAAGTGCTTTTTTTTCTGCATCAATGTGACCCAATAATTTTAGATAACGATATTAACTAACTTACGTGGTACAACAATCACCTTCTTCACTGGCTTGTCCATGAGGAACTTCTGCACCGATTCTTCAGCCAAAGCAGCCTGCTCAATCTCGTCTTTCGAGCTATCGACCGCAACGGTTATCTTGCCACGCAATTTACCGTTAACCTGCACAACCATCTGCAACTCATCTTCCACCAGAGCAGATGCGTCAACCTGTGGCCACTCGGCATCAATGACTAACTGATCATGCCCGAACAATTCCCACAATGCATGAGATGCATGGGGAATAATGGGTGACAGCATTAAAGTGGCCGCCTCGAGCGCCTCACGGCGTACAGCACGCCCCTGATCACTATCATCATTAAATTTTGCCAGGCTATTCAGTAGCTCCATATTAGCGGCAATGACGGTGTTAAAAACGTAACGCCGCCCCATATCGTCACCGGCTTTGCGAATCGTCTCATGCAGCTGTTTACGAATTGCTTTCTGGCTTTTCGTTAAACTGGCTTTATCCAGCGCCACAACCGCACCCTCACTATTCAGGCAGGCAGCGACCTGTTTCCAGAGCCGCTTCATAAAGCGATAAGCACCTTCTACACCGCTATCCGACCATTCTAACGACTGCTCTGGAGGGGCTGCAAACATCATAAAGAGACGAACCGTATCGGCACCATAGCGTTCAATAAGTGCTTCAGGATCGACCGTATTGCCTTTTGATTTGGACATTTTAGCGCCATCTTTCAGCACCATGCCTTGAGTTAAAAGGTTCTTAAACGGCTCATCACTGGTTAACAACCCCTCATCGCGCAACAACTTATTAAAAAACCGTGCATAGAGAAGATGCAAGATCGCATGTTCAATACCGCCAATATAGTGATCAACCGGCAACCAGTGGCTTGCACGACCATCTAGCATCGCTTCATGATTATCAGCGCTCGCATAACGGGCAAAATACCATGATGATTCCATAAAGGTATCGAATGTATCGGTCTCACGCCGCGCCGCTTTGCCGCACTCTGGACACTCGGTCTGGATAAAAGAGTCCAGTTTTGCCAAAGGTGAACCACTGCCATCCAATGTCACCTCTTTCGGTAGCACAACCGGAAGCTGCTCATCAGGAACCGGCACCGCACCACAATCATCACAATAGACAACCGGAATCGGCGTTCCCCAGTAACGCTGGCGAGAAACACCCCAGTCACGCAGGCGATAATTGACTTTGCGCTCACCTTGCCCTTTTTCTGCCAGTTTCTCTGCAATAGCGCCAAATGCCTGCTCTGAACTCAGCCCATCAAATTCACCCGAATTAACCAGCACACCCTTTTCTGTAAAGGCGACCTTCTCTAAGTTGATCTCTTCATTTTTTACGGGCGCAATGACCTGATTAATCGGCAGGTCATATTTCAACGCAAACTCGTAATCACGCTGATCATGTGCCGGAACAGACATCACCGCACCGGTTCCGTAGCCCATCAGTACGAAGTTGGCGATCCAAACAGGAACTTCTTCACCACTCAATGGATGGATTACTTTCAAGCCAGAATCGACACCGCGCTTTTCCATCGTCTCCATAGCTGCTTCCGACGATTGCATGGTTTTGCATTCATCCAGAAAAGATTGCAGTTCACTATTTTGAGCGACCGCTTTTAGTGCTAGCGGGTGTTCCGCCGCAACCGCCACATAAGTGACGCCCATCAAGGTATCAGGACGGGTGGTGTAAACGGCTAAAGGATCTTCACCATCGGCCAGCTGAAATTCCAGCTCCACTCCTTCTGAACGACCAATCCAGTTAGCCTGCATAGTTTTGACCTGTTCAGGCCAACCCTCCAGCTGATCAAGAGATTCCAGCAGTTCATCCGCATATTCGGTGATCTTCATAAACCACTGCGAAAGCTCCTTGCGCTCCACTTTGGTATCACAACGCCAGCAACAGCCATCGATCACCTGCTCATTGGCTAACACCGTCATATCATGTGGGCACCAATTAACCGGTGCG
>Ga0164315_10001623_pt1 | contig 16955 bp, 16 predicted proteins | sample GuaBasSedimGuay6_FD_113737 | JGI IMG/M metagenome (GOLD analysis project Ga0164315, IMG submission 113737) | Subseafloor sediment microbial communities from Guaymas Basin, Gulf of California, Mexico - Guay6, Core 4569-2, 0-3 cm | ecosystem: Environmental > Aquatic > Marine > Hydrothermal vents...
CTATCATCAAGTCTGGTCCGAAAAGATCAGGCTGCTCGACATGATAATTAAGTTCCATCGCCAGCTTCCAGGGGCGGCCATTCGCTATTATCGTTTTACCAAACTGGAGATTTATCGGGATCGGCCAGTCATTGGTATTGTGGTCATAATTCATGATAGGTACAGATCCCACGTTCCAGCCACCACCGGGTAAATAGATAGGAAGGTGAAATCGGTCGCGGCCTAAGTTGAAGTAGGGTAGGCGGATACACTTCTTGATGCCAATAGTTTGGTAGCAGCGAGCCTTACTCGTCTCATTAAAACTTAGGAATATCGCTGGGAAGCCCTACACGCATGAAATATCGCGCAAATGCCTGAGATAAATGTTCCTTATAAGGCGATAGGAGCCGAGGTCTGCTTTGACCATTACTAATAAATTGGACTACAGCGGATCTTTTTGCCATAAATAGCCGTGAAAACTCTACAACAGTGAACGGGATTTCTTGCGCTTCGTCACGGTTTAAGAGATGCCATCCAAAGCGACGGCCTGCCCTAATCTCATTCATTTTATTTTTTCCAAACTGACCATTTTCATCATCCCATAAGGGACACAAAATTACTGTTTCAGTTTTATCATTCTGGAGATCACAAGACTGGGTTAAGATAATGGCGTTAATAAGAACTACCTCAGCTCCAATATCCGGCTCTTCGCCAGCCAGTATCTGCTGAACGTGTTCAGCAGTGACATCCGCCTTAACAATTGGGAACTCGTATAACAGATCTCCCTGTTCGAGAGAGTTATCCAATACAGATTCATACCAGCTTTCAGGCATAAACAGGTCAGGAACCTACCAAAGATCCGGGGGAATCAGCTTACTGACTTTATTCACTCTTAGTCGTACCGTGCCTATATTTCGCATCTCTGGAAGTGAAATATCCCCGCTCCCAACGAAAGGTTCGGCATCCCGAGTAACAATGATTACAGGTGCTAGCGTTTGCGCAGTCAGATCAGGATATTGAATTATTTTGCGCTCTGGTAACAACTCGCTAACTGGGCGAGGTGGCGCGGCCAATTCGTATCGCGGAATGAATCTATCCAGTACGGAGCTCGTAATATCCGCCGTAACATTATCTGCAACAATCATTTATTCCTCCCAAACTGGGCCTAATTTCTTCCAGGCATCTTCTTTCACCATCCTGAAAAAGATATTACGCTCAACAGTGTGTACCAGCTCCAACCGCTCTTTCATATACTCAAAATCTTTAATATCACCCACAGCGATCGTATCAACACTCAAGTGCGTACCCTTCACTATTTCTGCCAGCTGACCTGGTTTCTCAATCTGCGCCTGAGCTCCAGACTGAACCTGCACAATTGTCACCCCCTCATCGTGGGCAAATTCAGTCCGTAATAGGGTGCTTTGCTCTAGTTGGTCAATATCACGTCCAATTTTTAAATCCAGCTCTAAGGGTGAGAGGGCCGAACAACCTTCATCTACAGGGATAATATTATGGTAAAGGATCGATATCCGTTCATACTGAGCGATCAGCCCCGCCTTCATCACGCTATCTAAGATTTTTTCTACGCGCGGCTTGACTTGCTGCCACCCTGGATAAGGAAAATTAATTTGTATCTGAACAGCGCAATCAGCTACCTTCACCCTCCCCCAGTCACCAACGAAATCAACAGTTGCACTATATTTAAGGTTCTCATCTATCCTCCGCACACTCGACGGAATCTGTGCCACAGGAGTCTTTTCCATGTGTGGGAAGCTATCTTTTAAACAGCCATAGAGCACGCCAGGAAAAACATCGATAGCTGTATCCGACTCCGGCTGAAACCGCAATTCAATAATGCAGTTCACTATGGGGTCATTTTCGAGACGAATAGGGAATTTTTTTTCGGTCATTGTACGTAATCTACCATACTTAGATATCGTTCTGCATAAGCTAGACAATCAAAGAATTTGCTAACTTACCCAACCTCCGCCAGATTGCCTTTTTCTTCGAGCCAGCTCTTACGATCCGCCGCTCGCTTTTTGGCGAGCAGCATATCGAGCATGCGGTGGGTATCATCACCCGGGCTTATAGTTAGTTGAATCAGCCGACGGGTATCCGGGTTCATGGTGGTTTCCCTCAATTGCATGGGGTTCATTTCACCCAGACCTTTAAAACGAGTGACCTGGACTTTACCGGTTATTTTTTCTGCTTCTATGCGATCCAGCACGCCCTGCCGTTCGGCCTCATCGAGGGCATAAAACACTTCTTTGCCCGCATCGATACGAAATAGCGGCGGCATCGCCACATACACATGACCGGCTGCTACCAGGGGCTGAAAATGGCGCACAAACAAGGCGCAAATCAAGGTGGCGATATGGGCGCCATCAGAATCTGCATCGGCCAGTATACAAACTTTGTGGTAGCGCAAACCACTCAGGTCATTGCTAGCCGGATCAATACCGACCGCCACTGAAATATCGTGTACTTCCTGGGAGGCAAGAATCTCCTGGCTGTCCACCTCCCAGGTATTCAGAATCTTGCCACGTAGGGGCATGATGGCCTGGAACTCGCGACTGCGCGCCTGTTTGGCCGAGCCACCGGCAGAGTCCCCTTCCACTAAAAACAGCTCGGACAATTCCGGTTCTGCCGATGAGCAATCTGCCAATTTGCCGGGCAGAGCTGGACCAGAGGTGATTTTTTTGCGCGCGACTTTTTTGTTGGAGCGCATGCGCCGCTGGGCGTTGGCAATACACAGCTCAGCGAGCTTTTCGGCCTCTTCGGTGTGCTGGTTTAACCACAGACTGAAGGCATCTTTTACTATGCCAGAGACAAAGGCCGCAGCCTCCCGCGACGATAGCCGCTCTTTGGTCTGACCGGAAAATTGTGGGTCACTCAGCCTGGAGGACAACACAAAACAGCATTTATCCCAGATATCATCCGGCGTTAATTTCACCCCGCGCGGCAGCAAATTTCGAAATTCGCAAAATTCCCGCGTCGCCTCCAGCAACCCGGTGCGGAAACCGTTAACGTGGGTGCCACCCTGTACGGTAGGGATAAGATTAACGTAGCTTTCCTGAGTGACTTCACCACCTTCTGGCAACCACTGCACCGCCCAGTCAACGGCTTCGGTTTCTGCAGCGACACTACCGGTAAAAGGCTGCAGGGGTAGGGTCTCCCACCCCTCGGTGGCACTGCTCAGATAATCGGGCAGGCCGTCTTCATAGCACCAGTTTTCAGTTTCACCGGTATTTTCATCCTTTAGCTGAACATTCAGGCCCGCACACAATACCGCTTTAGCGCGCAGCACATGTTTAAGCCGGGGCAAAGAAAATTTAACGCTATCGAAATACTGTGGATCGGGTAGAAAGTGTAGTTCGGTGCCCGTGTTACGTTTGCCACAGCTGTCAATCACCGCTAATTCAGAATCTTTATTGCCATTGGCAAAGGTCATTTGCCAGACCTGACCGTCGCGATGAATGGTCACTCGCAACTTCAGTGACAGCGCATTGACCACCGATACGCCGACACCGTGCAGGCCTCCGGAGAACTGGTAATTTTTATCATTAAATTTACCCCCGGCGTGTAAGGTACTCAGTATGACTTCGACCCCAGGCACGCCCTGCTCCGGATGAATATCAACCGGCATACCACGACCATCATCGCCAACGGTGACCGAACCGTCTTTGTGCAAAATCACCGAAATTTTATGGGCGAATCCAGCCAGGGCTTCGTCAACACTGTTGTCGATAACTTCCTGGGCCAGATGATTAGGCCGAGAGGTATCGGTATACATACCTGGGCGCTTTCTGACCGGATCAAGACCGGTTAATACCTCAATATCTTCAGCTTTATAGTCGCTCATAGTTACTATTAAATTTTTCCTTTTATGCAGGCCCTATTTATGCGGGCTTTGTCAAAAACTCAATTACGTCGGCCAGGTGATGTTCATAGCCCTGAAAACTATGATCTCCACCTTCTTCAATCAATAGTTTGCAGGCGGCATATTTTTCTGCCGCCTGGCGGTAATCAAGCACTTCGTCACCGCTTTGCACCAGCACCATGAATCGTGCCGGCTCACTCAGTATCGCCACATCAAATTCCTGCAGCTGATCCAGATGTCCTTGCTCGATCCGGCTCACTTCACCGGTATGATAATTCTCCTGATCTCCCAGCAAGTATTCCCGACCCAGCCAGGGCCTTACGGCTGGGTTTACCAATACCGCCTTACATGCGTATTTTTCAGCCAGCCAGGTAGCATAATAGCCGCCCATTGAACTTCCTATCAGCACGACAGGGGCCAGCGAAGTCTTTGTTAATTTCGGTATGGATTCCAGTATTGATTCGAGTTTAGCCATCGCGAGGCTCGGGAATGGACTCAAAAACGGACAAATGAAATCGACCGCCGGGAGCTGAGCAGCTAACCAGTCCCGGGTCTGCCTTGCCTTGGTGGAATCGGGCGAGCTGTTAAAACCATGTATGTATAGAAGCGACGTCACGTCGAATATAGCGTCAGTCAGGTAAAGTCCGTAACAGAGAGGGAATTATAGCGGCTGCCGGGGAGTGATTGATAGCGTCGCATTATCCATTTACTAACAGCTAGTAGACCCACAACTAGAAAACCAGGGTAGTAAATCAACGGGCAGCGAGCCAACAGGAGTATCAATATTCAGTGACCTGATGATCCACTGCGTAATCTGCTATTTGAAGATGATGAACACCGGTTTCCATCCGCCCATCAGGGTGCAAATCAATCCAGCGATAAGCTGGGCGATCGTCACTCATAGCAAACTCACGGCTATTAGCAGCGAACTGAAAACAGGTGGACGGTGTTGTATATACCCGGCAACTCGCCCACCCCACAGCATACTCCTGGTGCACATGACCACAAAAAATGGCTTGTACATTACTCGCCGCAACAACGATATTTTCCAGCTCATTGGCATTGCTTATTTTTTGATTATCAAGCCACTGACATCCAACGGGAACAGGGGGATGATGCAGAAAAATAATGGTCGGATGAGCACTTTCCTTACGCAAGGTAGCGGCTAGAAAATCCAGCTCGCTGTCCGCCAGGAAGCCACCGACCTCACCGCTCACCGCTGAATTGAGTGAAATAACCCGCCAGTTACCAAACTCCAGTAATGGCCAGTATGGTGTCGATGTCACGCTGCTTTGCATGACCTCGAAATCATCATGATTACCCGGCAACCATATATAGGGAATATCGACGAAACTGATCTGTTCAGCGAATAAACGATAGGCCTTGCGCTTGCCGAACGCTGCCACATCTCCGGTGACCGCGAGCATATCGGGAACATCTGGCAGAGCAGCGATATCAGCCAGCACCTGCCGGAAAGTATCGTAGGTGCAAACACCCGCCAGCCGATGTTCGCGGCTTACACCAATATGATTGTCGGTCAACTGAATTAAACGGTGGGTTCTCAGTGACGACATGGTTGTGATTCTTTAATAATCTTCAACATGAACAAGCGCTAACTCACACTACATTATTACTCAACAGCACCCGAGTTGACGTTGAAACATAACCATACTCGATACAAACTGCCAGCCACTCCTCAAGAAAACGGTTCCACTGAGCTTTTTCGTCACGTTGGAGCATGCTTTTATTGGGATACCGGTTTTTCGGCTGCACATTGCGCATACGATCACAGGCAACTACTTCGGCCACTTTGGCATCGTGGTACATGCGCACTGTCAACGTGGGCGGTCTGCGCCAGCCAGGCTCACTGTGTCGATCCGAGCCCTGTGCCGATTGTTCCTCGATAACAAGTAGTGTAGTAAACGGCGTCCTTTCTTTCACAGAAAGCACGACTTCCCTGTCTTTCATGGTAGTCAGTCCCAGTCGGCGCACCTGATCCCCCGCCATATCAGGGAACACCTTATGTAAGCGCCGATAATTGGCTTCGCATCGAGCCATGAAATTTTTCAAATCAACCTTGTACCGCAAATGACCGCCCCTTTTTTTATTCATCAGTTACTCAGTAATTACTCAGCGATTACTCAATAACTATTACCTGACATATTATCTAGGAAACCTCTGATCAATTCATGAACTCGTATCTTGCGCCCAAAACACCCAGCTTCTTCGTTGCAAACCTTCGCAATAGCTTGCTATTACGTGCGATTCACGCCTCGAATCCGGATGTGCTGGATCACAATCTACTTCGTCCAGAATTAATCAGAGGCTCCCTAGTATATTACCGGGAAACTTTTAAATAATTCAAACCTGCCACTTTATACCGTCCCGCTGACAGGCCCATTGTGCAGGCGATCCCGGTTCATCTGCAACCATTGCAAGCAAATAATAGTAGCTGCATTATTACAGCGACCGGCAGCTAACCAGTCCATGACCTCTGCTTCAGGGATGATGTGTAGCTTAATATCTTCATTTTCGTTAGCCAGGCCAAATGTACCACCACCGTCCCGTAGATCGCTCAACCCACACCACAGTTCCTGTATTTCATTAGTTCCGCCCGGACTAACCAGGTATTCACAAATTGGTACCAGCCTGGCATTTTTCACCCCTGCTTCTTCGCTCAGTTCGCGCCGCGCAACCTCCTGTGATATTTCATTGACCTCTGCGACACCCGCCACAACTTCCAGTAGCCATGGTCCACCAGGTGTAGCCATAGCACCAACCCGAAACTGCTCGATTAGCCCTATCAATTCATGTTCGGGATCGTAAAGCAAAACACCCACTGCTTTAGATCGTACAAAAAGTTCACGAGTAAACTCCCGGCTCCATCCACCAGAAAAAAGGCGGTGACGTAAGCGAAATTTCTCCATCGAAAAAAAGCCCTGGTAAACAACTTCGCTGTCTCTCACTTCCACATCATCACGACCCAGACGGCCTGTTTTCCACATAGAAAGCCCCTTATGTCAAACAGCTTCACAATCTACCAACGTACTACTCTAACAGCGCATTGCTTAATTGATCAAACGCGACAACGAATCCAATCATCTGCTAGAATCGCAGGATCAAATTTATTATGGGATACAGTAATGTTGAACAAAATCTCAAAAATACTAGGTAGCGCGTTATTGGTATTTGCGCCGGTAATGCCGGCAGCTGCCGATACATTGGCGGATATATATCAGCTTGCGTTAACTAATGATCCAGAGTTGCGCGCCGCAAATGCCGCTTTAAAAATAGGCAAAGAATCAATCCCCCTGGGCAGGGCCGGAATATTGCCGAAAATAGACGCGAGTATGGAATTTACCGATGGCGATGGCGATACCTCGAACTTTCGATCACTTAACTTCGACCCCAGTGGCGGGGGCCTTTCTGTCCCGGTCGGCGCCAGTGGCCACGAAGATAATGAAACAGAATATTACTCTGTTTCCCTTAGCCAACCTATTTTTGACCTGCCCGCCTGGTTCAACTTTAAACGCGGCTATGATCTTGACGGGCAGGCGGAAGCCCAGTTTGCCGCCGATCAACAGACAACTATTGTTCGCGTAACCGAAGCCTATATTGATGTATTGCGAGCCAACGACAATCTGGTTACCTCCCAGGCCGAACAGAGGGCTATTGGTCGCCAGCTTGAGCAAACCAAAGAGCGTTTTGAAGTAGGTCTATTACCCATCACCGATGTTCACGAAGCCCAGGCAGTTTATGACGGTGCTACTGTCAATACCCTCGAGAATGAAGCCGCACTGGACATCTCATTCGAAGCACTTGGCGTGATTACCGGTCAGCAACATTTTCAACTAGCCGGACTGTCTGCAGATTTCCCCGTACGGCCTACGGAACCAGCCGACAGCGCTTCGTGGGTTGAGTTTTCCCAGAACAATAACTTCAAGTTAAAGGTGGTCAGATTAGCTATGACAGCAGCCGAAAAAAGAGCCAACGCTGCAAAGGCTGAGCACCTGCCAACAGTCACGGCCAGCCTCACCTGGTCAAATTTTCATGACGATGGCCATTTTAAGAAAAAGAAACCTCTCCCGCGTGAAACCCAACCCTATTCCATAGACGATGAACCCACGGTGTTCGCAATAAGAATGGACGCCCCGCTATTTACCGGCGGACTGGTCAGCGCCGAACGACGCAAAGCTTATCAGCAATACATTCAGACCCAGGAAATGCACTTGCTTGCGCAGCGCGCCACCACGCAACAAGCTCGTTCTCAACATCTTCTGGTGCAAACCAATGCTGCACGAGTCAAAGCTCGTAGTCAGGCGATTACCTCAGCACAAAGTGCACTTGAGGCTACCGAGGCTGGCTATGATGTGGGCACTCGAAATATTGTCGATGTGCTGCTCACCCAGCGCGGCCTCTTCCAGGCAAAACGCAACTATGCCAACGCTCGCTATGATTACCTCGTCAGCATGCTGAAGCTCAGGCAAGTTGCCGGACAGTTAAGTCCGGAACATCTCGCGAATCTAGATAGGTGGCTTGATCCAGGACTGAAAGTTAATAGAGCAGCTGCGCCAGGCAGTTCGTAAGCTTATCGAGTGCTCCACGGTTGCTCTCTGCAACCGTGCGAGCGGCATCTGCCATCCGCTGATATTCATTTGGGCTTTCAAGCAAAAGGATAACTGTCGTAGCCAGCTGTTCAGCATTTTCACAAATCTTCATACCTCCCGCCTCACCAAGCTTGGTCGCAACTTCACCAAAATTAAACAGATGAGGGCCAGCTAACACCGGTACACCCCAGGCTGCAGGCTCTATGAGATTGTGCCCACCTACCGGCACCAGGCTGCCGCCGATAAAAGCAAGGTCGCAGGCACCACAAAAGCTGAGTAGTTCGCCCATAGAATCGCCCAGTAAAATCTGCGTTGCTGGAGTAATCGAATTACCCTCGCTGCGGCGCACCAGATTAAAGCCACGATCCACACAAAGTTTGCCTACTTCGCTGAAACGCTCGGGGTGGCGCGGCACCAGTACCAGCAAAACATCTGGCAGAACCTGCACCACTTTGCTAAATGCATCGAGCACCTGCTCGTCCTCACCACGGTGAGTGCTGGCTGCCAGCCAAACCTGTCGCCCCTTCTTATCGCGCCCATCGCCCTGCCACTTAGATTTCAGCAATGCCGCCTTGTCACGAAGCTGCTGATCGAGTTGCAAATCAAATTTGATATTGCCGGTAACTGTTAGTTTTGTTTTATCTAAACCAAGATCAGTAAAGCGTCGACCGTCGGCGGCAGTCTGTCCAGCTACGAGACTAATACGCTCTAGCATTGGCCTGGCCAGCCAGCTAATTTTCTTATAACCTGCCGCGGATTTTTCTGACAATCTTGCATTCGCCACCACCACTGGTACACCGAGCTGGTGACATTTGTAGATCAAATTAGGCCACAACTCGGTTTCCATGATAATCAGCACCGATGGCTTTATTCGCGATAAAAACCGCGTCAAAACATCTGGTAAATCATAGGGCGCATAAACATGGTGCACACTGCTACCAAAGAGTTTGCGCACCTGTTCTGAGCCGGTAGGTGTGGTGGTCGTTATTACCATCCGTGCATGCGGATATTTTTTTTGCAAAGCCCTGACCAAAGGAGCAGCGGCCAGCGTTTCCCCTACCGAAACAGCATGCACCCAAATAACCCGGCCTTCAGTTTGTTTTCCATCATCACAAGCATCGGGAACAAGGCCTGAAATGAGCCCAAAGCGCTCACGCCAGCGTCGAGCATAAGCCGGGGAACGCCGTGACCGCCACAACAGGCGTGCCAGAATTACCGGCGTCAACAAATATAAAAGCAGTGTATAAAGTGTTCTTAACAAGATTCTTCCTTTTTAATCGAGCATACAGAGGCCGCTGTTTTCTCGCAAAAGGTTTTGTTGAAAACGCTATACTATCGCCTCTACCTGCTGCCTGCTGATACCCGGACCCACCATCAATAGCCCCTCGACTCACACCATCCACACAGACGTTACCATCATTGGTGGCGGTATCGCCGGATTATGGTTGCTCAACCGTTTACGCAATGAAGGCTACCGCGCGCTTCTATTCGAACACAAAGCATTAGGTAGTGACCAAACCGTAGCCAGTCAGGGCATGATTCATGGCGGCATCAAGTACACGCTCGGCGGCGCTTTGTCCGGCGCCTCCGAAGCCATAGCCGGGATGCCTGCTTACTGGCGCAGTTGTCTGCGTGGTGAAGGAGACATTGACCTGCGCGGTGGCAATATACTCAGTGATCACTTTTATCTGTGGTCTTCCAGCAGCGCAGCGGCAAAAGTCACCACCTTCCTTGCCAGCAAGGCGATTCGTGGTCGCGTTGACAAAGTAACTAAAGCTGAGCGGCCAATCCCGTTACAAAATCAGCAGTTTAAAGGAACTGTCTACAAACTGGTGGACATGGTACTGGACGTGCCAGGCATATTGCAGTTATTGGCTGGCAGGGTCATGGAAAGTATTTACCAGATCGATTGGCAGCACGCTCACCTTACCTCAGGCAATCAAACCGAGCCCCCTACATTACAAGTTGATATTGGTAGCGAAACTGTGCAAATAAAAAGTAACGCGCTGGTACTGACAGCCGGGCAGGGTAATGAAACCCTGTTACAGCAAAGCGGTGCAAACGCGCCGGCCATGCAACGCCGCCCCCTGCAACAGGTGATGGTCAAACATCGTTATCCCCATTCATTTTATGGCCACTGCCTTGGTGCCGAAACCACACCACGCCTAACCATATCCAGTCACCCCTGTGAAGACGGCAGCCAGGTTTGGTACCTCGGCGGCTCTATCGCGGCAAAAGGCGTCGATCTTGCGCCTGATGTGCTTATTGACCACGCCAAAAAAGAATTATCAACGCTGCTACCGTGGATCGACCTGAAAGAAGCAGAATGGGCCACGCTGGCTATTGACCGTGCAGAGCCACAACAGCACAATTTCGCTCGCCCCGACCAGGCCTACGCAAGCTGGGCAAGTGGCTGCACCAATGTAATTGCAGCATGGCCAGCTAAATTAACACTTGCGCCGAATCTGAGTAATCAAATTATTCGCATGTTAGAGGAACGTAATATTAGGCCTTACGGACAGTCTCCACAGCCTTTGGCGCTGCCAAAACCCGCCATTGCATCCGCACCCTGGCAACTGGCTTTTGGAAATTAACAGTGATCCCTAAACGCAAACTTGGCCAAACTGGCATGGAGGTCAGCATTCTTGGCCTGGGTACAGTAAAGCTGGGCCGTAACCAGGGTGTCAGATATCCACAGGATTTTGAGTTACCTGACGACACACAGGCGAGCAAACTTATTGCTCTCGCCAGGGATCAGGGTATTAACCTGATCGATACCGCACCAGCCTATGGAACCAGTGAGGAACGCCTGGGACAGCTATTACGTGGCCAGCGGGATCGCTGGTTAATTTGCAGCAAAGTCGGCGAAGAGTTTGCCAATGGCCAGTCCAGCTTCAATTTCACCACCGAATATGCTCAATTCAGTATTGAGCGCAGCCTCCAGCGGCTAAAAACCGACGTGCTCGATATCGTCCTCATCCACTCAGATGGCAATGACCTGGAAATTATTAATGGCATCGGTACTCTTGATGCCCTCGCCGATTTAAAACGCCAGGGCAAATTGCGGGCATTTGGCATGTCTACCAAAACGGTGGCGGGCGGTTTACTAGCAGCACAAAAATCCGATATCGTTATGGTTACCTGGAATCTTGAATTTCAGGAAGATATACCGATTATCGATTATTGCCAGCAGCACGGCAAAGGAGTGCTGATCAAGAAAGCATTTGCAAGTGGACATCTCACCCAGGCTGGCCAGGCCATTAAAAATAAAGGGCTTTTGATAGACCAAAGCCTGGCAATGATATTTAGCCACCCCGGCGTCAGCAGTGCCATCATCGGCACCATTAACCCAGATCATCTACAAGCTAATATCGATAGAGTTAACAAATCAGAGAACCGGTAAACTCTGCAATTCCTAATCGCTCTGAATTTTTTCCATAATTGCGGTCGTTGAACAATCGTCGAGAAAGTCCAGGGCTTTTACCTCCCCGCCATATCCCTCAACAATCTCCCAGCCCACTACTTCTTCCTTACTGTAGTCACCACCCTTGACAAGAATATCGGGCTTAATTAGTGCCAATAGTCGTTCCGGGGTATCATCGGCAAAGGACAGTACCCAGTCGACTGCCTCCAGACCAGCCAACACGGACATACGCCGATCTTGCGGATTAATGGGTCGCCCCGCCCCTTTGAGTCGTCTGACAGATTCATCGCCGTTAACTGCCACAATCAGACGGTCACCTAGTTTTCGCGCCTGTTCCAGATAGCCAACATGGCCGGCATGGAGAATATCAAAACAGCCATTGGTAAAGACAATACGTTCCCCGCGCTCACGAGCATCAGCGATATCCACCAGTAGTTGCTCATCATTAACCACACCTCGTTCATAACCCTGCTCAAGGTAGACTGCGCGACGCAACTCGGGGGCGCTAACCGTCGCGGTGCCGAGCTTGCCAACCACAATGCCCGCAGCCAGATTGGCCAGGGCAACCGCGGTAGGTAAGCTTTCACCGGCAGCCAATGTGCTGGCCAACACTGAAATCACGGTATCTCCCGCGCCAGTGACATCAAAAACTTCTCGCGCCCGTGCCGGCAAATGTAATTCAGGATGGCCGCTACGTAGTAATGTCATGCCCTGCTCACCGCGGGTGATCAGCAAGGCCTCCAGTTGCAGCTGATGAAGCAAGGCCAGGCCCTTTTCCACTAGATCTTGCTCCTGCGGACACGAGCCAACAACCGCTTCAAATTCACTTAAGTTTGGTGTCAGTAAAGTAGCGCCCCGGTAGCGAGCAAAGTCAGCACCTTTGGGATCGACCAGTACTTTGACGCCACGCTTTATCGCTTCGTCAATGAGTGGTTGCGGCTCGCGCAACACACCCTTGGCATAATCCGATAACACCAATACCGAAACTTCCGGTAGCAGTGCCAGTGCTTTGGTCAGCACCTGATCGGTATCTTCAACGCCAAACGGCTCTTCAAAATCCAGCCTTAGCAATTGTTGTCGACGACTGATAACCCGCAACTTGGTAATAGTCGGTTTATCGCGGGCTTGTTGAATATCGGCTCGAATGCCTGTGGAGTGCAGCCTGTCAAACAATGCTTGCGCCGCTTCGTCGCGACCAACCACGCCCACCAAAGATGCGCCTGCGCCGAGAGAAGCGATGTTCAAAGCCACGTTACCGGCCCCGCCCAGGCGGTCTTCAAGCTGCTCGACTTTCACTACCGGAACCGGGGCTTCAGGTGAAATTCTTGATGCGCCGCCGTGCCAGTAACGATCGAGCATCAGATCACCGACCACCAATACCTGAGCGCTATCGAAGCGAGGATTAATACCTTTCAAATGGAACCTCCCGGTCCGACATAACGACCATCAATCTACCAGATTGATCATCCGATTACCCATAGTAGCCATCAGGCTGCTCCATACTTTATCGGCATCCAGTGTTTTCATACACTGTGCGTCATCACCTTTATAACTGCCGACCGCACAGTATTTTTTATAACAGGGCGCACAGGGATAACCCTCGACTTCCAGATGAGCAGTCTTACTACCTGTTGCACCAATCAAATGGGGATCAGTCGCGCCGTACAGCGTAACAGTCGGCACATCGAGGGCCGCACTCACATGGGCAAGGCCGGTATCAACACATAAGGTGCCAACGCTGCCTTTCAACACAGCCGCCAGCTTAGTCAGGGACAACCTCGGTAATACCGTTGCATACTCGTAAGCACCAGCCAAAGCTACAGCCTGCACCCGTTCTGACTCACTCCCCCAGGGCAACAACACCGCATAACCTTGTTGACCTGCTTTTTCGATCAACTGTCGCCAGTAGTCGTCAAGCCAGCGTTTATTTGGCCAGCTGGCGTTTTGCACAAATACCAGGTATTGGCACTGTGGCAGTTCGATATCAGGCTTTGGCCAGGACGTAGTGGCAAGCCCAAAATCCGGCACACCATTGGGTAGCGGGTAATCGAGAACCTGGGCAAACAATTGCCGCCAACGATCAATCGCTAGCTGGTTTTTAGGGACGACATAGCGCTTGTTGTAAGCCAGGTGCGCGCCCCATTCGCTTACCGAGGCACCATTCGGGCCATATTTTTTACCTTTGCTCAGGGCCGTAACAATTGCGCTCTTAAAATTAGTCTGAGCATCGATCACCGCATCGTAATGGATTGAACGCAGCTGCCGGACAAACCGTCTTAACTCGGTATTACGCCACAGGGTCAACCATTCCGCGCGCCAACGACGATGTGCTGTATGAAGTGTACGAACGACGGCGGGATGCCAACTGGCGACTTCCGCAAAGGACTCATCAACCACCCAGTCAAACTCAATGTCGGGAATTGCTCGCCGCGCATCTGTCAAAGCCGGCAATGCCTGGACGAGATCGCCCATGGATGTGAGCTTAACGATTAACACACGCATTGAGGAAACTCGGTTTATTCTGGACGAAGTAGCTTGTGACCCAGTAATTTAAGATTCAACAGGTTTATGTCCTTGAAACTGTTTACATCCCCTGAGACACAGGAATTAACATAACCAATTTTAAGGAGCCTCAATCAGCAGAATGTCGCTGGCGCTGAGTCAGTTTTTTTATACGAGCGCTGAGCCTATGAAAAAACTGATGCTTATTCTTTGCGCCCTCTCCCACCAGATAGTTCATCTGAATGGATAAACGCTTGCCCTCAACCGGGGTGTGCCCATGCCAGCAATTGTCAGTTATTCTGAAGATCACCAATGTCCCGGCCAGGGGCGGCACTTCCTCAACATAGTTATCCATATCGGTGCCGTTGCGCAACACTCTCAAGCAGCCATTATCGTGGCCCCAGGTTTCATTAAGGTAGAGCAACACCGTAGCAACTTTGGTTTTTGAATCGGTGTGGATACGGCCATCTTTTTTTCTAACCACACCGCGGAGTGTGGTCATTATTGGGAATTCGCCCAAAGAAATATCAAATTTTTTCTCGACCGCCTGGCGAAACTCGTCCCCTTCCAGCTCCCGCAACAGAGCCTGATAAGCTGGTCCCCCGGATATCTCCTCAACCGGAATACTGCCCGGACTCTGAATATCCGGAAAATCACTGAGCACCTGGGCTAGTTTACTCTGCGCAATAAAGTCAGATACCACAGTGTAGGGATATGGATCTGTCCGCAGGGAAGCGTTGCGCAGTGCTTCTAACTGTAGCATGGACGACACCTCCAACAGATCGACAAGAATGCAGATATGCTACCATACCGTCTTCGCCTTATCTGCTATTGCTCCACCATACTTCAAGCAATATGGGTCTTTTTAGCCAGCATACCACCACGTTTCAGGACAATGACTAATATAGATTCCCCTCCACCGCCCCGCTGCTTTTTATCGCCCATCAACAGCCAGCACTCATGACACCAAACCAACACTACGTCACCAATCATTCACAGGGACGCTTGCTGTATCTGCTGTGCGCATTGGTCAGCATCATTCTCTTTGCAACATCTATGTATGTTGACGACATCATGAATAATGATGGTATGGATTATATTTATGCAGCCCATGAGTATATGGCTGGCGATCCTGTCCGCGCATTGTCCTTTCGTCCAGAGAAATACTTTAGCCAGCAATTTGTCATATTGTCCCAGGTTACCAGCCTGCCACTGAAATATTCGGCTTTCACCTTCAGTGTGTTATCGCAAATAGCGCTAATGTGCGGCTTTCTGGCAGTAATCAGAGCTCTAAATGGATCAACAACAGTACAGATCCTCGCTATTGTCGTTATCGCAAGTATGAGCGACTTTAATGAATTGCGGCCGCATATTATCAGGGGCTTCAGTTTTTGGGCCAGCCAACTATGGGCATTGTGGGCTATTATCCTTTTTGCAGCCTCCGCTCGTTGGCGATACTTATTATTGTGGGCCACCCTGAGCACAATATCGATATTATTTAGAACTGAAGCAATTGTTTATTTTATCGGCATTGCGGCCCTTATTCCGCTGGTTATCGACGGTATAGCTAGAAAGCGGTTTTTAATATTTGCCGGTGTTACCCTCGGCACTATCCTGCTCATCGGCTCATTCCATTATTTTTATAAGCATAATCTGGATAATCCGACGTTTACGCCGTCTGCCAAGTTGCAGATGGAGGTAAGTAAGGCCGCCAAAATGGCGACCATGCTGAATCAGCAAAAAGAGCTTATCCGCGAAACTATGCCCAACGAATGGGCTCGAGGTACTGCCTCACACATGCTCATTGGTGGGCTATTGTTTCATGCCTTACAAACCCTGTTAAACACCACTAATTACCTGCTGCTGTTATTCGTCTTACTGTTCAGCAAGGTCAAATTGTCGCTAAAAAAGCCCAGTGACAAATTGATAATGGGTTATTTTACAATTGGTGTTCTCATCATTTTTTATACTGTGGCATCACGATTCTTTGTCACCAACCGTTATGTTTTTATGCCAGCTTTACTTCTGTGTATCCCTATTCCGTTTCTGCTCAACCAGATACTGCTTCAGAAAATAGATATGAGCAAAATTCGCTATAACCTGCTCTGTGTGGCTATGTTCATTTTGCCATTCCTGGTGGTCATCGAACCGGTAGTTCGCGACGACGACAAAAAACTGTACATCAGAACAGCAGCTACATGGATCGGCGACAAACTGCCCGCATCGGCAAAAATCTATTACAACGATAAAGATATTGCTTTTTATGTTGGCGACTATTCCGAGCAAAGTTTTTTAAGACCCACCGATTCATTAGTAGAATTGCACCGCCAGCATTATCAATATGCCGTCATTCACAGTAAACGGTTGGGTATAAAGGAACTTCACCAGCCCACTCCGAGAAAAGGGGAGCCGCAGATAGTCTACAGCGACATCAGCCCGAAAGGTTATACAATCAACATTTATAAAATACAGGAAAACCCCTAATAAACCCGTGTGCCTGCCATTGCCTGTTAACTTTCCCCTATCGACAATCCCCTATTAACAATTCCCTGTTAACAATTCC
>Ga0164315_10001624_pt1 | contig 16955 bp, 15 predicted proteins | sample GuaBasSedimGuay6_FD_113737 | JGI IMG/M metagenome (GOLD analysis project Ga0164315, IMG submission 113737) | Subseafloor sediment microbial communities from Guaymas Basin, Gulf of California, Mexico - Guay6, Core 4569-2, 0-3 cm | ecosystem: Environmental > Aquatic > Marine > Hydrothermal vents...
CGATCATCCCTGGTTCATCGATGCAGGCGAGAGTCTTCCCGTCCACAAGGAAAGTCCGAAAGCCGGCGGTGATCATCCGTTTCAATTCGTGTCGTGCCATTCGCGCTGGAGTGTTCACAGCGTTTGGCGCGACACGCCGATGCTGCTCCGCCTGCAGCGGGGCGAGCCGGTCGTCTACCTGAATCCGGCCGAGGCGACGAAGCTCGGTATCGAGGACGGGGCCTGGTCGAAGATCAGTAACGACTACGGATCGATTTACATGCGTGTGAAGCATTCCGCGATGGTGCGCCCAAAGGTGGCGTACTACTTCCACGCCTGGGAGCCGCATCAGTTTCCCGAACACAAGAGTTACAAGTGGCTGATCCCGGGCCTGATGAAGCCCCTCCACTTCGCGGGCGGGGAGGGGCATCTCGGCTGGTTCTTCGGCCAGTTCACACCCGGAACCCATGTCCAGGACACGCGGGTCGCAGTCGAACCGTCGGCTGGGCCCGAATCGGATACGACATCGGCTTGAGCAAGTAGGCAGATTGGGGAGAGAGAAGATGAGTGAGACTGTAAATGGACGTCAGGTCGCAATGGTGATGGACCTGAACAAATGCCTGGGTTGCCAGACGTGTACCGTCGCCTGCAAGAAGCTCTGGAATCGCGATACGGGTGCCGACTACGTCTATTGGAATAGTGTGGAGACGCTGCCGGGCCAGGGTTATCCGAGGCGTTGGCAGGAGACAGGCGGACGCGATGAAGCGGGCGGTGTGAAGCGCGGTGAAATTCCGAGCCTCGAGGGCGAATACGGTCGCGCCTGGAATTTCAATGTCAAAGATGTCGTCAATTCGAATTCGAAGCAGGGGAAGACCTGGCTGCGGCCGGACGGCGATCCGAAATGGGGACCGAATTGGGATGAGGATCGCGGGGCCGGCAGCTATCCCGAGGACAACCACTACTTCTATCTCCCTCGAATCTGTAACCACTGCACCCATCCCGCCTGTCTCGACGCCTGTCCGCGTTCGGCGATCGACAAGCGCGAGGAGGACGGGATCGTTCTGGTCGACCAGGACCGCTGCCACGGTTACCGATTCTGTGTCGAGGCCTGTCCGTACAAGAAGGTCTTCTTCGACACCGAACGACAGGTCGCCAACAAATGCATCTTCTGCATGCCACGGGTCGAGGAGGGCGTGGCACCGGCCTGTGCACGCCAATGCCCGGGCCGACTGCGCTTCGTGGGTTACCTCGATGATGAAGAGGGACCGATTCACAAGCTCGTGAATGTCTGGAAGGTCGCGCTGCCGCTGCATCCCGAATACGGACTCGAGCCGAATGTCTTCTATGTCCCGCCGATGAGCCCGAGTGCCATGGATGCGAATGGGCGCCCGACCGGCGAACCACGCATCCCCTACGAAACCTTGGAGGGACTCTTCGGGCCGAAAGTCCGCGAGGCACTGGCCACCGTCGAAGCCGAGCGAGCCAAACGCAAGCGCGGGGAGGCGAGCGAATTGATGGACCTGCTGATCGCCTACGACTGGAACGAAAACTTCCAGCTCGGTCTCGGGGGCGCGGTCGGACCGAATGAGGAGAGAGTCTGATGGCGGGCAAGCCGAGGAAGATCGAACTCATGGCCGCGCCGGTGAGCATGCAGCCGGGCGGTTATGTCGCGAAAGCGTATGCGGGTCGGGACAAGGGGCCGATGACGCCCGAGCTCGTGCTGGAAGTGGCGAGGCCGCCCGGAAGCTGGCGGATTCGATTGCGTTGGCCCTGTCCCGAGCCCGTGACCGACGTGAGTGGCGATCCTGCGCTCTTTCCGGACGCGGCCGCGATCTTCGCACCGCAACAGGAAGAGTCGCCCTGGGTCACGATGGGCGCGCCGGGGTTGGGCGTCGACGGCGTTCTCTGGCGCGCCGACAGTGAGGAATTGCGCGCGATCGGTGCGGAGGGGCTCGGCAGTATGAAACGGGACGATGCGCCGACCGGCTGGCGCTTCGCCACCAAACACGAACAGGGCGATTGGCAGCTCGAGTTGACGCTCCCCGGCTGGTCGACACTCGACGCTTCGGGCCGGATCGCGATCGCCATCTGGCGTGGGTCGGCACAGGATCGCGGCGGGCTGAAATCGGTGACACCCAGCTGGATCGACGTGGGATGACTGCGATGACTGCAATGAAGAGGGAAGCGCTTGCTCAGAGTCCCATGTATGAAGCCGCTCTTCCTTTCGTTGCCTGGTCCCGGATATGGAGTCCGTTGGCGCCCCGAGCATGGCGCGAGGAGGCCTGGCAGGCGCTCGAACTACCCGGGCGATACGCCGACTGCGAGAGCGACTTCATCAGTGCTTTTGTCGCCGGATTCCCCGCCGCCGATGTTCCGCTCCTGCTTCATGCAGCCCTGGGTCGCGATGGCAGCGGTGTGCGAGAGGATTGGATGCGCGTCATTCAGCATCTCGAGCTTAGTTGGAACGACCAGGCACTCCCGCCAGACCATCTCGGCGCGGCGTGTGACGTACTTGTCACCGCGATCGTGGCCGGGGAAAATCTTCTGATCCGCGAGTTGCGCAAGCGCTACCTCGACCCGTGGTGTGCCGCGGCGAGCGAACGTCTCGCCGGGCAGGACGAGGCGATCGCGAAGCTTCCAGCGGCCTTCGCGGCGGATCTTTCAGCGATCGAGCTCGGCGATTCGCCCAGCCTATAGCCCGACTATAGCCCGACGGGCGCTACGCTCACGGTTCTCGATTCAGTCACAGGAGATTTCAATGGCACGCATCGTCGGCAATCTGGTTCCCGAGGACGACTACACCCATCCGCTCGGTCCGGAGATCAACTTCAACGAGAGCATGTATTTCAATTTTTTCGACCGTGAGCGTGGGATCGGTGGCTTCGTCCGACTCGGCAATCGCGCCAACGAAGGGCGCGCTGAGATGACCGTGACGCTCTACCTGCCGGACGGTCGAGTGTTGTTCAGCTACAAGCGCCCCGAGATCGATAATAATGACGCCTTCGATGCGGGCGGTCTGCGCTTCGAGGTTCTCGAGCCCGCACAGAAGCTACGCACCGTATACGAGGGCAACGTCATCGAACTCGCCGATCCGCGCACGATGAGCAATCCGAGCAAGGCATTCAGGGAGAGCCCCAAGCGCCGCGTCCGACTCGATCTCGTCCATACGGGCGTAGGGCCGATGTACGGGGGCCAAGCGGAGAAGACGGAGAAGGGCCTCGCGGCGGACCAGCAATTCGCGAAGGCCCATTACGAGCAGCATATGGCGGTCCAGGGAGAACTCCAGATCGAGGACGAGGTGCTCTCGATCAATGGCTTCGGTCTGCGAGATCATTCCTGGGGGCCGCGCTATTGGCAGGCAATCCATAGCTACGAGTGGCTCACGCTCAACTTCGGAGACGATTTCGGCGCGATGGTCTCGATCGTCCGACGCGGACCGGACGATGAAAAGGTGAGTGGCGTCGTCGTGCGTGGAGACGAGTGCGACAAGATCAAGCATGCCGTCGTGAAGGCCGAGTACGAGGAGAATGGACTCTTCCACAAGAATGTGTCGGTTCATCTCGAGACCCACAAGGGCGAATCTCTCGACATCACGGGCGAGGTGAAGGGTTTCATTCCGCTGCGCAATCGCCGAGACGGAATGGTCACCCATATCGGCGAGGGCATGACCGAGTGGCGCTGTGGCGATCGCGTCGGCTACGGGCTCTCCGAGTTCTTGAGTCAGGTCGAGTCGAGCTGACGACCGGCGATGTATTCCAGTTTCGGCACATCGCGAATTTCGATGTGACCGACGCTTCCATGGACGATCCCGTCACGCTGAAAACCTCGCAATACGCGGATCGCCGTCTCGACGGTGGTTCCAGCGTTCTCTGCGAGATCACGGCGAGTGACGTCGGCCTTGCCGTCCCGGGCCAATCGAAGGAGCGCTTGAGCGAGGCGAGTCGGCGCGGGATCCTGGGCGAAGGATCGTACGCGTTCCTGCGCGCTGTGCAGTCGCCGCGTGATGACTTCGAGGATCGCTCGTGCGATCCGGGGATCGTTGTTCAAGAGCTGCAAGAAGTAGGCACGAGGCAGACACAAGGCCGCGCCATCGCTGACGCCCTCGGCACTCGCCGGATAGGCGTCCTGATCGAGCGCGGAGATCGCACCGAAGACTTCTCCAGGCCCGAGCACCTCGAGAGTGACGATGCGTCCCTCCAGTGAACTCTTGTACAGTCGCACGGCACCGCGAAAGACCCAGAACAGGTGATCCGCGGGATCGCCAACGAAGTAGATCACGCGTCCACGTTCGATCTCGCACTCGACGAGCTTCGGGCGAAGTTCCAATAGCTGTTCCGGGCCGAGAGACCCAAGGACCTCGAGGTCTCGAAGCGATGTTTCGATATCCGGTGACACGGACCCCCCCTTGCTAACATCCAGAAGATATCGGAGCTTGCCGGCTCGTGGGAAGCCGATTGCGAACGAAGGAAATCGAGTGTCCAGGACGACCGACATCCCGCCCATCGATCAGGTGCGCCCCGAGCATCATCGGCTTGGCGTAATTTTCGAAGAAACCGCCGCGAACCTCGAGGCGGGCGAGGGAAGGGTCGCGTGTGGCGAACTCCGCGACGCACTCGAAGCTCATTTCGGACAGGAAGAAGCGCTCTATTACCCGACACTCTGGAAGCTCCACCCCGAGCATGAGAGCAGGCTGCGTACACTCATCACGGCCCATGAGGGACTGCTCATCGCGCTCGATCGAATCATCGGCCTGCTCGAGGGCGGGGATTCGGCGGAGGCGCAGGAGGGCTTCAGGAGGCTACGTGAACAATTCGCCGTACACGAGCGAGCCGAGGAAGCAGTTCTGCTCTCCATGAGCTGACGCCGACCGCGAACTTTCGCGCCGCTGCTTCTCGAGCTCGGCCTGTATTCTTCGCGCTCGCCACGGATTCTCCGTTGCGAGTCGCCGAATGAGTTCCTGTAGTTCCGGGGAGATCGGAGGCCGGCCGGGCCCGGGCTTCGAGATCGACCTCCAGTAGAGTGCGAAGCCCTTACGGCACCAGCGCACAACTGTCTCGGGCTGAACGATGCAGAGGACCTTCTTCCATCGCGGCCAAATCCGGGAGAGAGCGACCCAGAAGGTGCGATCAAGCGGAGCCAATCTCGGCTTCGTCTGCTGGTGTGCGTACGTGGCGAGCTGCTGGCGCAGGGCCAGCTCGACGATCGCTTGCTTGTTACGGCTTCGGAAGAGGGCCGGAATGCATCGAAAGAGGGTGGTCAAGAGCGCGAGCAGATGCAATATAGCGAGGCGCATTCTGTACGGGGTCTCGGCTCAATGCGAGACTGATTCTTCGTCCAGGTTCGGACGACCATCGGCCGTTGACTGATCGAATGTCGGTAGAGAAAAATTCAATGATTCCGGGGCGGACCGATATTGAAAACCGACAATCGGGGAGACGTGCATCCAGCGGTGAGAGGTGACGGAAACTGTACGCCTGCACGCGGTGTCCCTTTAGCCCCAGCGCAGACTGCGTGGACAGCATCAACCGACGTATCGCTCCTCTGGTTCTCCTGGGGCCTCTTGCCGATGACCAAAATGGTGTACGTTCGTTTCGTTCCTCTTGCGACTCAAGCATCCGCGACGGGTCACCGATGGCAAGAGATCGAGTGATGAGTTCCGGATCCACCGAAATGGGATTGTGAAACTGCAATGAGTTTGCGTGCCCTGACATTGATTGTCCTGATGGCCACCTGGATGGTGCCGGCCAATGGATACTCGTGTCTGCCCGACGTGACCGGTGTTGCCGGCCACGGACATGAGCAAGGCGTATCGTCACATTCGCATGCAAGCGATGAGCAGTCATATGCGCACGGCAGTCAAGATGGCACTCTTAGCCATGACCATGTCGCGGCTACGACAATCGTAGGCTCCTCTGAGCACTTCTCCGAGACCGCTCCCCGCGAAGTGTCCAGTTGTTGCGAGAGTGGGCCGGATGCGTCCGATGTCGTGGCGGCTGTTAAGAACGCCGAATCACGGCCCAAGAGTGCCGCTGCGGTCGCCCTGCTGGTCATCGCTACCGTTCCGCCGGAGGCAGGTCTGGTAACCGGCGCACAGCTGCAGCGCCAACAGCCCCCGCCGCCCCTCCCCTACGAGAAAAATCGCCGACCACTATTGATCTGAGCACAACCAGGTTCGACGTCCAGAGGGCGTTTCCCGGCTACGCCGGGGTTCCTTTGAACTTGGAGGTGCTATGCGCTCGATCTTTCGCGCTGCTCTATTGGCAGTGTTGGTCTTCGCGGTTTCGGATTCCGCAAAGTCCCAAACATCATCCGACCCCCTGACAGCCGACGAGGCGGTCCGGGAGGCCCTGGCGGCGAACCAGGATCTTCAGGCTGCGCGCTTCTCGATCGACATCGCGCGAGGTGGGTTGCTCCAAGCCGGGCGGCTCGAAAACCCGGAACTCGAGCTGGGTTTTTCCGACGATTTCGCGTTCAACTCCGAAGGCGAGCGCACCGGGTCGGTTGGTTTCTCTCAGAGTTTCCCGGTCACCGCGCGACTGGCTCGTCAAAAAGACGTTGCGAGTAAGAACATCGCGATCGCGCAGGCCGAGATCCGGAATTTCGTTCGAAACCTGATTGCCGAGGTCCAGAGCGTCTTCTATCTGGTTCGGACTAGAGACGAACAGCTTAGTGTCAATCGCCGGCTTGTTGCGTCCGTTCGCGTGGTCGAGGACGTGACATCGCGACGCGTGGACGCTGCCGAAGCGTCGCCTGCCGAAGTTGGCCTCCTGCGGATCGAGCGGATGCGCCTCGAGCAAGACGCACAGCGGTTGATCCGTGAGCGAGACGTCGCCACGGCGGCTTTGGCGAGACTGCTCGGCCGCGAAGCGCTTGCCGAGCAGACGCCTGTTGGCGAGCTCGATCCCGGCAGGTTCTTAAGGCCGCGGACGATTGATGGCCCGACAATGAGGCCAGACCTCGAAGCGGCGAGCCGGGGGATCGAGCGTGCTGATGCCGATCGCGCCCTCGCGCGCATGGAGGTCTGGGAGGATTGGAAGGTTGGGATTGGTTACGAGGGTGATAGACAGGAGTTCGACTCTCCGATTGGCACGAAGAAGGACTCCTTTCTCTCATTCGGTGTAACGGTCCCACTTCCTCTGTGGAACCGCCAGCAAGGTCGAGTCGCTGCTGCGGAGGCAGAAAGGCGCCGGAGGGGGCGTGCGCGGGACGCGTTGGTCCTTCGGATCAACGAAGAGGTTCGCGCCGCGGAGGCACGCGTTCGTACGCTTCGAATGAGCGTTGACGCGTATACCGACGAAATTCTTCCCGAGACGACCCGTACACAAGAACTCTTCGAACGTGGCTACCGACAAGGCCTGATGGGGATCGCGGAACTCCTTCAGGCGCAACGTCAATACAACGAATCCCTCGCATTCTACGTCGAGCTTCAAGGTGATCTTCGCCAGGCCTCGATCGCACTCGAAGCGGCAATGGGATCGAGCCCCCACTTGAACGACCCGCTTAGTCCAGGAGGCAATACGCCATGAGATTTTTTCTGTACGCAATCGCTGTCGGCACTCTCTTGACGACCTCGAACCCGTCGCTGGCTCACACCGGACACGCGGACGCTCCTGGGAGTGAATCCTCGAGCGCGACGAATGGACCGATCAGGGTCTCCGAGGTCGCGCAGCGCAACCTGGGGCTCACCGTCCAAGAAGCCGATCTGAGACCCATCGAGACAACCCTTAGGGTCATCGGCGAGATTCAGGGCGACCCCGCTCGCTCGGGAACCGTATCGAGTCGCATCTCCGGAAGAGTCTCGGCCGTCTACGCGCAGGAAGGAGAGCGCGTCGCAAAGGGCAAGGCGCTCGTCGAAGTCGAAAGCCTTCAGCTCGGAGATCCGCCGCCACGGGCACGTTATTCATCGCCGGTCAGCGGGACCGTGACCGATCGCCATGTTGTCGTGGGCGATGACGTCGAACCCAATCGCCATCTCTTCGAAGTCGTCGACTTGAGTGAGGTACTGGCAATCGGACGCGTCTTCGAAGGCCAGATCGGGCAGGTTGAGGTCGGCCAGAAGGTACGAGTGCGCGTTCCAAGCTACCCGGGCGAAATTTTCGATGGTGTGGTCGAGCGACTTGGGGGCAAGCTCGATGCCAAGAGTCGCTCGCTCGCAATCTACATTCGGGTGTCGAATCCCGACGAGCGTTTGCGTCCCCACATGCGAACGACCTTGAGCCTCGTCACCGGTGGAGCAGAGTTCGCGTTGGCGATTCCCAAGACGGCCGTACTCGGAGAGGCGGGCCAGTTCTTCGCGTTCGTTCAGGACGAAGAGCGTCCGGAACTCTTTGAGCGCCGGTTACTCGTCATCGGCGTCTCGAACGATCGCTTTACCGAGGTGATCGAGGGGCTCTACCCGGGTGAGCGCGTTGTTTCAGAAGGCAACTATTCACTTCAATATTTGACTCCAGTCGCTGTCGAGGAGGAAGCTGAAGGCGAAGACGCGACCTCAGAGGATGACGGAGCGGACCACGCCCACTCGGAGGGCTCGCGATCTCCCCTGGCGCTTTGGTGGGGGGGCGCGGTTGTCTCCGCAGTCGCTGTGATCGGGCTAGGCGTTCAGATGTGGCGCCGACGTTCTCGATTTGAGCCGGAGGTACGCTAGCGATGTTGAATCGTCTGATCGAATTCTCACTGCGCAACCGGCTCTTTGTTCTTGCCGCATCGCTGCTCGTCTTCATCTACGGGATTGCGGTGATTCGTGATCTTCCGGTTGACGTCTTTCCGGATTTGAATCGCCCGCTTGTGACCATCCTGACCGAGGCCCCCGGACTTGCGCCGGAGGAGGTCGAGACGCTGGTCACCTGGCCGCTCGAGACGGCGCTGAACGGAGCGCCAGGTGTTATGCGCGTCCGTTCCAACTCGGGGATTGGCCTCTCGATTCTTTTCGTCGAATTCGATTGGGGCATGGACATCTACCGGGCGCGCCAGATCGTGCAGGAGCGACTCCAGCTCGCGGCCGAAAAACTTCCTGAGGAGATTTCGCCCGTCATGGGCCCCATTTCATCGATCATGGGAGAGATCCTGTTGATTGGTGTGTCGACCGATGATGGAACGACGAAGCCTCTCGAGCTGCGGAGCATCGCAGATTGGACGATCCGACAGCGTCTGCTGACAATCCCTGGCGTTGCACAGGTGATCCCGATCGGCGCAGGCGTGAAGCAGTATCAGATCCTTGCGGATCCTGAACGAATGACGGCGTATGGCGTGACGCTCGAGGAAGTGTTCGACGCGGCGGCGCGCTCCCAGACCAACACTGCCGGCGGATTCGTGATGGGCGGATCGCGGGAGGCGCTGGTGCGCAATATCGGGCGCACCTCTGATCTCGATCAGATCCGGGCCACCGTCGTGACAGACCGCGACGGCGTGCCAGTGCGACTCGAAGACGTTTCGACGCTGAAAATCGACCATAACATCATGCGCGGCGATGCGGGCGTGGATGCACAGCCAGCCGTCATCATCTCCGTCAAGAAACAGCCGGGCGTCGACACGATCGCCCTCACTGAGAAGGTCAAGGAGGCGCTCGTCGAGATCGAGCACGGCCTACCCGAGGACGTGAAACTGAATCTGCTCTTTCAACAGGCGAACTTCATCGATGCAGCGATTTCCAATGTGGAGGAAGCGATTCGCGACGGCGCAATCATGGTCGTGATCATACTCTTCCTGTTCTTGTTGAATGTGCGGACCACGTTGATCACGCTGACAGCCATTCCGCTCTCTTTCGTTGCCACGGCGATCTTCTTCCGCTTCATGGATATCTCGATCAATACGATGACACTCGGCGGGCTGGCCGTTGCGATCGGGATGGTGGTGGACGACGCGATTGTCGATGTAGAGAATGTCTATCGGCGTCTGCGCGAGAATCGGCACGCGACGGATCCGCGTCCGGTGCTCCGCGTGATTGCCGAGGCTTCGACGGAGATTCGAAACTCGATTCTATTCGCGACGCTCCTCATCATTCTCGTATTTGTCCCGCTCTTTGGACTCGCGGGGATCGAGGGGCGGCTTTTCGCGCCGATCGGTGTCGCGACGATCGTGGCGATGGTCGCATCGTTCGTAGTTTCTCTCACAGTGATACCCGCCCTCTGTTCCTATCTCCTTCCAAACATGAAACGGATGGAAACGGAAGATGACGGCTGGGTTGTGCGGCACCTCAAGAATCTAGACAAGCGCTTCCTCCTCACACCAGCTCTCAATCATCCACTCGTTGCACTCGGCATTGCCGGCGTCCTGGTTGTAGGTTCGTTTTCCCTCTATCCGGTGATGGGCAAGGAATTCCTGCCGGAGTTCAACGAGGGCACCGCTACGATCAACGTACTTGTTGCTCCGGGAACCTCGCTCGAGGAGTCCAATCGAATTGGAACGATCGCGGAGCGGTTGCTGCTGTCTATCCCCGAGATCGAGAACACGGGTCGTCGGACAGGGCGTGCCGAACTCGACGAGCACGCCGAGAGCGTTCACTACTCTGAAATCGATGTCGATCTCCAAGGGTCCGAACGGTCCCGGGAGGAAGTTCTCGATGACATTCGGGGGAAACTTTCTGAGATCCCGGGCATTGCGCTTAACGTCGGACAGCCGATCTCGCACCGACTCGATCACATGCTCTCGGGCGTGCGTGCACAGGTCGCTGTGAAACTCTTTGGCGATGACCTGGGTCTATTGCGCGCCAAGGCCGCCGAGATCCAGGCGGCACTGGGCCGAGTTCCTGGTGTAGTCGATCTCCAGACGGAAAAGCAGGTCTTGATCTCGCAAATTCGCATTCAGCTAGTCCGCGAACGCGCTCAGCTCTATGGCGTACAGGTCGGCGATCTGGCCGAGCTGCTGGAGACGGCGCTCAACGGCCGCGTCGCGGGCCAGGTGTTGGACGGGCTTCGGACTTACGATGTCTACGTCTGGTACGACGAGCCGTTCCGCGATGACATCCAGTCGATCAAGGAAATGTTGGTCGACACGCCGTCCGGCGAGAAGGTTCCCTTGGCACTCCTGGCAGACGTTCGCGAGGCCAAGGGCCCCAACATCATCAACCGCGAAAACGTGCGTCGGCGAATCGTCATTTCGGCCAACGTGTCGGGTCGCGATCTGGGATCAACGGTTGCGGATATGCAGGTCGCGGTTGGCGAAGTTGATCTGCCGCAGGGTTATTCCGTGAGTTTCGAGGGACAGTTTCAAAGTCAACAAGAGGCAACTCGGGTGATGGCGCTTTTGAGTCTCTTCACGTTGGCGACCATGTTTCTACTTCTCTATACGCATTTTCGAAGCGCCATGATCGTGGGGCAGATCCTCCTGAATATTCCGCTCGCGTTTATCGGCGGCCTTGCTCTCACCTACGCCATGGTCGGGACGGTATCCGTTGCGACGCTCGTCGGTCTCATCACCCTGGCCGGAATCGCTTCGCGAAATACGATCATGATGATTTCCCACTATCTCCATCTGATGGAGCACGAGGGAGAACGCTTCGGCCGCGACATGGTCGTACGTGGTTCGCTCGAACGATTGGTGCCGGTGACGATGACGGCGCTCGTAGCGGGTCTGGCGTTGGTCCCACTCGTCTTATCCGCAGGTGAGCCGGGTAAAGAGATCCTTTTCCCAGTCGCAGTCGTGATCCTCGGCGGTCTGTTGAGCTCGACGCTCCTCGATATGGCGGTCACGCCGGCGGTTTTCTTGAAGTTCGGGCGGCGCGCCTCGGAGCTCTATCTCGCTCGAGAGGGGGGCGATCCGCTCGACGCAATTCCTGCGGTCTCGGCAACATCCGAAACCGCACTCAAGTCTGCGGGATGAGTGATTCCGAGACTTCATTTCTAATCAGAACAACAAGGAGAACGATGATGTCGAAGACGATTCTGGCCAGTGCCCTGATGGCAGCTGCTCTATTGGGTATGCCGATCGCGGCGAGCGCTGATTCTGGACATGGACATGAGGCCGAAAAGGCTAGCAAGGACGACCATCGCGGAGAGTCCGAAGACCACGGGCCCGCCGCGATGCGAGCGATAAAGCCAGCAGCTGCCTGGGCTGGATTGATGGCGGCGCGGGACGCAATCGCGAGCGACGTTGAGAGAGGCGCGTTGGGCGATATACATGAAATATCCGAGCCGCTACCCGAACTCGCCGCCGAACTGCTCGAGCAATCGGGAGACCTCGGCGCGAGCAAGCGTGCGCGCGTCAAAGGGGCGATCAAGCAAGTATCCCGCGTCGCGGATGCTCTGCACACGGCGGCAGATGGCGAAGATGTGGCTCGAACGGAAAAGGAGCTTTCTCGACTCGACGGCCTTCTGAAATTGATTCATGCGCAATACCCGGATGGCGTGCTGGATGCTGGAACACACGATATGCCGGGTCACGGAGATCACTCAGCCGCATCTGGGGCCGACCACGGAGCACATGCGCATATGCAGCGACCAAAGGGCGCGGTAGACGCTTCGCCGCAGGCGGCCGTTCGCGTCCGGGCCTTCGATCGACTTCGTTTCGAACCGAAGCGAATAGAGGTTCAGGCTGGCGTTCCAACTCGGATCGAACTCGAGAACGTCGGGGTGATCGAACACGCGCTCGTTGTCAAGACGCCGGACGGCAAGGAGGACTGGGTACACATCCACGTACCGCCTGGCGTCACCGATGCAGCGACCTATCAGCTCGATGCTCCGGGTACCTATCCCCTGCTCTGCACGATCCCGGGACACACAGAGGGCGGAATGATTGGAGAGCTCGTTGTCCTGGCGGGCAATAGCCCGGCACACTAGGCACATCGAATGCACTGAGGCTCGCGGTCATGGGCGTTCCCGCGCTGGCTCGGCCGACTATGAACATTTGAACTCGCGAGACACCATTGGGTGGAGCCGGCGCGGCGCGGACAGACGGCGCGTTAGCGGAGGAAACGACATGACGCGGACGCGACTGCTGGCGATATCGATCGGCTTGCTTCTTTATACGATGCCGGCCAACGCGGGATTTCTTTCGGCGCAACTCAGCGTGAATGGGCTGACCTGCCCTTTTTGCGCCTTCGGCATCGAAAAGAAACTGCTCGAAGTGCCCGGTGTACGCGAGGTCGAGGTGTTCCTTGACGAAGGTCGTATCGCTTTGACGTTCGAACGCGGTACAGAAGCCACCGTGAAGCAACTGGAGGAGGCCGTCCGCAAGGCGGGCTTCGAGCTTGCCGGGCTCAGCATCGAAACGAGCGGAGAAATCAAACGCGCCGGGGAGGGAGACGTTCGCTTGGTAGCGCATCCGGGGATGGTGTTTCGCTTGACCGAAATGGTCGATAGACGGGAACAGCCCGTTTCTGCAGAGACCCTTCGACGCATACAAAAGACGCGAGCATCGAACGGGGAGTCGCTCGTCGTCCGGGGGGCCGTCTCAGAGCGTGATTCTCGCGAGCCCCTGCTAGTCATCCGCGAGAGCGAGCCGGTACCGGGACCCGGGAATTGAGAATTTGGATCCCCGTACGAACGGGGTCGGTCATCGGCGGGCTTGTCGTCGTCATCGCTCTTTCAGCGGCTTGTTCGCCCCGCACGCTTCCCGGCTCCGAGCTCTTCGCCGTATGGGGTATTTCGGGCAGCGGCCCCGGGGAGCTCAGCCAACCGATCGGCATTGCCATCGGCACAGACGGATCCGTGTTCGTTGCGGACGCCGGCAACCATCGCGTACAGGTATTCGATTCCGATGGCGGATTTCTTCGAACAATTGGCGACCGGGGAAAGGAACTCGGATTTTTTCGGCGACCGATGGATCTCGATATCGATTCACAGGGTCGACTCTACGTCGCGGAACATGGCGGCGATCGGGTTCAGGTATTCACCCACGAAGGAGAGTTCCTTCGCGAAGTGCGCGGCGATGGGAGTGTTGCCGGTGGCTTCGACGCGGCCGCCGGTGTTCTCGTCTCACCGAGCGGCGAGCTTTATGTCGCGGACTTCTACAACAACCGGGTGGTGGTGTTCGAAATGGATGGGGTATTCAGTCGCGTGATCGGAACACCCGGTCGGGTCTTTCCAGGACGCCTCCATTACCCAACCGATCTCGACTGGGTCGATGGACGTCTCGTCGTAGCGGACGCCTACAACAATCGAATCCAGCTATTTACACCTGCGGGCGAAGCCGTGGCTCGCTGGGGCGGCCTTCTCGGTCTGGGCATTCCCGGAAGCGGCCGCGGGTCGTTTCGAGTCGCGACGGGCGTCGCGGTCGACTCGCCGAACCGGATCTACGTGGCCGATTTCGAGAACCATCGAATCCAGGTGTTTTCGAGCGATGGTCGACTGCTGTCGATCTTTGGATCGCAGGGGGACGGTCCGGGCGAGTTCGAACGGCCGACGGACCTCGACATCGGTCCGGATGGCCGGATCTTCGTTGTCGACTACGGAAACGACCGCATTCAGGTATTCGAACCCCTGCCGGATAGCCTTCGTTGAGCGCTCGATCGATCTTGATCGCGTTCGGGTCATTCTACTTGTCGAGCATCCTGCCGAGTGCCGCACTTGCACAGGGAATCAACACGAACGTCGCACTCGCAGTTGCGGAGGACGAGGGGATCTTTCGCTCGCAGATTCGCTATCGACGTGCGACCGACGACCCCGACGGAAGCGGCCGTGAACTCGATGTCGTCGCGTTGCCACAGACGCTCGTCTATGGAGTGACCCCGCGACTCACTTCTTTCATCACCTTGCCCATCGTGGCTTACCGACGGATCGAAGCGGCGGATGGAAGCGTTCGCCGTGACGAAGGTCTGGGCGATCTTCGAATTCTGGGGCGATACACCTTCTTCGTCGACGACTATGCCCCGCTTTCGACCCGACGCGCAGCGCTGATCGCGGGACTGAAATTTCCAACCGGGACCGACCGCATCGGGACGGATTCCTACGACCCCATTTTCGGAGCGGTCGGGACATGGGCATTCAGGCGACACGAGATCGATCTCGACGCGCTCTATATGCTGACGACGAAGCGGCGCGATTTCGAAGCGGGGGACGAGCTTCGCTACGACCTGGCGTATCGCTACCGACTATGGCCGGCGCGCTTTGGTAAGCGGCTACTGCAGCTGAACGGGCTTCTCGAAATCAACGGGCGCTGGAGCGACAAGGCTCGGGCGGACGGAAACACGGTCGCCGCTTCAGGGGGCAGCGTGCTCTATCTGTCGCCCGGTGTTCAGTTCATTGCGAAACGAGCCATCGTCGAGGCGTCGTTCCAGGTTCCGATCTGGCAAGACTTGAACGGTTCTCAGTTGGAAGACGATTGGACGGCGGTTCTCAGCGTGAGAATTCCGTTTACCTTGGGCTTGCGTTGAGGGGCGGGAGTATCTGGCAACCGAAAGATGCGGTCGGACAACCTCGAGATCGATCTACGATGATCGGAGAAGACGAAGCCCATTGAATGTGACGACCAGCGACGCACCCATATCCGCGGCGATGGCGCTCCAGAGCGACGCACTGCCAAAGAGGGTGAGCACCATGAATATCACCTTGATCCCAAGGGACAAGGCGATATTCGCGCGAATGATCGAGAGTGTTCGCTTCGAGTGACGCACCAGCCAGGGCAGCTTCGAGAGATCGTCTGCCATGAGGGCGATGTCTGCCGTTTCGATCGCGGCATCGCTGCCTGCCGCTCCCATCGCGATCCCGATGGAAGCCCGCGCCATGGCGGGCGCATCATTCACCCCGTCTCCCACCATGGCGACATATTCATGGGCTTCAGTGAGGCGTTCGATCAATGCGACTTTATCATTGGGAAGGAGTTCGGCGTGAACTTCGTCGACACCTGCTAGCTCGCCGATGGCACGTCCAGTCGCCTCGTTGTCGCCTGTCAGCATGACGAGCTTTGTTATGCCCGACCTTCGAAGATCCGAAATCGCATCGCGTGTTTCTTGTCGAATCCCGTCCGAGAGAGCGAGGAATCCGCAGACGTGCTCCTCATTGCCGAGTACCACGACCGATTGGCCTTCTCGGCCGAGATCTTCGAGCTGCTGGTGTACGGCCGGTGTTTCTTGTCCGCGTTCTTCGAGGAATCGATGCGAACCGATCCAATACGACCGGTCGCCTATTCGTGCGGTTCCCCCCTTGCCGTGAGCCGCCTGGAAGTCGGTGGCCGCCTCCGGGTGGATTCCGAGTGAGGCCGCATGTTCGAGGATCGCGAGTGCGAGCGGATGGGCACTCTGGGCTTCCATCGCGGCCGCCCGTTCGAGAACTTCAGCCATTCCGTGTCCGGCCAGTCCTACGATCTTTTGTACGCGGGGTTTCCCTTCGGTCAGTGTGCCGGTCTTGTCGAAAGCAATCGCTCGAAGTCGGGCAGGCGCCTCCAGAAAGACGCCGCCCTTGATGAGGATTCCGTTTCGTGCGGCGCTCGCGAGGCCCGCGACGATGCTGACGGGCGTCGAAATCACGAGCGCGCACGGGCAGGCGATCACGAGAAGCACGAGTGCGCGGTAGAACCAGGGCGCAGCGGACGCGCCGAACAACACCGGCACGAGGAATACGGAAGCTGCGAAGATCATGACTGCAGGCGTGTAGATCCGAGCGAAGCGTTGCACCCACTGTTCGGAGGGAGCGCGGCGAGAATGGGCCTCGCTTACGAGTCGCACGATGTGCGCGAGTGCGGTGTCGTCCGCCGCCTTGGTCGAGGAGGCGGTCAGCGCACCGCCTCCGTTGACGGTACCTGCGAAGACCTCGTCACCAGGCGCCTTCGGCACGGGAACGCTCTCGCCCGTGATCGGGGCCTGATTGACCTCGCTGTCGCCTTCGAGGACCGTTCCATCGAGGGCGATACGGTCGCCGGGCCGTACGAGAAAACGAGCGCCTGGCTCCACTTCGGACGGAGCCACTTCGGCTCGCGTGCCGTCATCATGAAGCAGTAGTACGGTCGGGGGCGCCAGTTCCATCAGGGCCGCAACGGCCCGGCGGGCGCGTCCCAGACTCCACGCTTCGAGTTCGAGAGAAACGGCGAAGAGAAAACTAACGGCG
>Ga0164315_10001626_pt1 | contig 16947 bp, 24 predicted proteins | sample GuaBasSedimGuay6_FD_113737 | JGI IMG/M metagenome (GOLD analysis project Ga0164315, IMG submission 113737) | Subseafloor sediment microbial communities from Guaymas Basin, Gulf of California, Mexico - Guay6, Core 4569-2, 0-3 cm | ecosystem: Environmental > Aquatic > Marine > Hydrothermal vents...
AAATATTTAATAATGGCGGACCTATCATGTATCCCTTGCTGGCATGCTCAATTATTTCTTTGACCATTATCATTGAGCGGACATTTTTCTGGATTGGGGTCGGCATGCAGAAAAATCAAAAACTTTTGGACGAAGTTTTAAGTCTTACCCGAAAAGCTGACTGGGATCTTGTTCGCCAGAAGGCATCGGGATCACACAATTATGTCATCAGAATGATTATAAGCGGAATTCTTCATCGTGAATATTCCCTGATCAAGGCCATGGAATCATCAGCCGCAGACGAGATCAATCGGATGCAAAAATTTATGGGAGCTTTGGATACCATGATAACAGTGGCTCCCCTTATGGGCATATTGGGTACTGTTATGGGAATCATCAATTCCTTTGACATGCTGGGAACATCAGGGATTCAAAACCCCCAGGCAGTAACTGCAGGTATTGCCCAGGCCCTGATAACAACTGCGGCAGGCCTGTCTATTTCCATCATAACCGTTTTCCCCTACAACTACTTTAATTCAAGGATAAAACGGGCAGCAGGTATCATGGAAAAATATGCCACCAGTTTTGAAATTGTTTATGAACAGATCCTGCTTAATAAAAAGAGCACTCCAAAAGAGATAAAATGAAAATTTTGATACCTGAAAATAATAAACCCAGAATCGAAATGCTCCCTTTGATTGATGTTGTTTTTCTTCTTCTGGTCGTTTTTATTTATACCATGCTCTCCATGGCCGTGCACAAAGGTATGCCCGTCACTCTGCCTGAATCCTCTGTCGGCAACCCTGAAAAAGATACGATTCTATCAGTGACCATAGATAAAGACAACTTCATCTTTGTCAACAAAGAGCTGGTTGACCTGGAACATCTAACTCAAATACTTGAGGAAAAGGCAAAAAAAGAAAAAAAACCAAGTGTCCTTCTTTTTGCAGATAAAAGCATCACCTATCAAAATCTTTTTAAAGTTTTAGATAAAATCAGAATGGCGGGGCTGGATCAGATTTCCTTACAGACTGATCCGAAAGACACAATTTAAAAATGATGCGTATTTTAGTATCTGCCATAATTGCCATAGGATTTCATGTCGCATTGATGGCATATATGCCCGACTTATTAAAAAAAAATCAGATTTTACCAAAAAAAATTAAACCAGTTATGGTCACCCTCTGTCTTAGGCAGCCTGTAATCGAAAAAACACCTCTTAAGCCAGACAAACCTGTAATCGAAAAAATATCTCCTGAGCCTGACAAACCCGTAAAAGAAACCCATTCAACACCCAAAACAGAAAAAATCATACCAAATCCCAAAAAGGCCATATCACCTGCCCCAAAAAAGAAAACCAAAAAGATTCTCAAGAAAAAAGATCTGACTAAGCCTGAAAAAAAACTAACACAAAAAAAAGCGATAGAGAAAAAATCAAATCCTGTTAAAGTGATTGAAGCAAAGCCGATCAAATCTATCAAAAATCAAAATGTTCAAGTGGAAGAACCGGCAGCCTTAAAAAAGACAATTCCTCAACAAAAAGAAACTATCAAACAGCAAGAGGCCCATATTGAATTTGCAAAACCGCTTTACAAAAAAAACCCTTTGCCTGTTTATCCTGCTATCGCTAAAAAAAGAGGCTACAAGGGAACAGTCGAACTAATTGTGCTGGTTTCAGAAAAAGGTAAAGTTAAGGATTTAAAAATTTTTAAATCCAGCGGGTATACATCCCTTGATCACCAGGCTTTGAAAACCGTTAAAAACTGGCTCTTTGAACCAGGTAAAAAAAATGGCATGCCTGAAGCAATGTGGGTTAAAATTCCTGTGAAATTTGAATTTAACTGACAATAAGGACAATTTCAAAACCGGAAAAGCAGTTCCCCCGTGCCGAATTTTTCAGGAGCCCTGGTTTTTTTAGGCTGTCCCTGGCGGGCTCTGCTTCGTCTTGCAGGAGGGGATGGCAATGCCATTATTGGCCTGCTGGGACCGGCAGGGGGAATCTGGATCGGTGTTCTCTTTTTCAAAAACGGGTACAACCTGGGCAGAAGCCAGGCAACCCATAAAAGTGTCGGCCTGGTTTCCCCTTACCATGCTGGGTTTTTTATGTTTGATGCTTATTTATCCTCAGGTGGCAGGAGAAAATAAAAGCGGGGTCTTGTTTTACAGCCTTAAAGCTCCCGGAGCCATGCAGTATCCGGATACTTGCCAAAAAAGCCCTTTGAATGAAAGACAAAAAGAAATTATTTTCAAAACTAAGGTTTCCCCGATTGCTTTTTATAGAATCCTTTTATATAAATAAAAGGCACAAACAATTCCTTTCTCACGATATATCGCTTGATTGACATAGTAATCGACAGGGCGGAGCTGTGCCCCGACTCACTTTTCACAAGTTCAAAAGATACCGCAACCAACTTACATGGGGTCAATCTATAGTGTTCTAATCAAGGGTTGCCCCCCAGGTCTACTTTTTACAGCCTTTTGCAAATCGGCTTCCATGACATGGTGTCTTCTTTTCCGGCCCGATCTGGGATCAATGGAACGTATTTTTTTGAACGAATCGGCTGAATCTTTCCATCCAGGGGAAGGTTCAGCACCTCGCGATAGAGAAAAACAAGAGCGTTGAGTACCTGCCGCTGCGTTGAAGCCGACACCTTGCCATTGATCGTCAAATAGGATAAAAAACGTTCGACATCACGGGCACCAGGATCTCGAGGATGCATTTTAGTACCAAAAAAAACGAACATAGCGCAGTATCCACTGACAATAGATTTGTTCAGTTCGATATGCGTAATGATGGTATCGCAAAACCTCGCGGACCTGATCCATTAACTTGAGCTTTGGGTTGGGACAAAATCTTGGTTTGTTTTCCATTTTTGGTATAATAGCATCATCACAAACTGTTCGCTTTCAAAGCAAATTCCGATACAACTCGCAACGATATATTGCACAATACAATTTTTTGCGTTGTTTTGTTATATAAATGGTATTTGAGGAGGCAGCCATTATGACGACCGCAGTAAGAATTACAGATAATTTGGCAAAAGAAGCAAAAATATTTAGTAAGATTGACAAACGTTCATTAACTGGACAAATTGAACACTGGGCATATGTTGGAAAATGTGCTGAAGAGAATCCTGATTTAACTTACAGCATGATTAAAGACATTCTCATCGGTCTTGTAGAGTTGGAACAAGGTGAATCATCAGAGTATGAATTTGGATAGCACTCAATGAAAATCATTCAATCCCGCTCATTTAAGGGCAAATTAAGATTTGGTTCGATATTTTGCCGGAATTGAAAGAAGCAGAAATTTATTTAATACCCAACAAAAAATCAAATGATGAAAAAATGGTATCATGGATGTGTGATGGTAATGGGTCAGGAAAAGATTTGATAAGAAGATATCTGTTTCAGAGGTGCAAGGTTACATATAGTAAGAAAAATCGCTAACCAAACTCTGCACCAGACCAAGAAGCTGATTTGTTTTTCTGGTCATTTGGTGGCTGGCTGGTGAGCTAAACGTTCGGTCTCCAACCCAAAAACCTGTTGACATTAAGCACACATTGTGTTAAATTTAATACATGGACCATTATGCATGGAATAAAGAAAAAAATGAAAAACTTAAAATAGAACGTGGTATAAGTTTTGAACAAATAGCTATGCATGTTGAACGAGGTGACGTTCTTGATATTGTAGATCATCCTAACCGGAAAAAGTATCCTGATCAGCAGTTGCTTGTGGTTGAAATCAATAAGTATGCCTACCTTGTTCCATTTGTCGAAGATGAAAATAGCAAATTTTTGAAAACTATAATTCCAAGTCGTAAGGCAACTCAATATTATTTAGGAGGAAAGAATGAATAAAATTAAACTTGATAAAGATGAACAAGAAATTCTGGAATCCTTTGAACGAGGTGAGTGGCAATCAGTGAAAAATGTTAAAGGAGAAATACTAAAACATCAACAGTATGCACGTAATACTTTGAAAAAAGATAAAAGAGTTAATATTAGAATTTCTTCTAAAGTTTTAGAGGAAATCCAAGTTCTTGCTGTGGAGAATGGAATTCCGTATCAAACACTTATGTCTAGTGTTCTGCATCGTTATGTTTCTGGTTACCTGATAGAGAAACCAAGACAGAACAAACCGCTCGAGGGGATCGGGGGCAACTGAGCGGCTCTTGAAGGTTTCAGCTTTAACATAAATTTTAACCATGCTGAGGTCGTTGGCTTTAAGCCCCCGACCCCTCTCCTTTGGATTTCAATACAGCGATATCTACGTTCGCATAAAAATTGTAATTTGGTAGTTTTCTGTTATAGTACACTGAGATATAAAAATTATTGGAGAATTCAAAATGCCAGAAATATGCAGATTTTTTGTAATAATAATTGCTATTTATTATGATGACCATAACCCACCGCATTTTCATGCAAGGTATGGAGGTCAAAAGGTATCAATAGAAATTCAAACATTAAAAATTCTTGATGGGGAAATTTCTCCAAGATCTCTTGGTTTGGTTATAGAATGGGCAGCATTACACAAAAAAGAACTCCTGGAAGTTTGGGGATTGGCACGAAACAATCAACCACCTTTCAAAATTGAACCATTAAAATAAAAGGAGGTTATCATGCTTTGTGATGTTATAACTGCAAAATTGTTAGACGATTATCGATTAGAGGTTGTGTTTGAAGATAACAAGAGAGGAGTTATAGATTTTTCGGAATATCTATCTAAAGGCGGAGTATTTGAAAAGTTCAAAGATATTAATTTTTTCAAAAATTTTACTGTTAGCAAAGACTTGGGAACTATAATCTGGGGAGATGAAATAGATATTGCCCCTGAAACACTATATATGAAATGCGAACAAACCGCTCGAGGGGATCGGGGGCAACTGAGCGGCTCTTGAAGGTTTCGACTTTAACAAAAATTCTAATCATGCGGGGTTTGTCGGCATAAAGCCCCGACCACTCAGCTTTGCGTTATAGTTTTTATTATTTTTTTTTATCGAGGTACAAGCTTGTACGATAAAATATTCAAAAACTTAGACGGGCTTTTGAACAAACAATCGATTGGCATAGATAATAAACTACAGCCTCTTGAAAAAGATATAATACAAAGTTCCTTAGGAGAGTACTCATTTTATCCTTCCTCAAGTTTCGCAACCTCTAAAGGGGCTTAAACCGAAGATGTTCAGGTAAAGGATATCGTTAAATGATTAAACGAATCAGCAGGGATGGGAAAACAAAAAATGTGTCACGTGACACAATTCAAAAAATTCGAGTAGAACAAATATCTCCAAATCCAAATCAAGCCAGGATCGATTTTGACAAAGCAGGCCTGGTAGAACTTGCAGATTCGATAAAAGCCACGGGTTTGCTCCAACCAATTATTGTCAAGCCTGTCGGCAATCGGTTCCAAATCATTGCAGGGGAAAGACGATGGAGGGCCCATCAACTATCAGGATTTTCAGAGATTGATGCGATTATCAGGAATTCGGATAATTCAGTGGTCGAATCATTGATTGAAAATATACAAAGGCAGGATCTGTCCGCATTTGAAGAAGCCACAGCCTTTAAGAAGCTGCTTGATACGAAAATCACCCAAAAGGAGTTATCCCGACAGGTTGGTAAAAGTCGAACGTACATCGCACAGAAAGTGAGATTGCTGGAGTTGGGAACGGATGTCAGAAACGCAATGGAATCTAAGGAAGTTGGGGAGCCCTTGTCCGAAGGGGCGGCAAGACAATTACTACGATTGAAACCAATTGATGACCTGGCCACAACCCCATTTAAAAATTCACTGTGGTCCCATTTATTTGCGCGCCTTATCATTTCAAAGCCCAACTATTTCAGGACAGTTGCGGATGTCCAATTTGGCGTTGACGAACACCTGGCTTTCCTTTACCGGTGCAGCAGAGACAGTGAAGAGGAATTAGAACGCAAAGCAGACATTCTGTTGGCAAAATCTGAGAAAGGAGAAAAACTCTCCGCATTTAGATGGGGAGCCCCTTTAATGTGGAGCTTGATTCGGCCAGACTTTGGCAAACTTACAAAGAATCAGGACTTAAAACTTAGAGAGGCTTTGGTCAGATACAATCTGGAGTATTTGAAGCGGTATCCCAGCAATTCTCGGTGACCATATTTTTTCATGAATCACTGTCAAAGGATTCGGCTGCTGTAAATTTCATGAAATCGGTGATCAAAGGGCTTGTACAAACTGCTAAAAAATGGGGGGGGGCGAATCCTAAAGAGTGGTACGTCGTTTATGAAGATGTTTTGATCTCGAACATCTCTCTTATCCAAAGGTGAAATTCTGAAGAGTGGATTTCCTAAACATATTGAAAATTTACCTGCTTGATATCGAACCTGAAATCTGGCGACGTTTCGTGGTGCCGGCTAAAATCACACTGGACCGTCTTGGCGATCTGATCAAACAAAAAGGTCGGACATTTCGTTATCTATATGACTTTGGTGATGACTGGGAACACGAGTTGGTGATCGAAAACAGCCACTATTTCAATCTGGAGCAGGGAACGGAATTGTACTGCCTGGAAGGTGAAAGATGCTGCCCGCCAGAAGATGTAGGGGGAGCACCCGGTTTCTTTGAATTCTGCAAAGCACTGAAAGATCCGAATCACGGGGGGAAAAGACATCCATTGTCCGGTCATCGGCTGCTGAGTACCTGACATTTGTCGCGGCAAGTGGTAAGGGCGGCGTTGAGGCGGTTTATGCGGATGAAAACATCTGACTGACCCAAAAAATGATGGGCGTTCTCTACGATGTCGAGACGCATACCATTAACTATCACCTGAAGAAGGTGTTTGCTGATAGTAAATTTGAAAGATACCGCATCATTCAGGATCACCTCTTTGAAAGTGACTTCGACCGGATGATCAAGCAGTTGGAACAGAAAAATGAGGATAAAGAATAGAGACTTTCAGGTATGAAATCACCGGATAAACCGGGGGTTAAACGCACTAATACGCCTCTTTCCTCAAGGAATAATATGCAACCCAGAATAGATCATCTTGTTATCAGCGCTGACAGCCTCTCCCAAGGTGTAGATTGGGTTATAAACACTCATGACATTGATGGATTAATCAGGCAAGCAATATTTTCACTTGGAGAATCTATTTTAATCAATAGGGGAATTTTAAGTTGGAATTTTGGACTTCCTAAAGATGGAAGGCTGTTAGCTGGAGGACTCTTACCCTACGCGATTGAGTGGCATTCAGACAAGCATCCATCAGAAAATATGACAGACTTGGGATGTAGCCTTGCGTTTCAGCAAGATTACCGGGCAGTAACCGGGTAATGAATTTTCACCCACTGATCTTTGACAGATATTAACCCTTGTTCTGATAGCCATTTATTGATCATGCCGGATTGTGTTGCCATGGTTCTGGCAAGATGCCACGGTCCCCTGCGACTAATCCCTGATCAGCAATTACTTGTGGTTGAAATCAATAATTATGCCTACCTTGTTCCATTTCTCAAAGATGAAAATGGCAAATTTTAAAAACTATAATTCCAAGTCGTAAGGCCACTCGAGAATATTTAGGAGGAAAGAATGAATAAAATCAAACTCGATAAAGATGAACAAGAAATTCTGGAATCCTTTGAACGAGGTGAATGGAAATCAGTGAAAAATGTTAAAGAAGAAATACTAAAGCATCAACAGTATGCACGTAACACTTTGAAAAAAGATAAAAGGGTTAATATCAGATGTATTGTGACTGCTGCCCGACCAGGCCGCCATATGCAAATCCCCACCTGGTAATTTTAAAACCAGGCAGGTTTACCTAATCTTCCCAGAATTTATCAGGATTTCCCTTGCTGCCATATCCAAAAAAATCATCGCCCTTGAGAAATAATCTGTTCAGCAAAGGAGTGTTCTTGATCCCCCAGCGCACCCCGTCATGCAACAGCCCCGGGGGTTTATTAAAGGGGCAGGTCCTAATGCAGTTTGAGCAGTCGCAACCGTTACGGGCCCAATACTGAAGGCAGGTCTCGGCATTGATGTGCCAGGTGTTAACACCCTTGCGATTTGAAATATTGTGCGGCTCAGCAGATGGAGGGCCAAACATGATGCTCTGGCTCGGGCATTTTTTGGCACACTTTTCACAGATCATGCAGAAATCCTTGACACCAAATTCAATTGGTTTGTCCGGCAAAAGTGGCAGGTTGGTAAAAACCTTTGCCAGGCGAACCCTTGGGCCGTATCCAGGTGTTATCAAAAGCCCATTTCTGGCAATTTCCCCCAGACCCGCATCAATGGCAATGGGAATGCTGCAGGCCGTATCATTGCCACAGGGGATTGCATCAAACCCCAGTCCCCGGATAAATTGTGCCAGAAGACCCGTTGTAAAAACCATCCGGGAATAGCCAGTTCCTGTTGCGGCTGATGCAGGAAGCGCAGGAGAACAATTTATTCCCTCGTAATCCATCTCAACGGCAATGACAACAGCATATTTAAAGTCTACAGGGATATGGATTTCCCCTTCTTTACCGCCTTCAGGTGTCATGTTATAGGATCTCGAATAGATCCAGCGGCGATCCAGCTCGCACACCCCCACCATTGCAGCACCAAACAGCCGTGCCGCTTTTTTTACCCGGCGACTTGTCAGTCCTGTATCTTCAACATTAATTTTAAGCCCTTCAGGTACATTGGGATATGAAAATCGGCCGTCCCAATCCCAGGCGTAAAAGCCCATGCGCCCTCCCCGAATCCCCAGGCCATACTCATTTTCCAGACGCCAGGCCGCATTGACCAGGGCCTGATCCGTCAGCGTGTATCCAGGCTTGTCCCTGGGTGGAACCGTGGCAAAATAAAATTGCTCTTGCAAGAACGCCATCTGCGGATCCCAGAAAGGGCGCTTGAACATCTCGTTTCGTTGATCAAAAGGCAATATATCGCCGGTTACATAACGTTGTGCTCCATCTTTCACATAAGAAATTAAACCCAGATCCATTAATATTTCCTTTTCACAATGCAAATCATTGTCTTGGCCATTTGGTTTTGACAGGCATTTTTACAACCATCTCAAAATCATGTCAGTTTCAGTCCTGCTTTTTTAACTGCCACAAAGGTGTCACACATCAGGTTCTCCTTTTGCTCACAAAACCTTATCTTTTAACCGTACCCTATCTTTTAATTGCGCCGGGTAGGATAAATTCATATCTTTTCCTCAACAGATGGACAGTGATAAACCGCTCTGTTTTTCTAAGAGCAGAAAACAGGGCCCAAATCATTTTATCTTCCTTTCTCAAAATCCTGCCTTGAGGACATATTATGGAATTTTACAAACCGTTTTATCCAGTCACAGTAAGATCGCTCCGTATGGATGGAATAATGTTTCAGCCGCATGACATCCCTGACTTCATCAAGTAAGCGCTTATTTTTTGAACTTGACATTTTCTTTCTCCCTATGATAGAGAATTATTTATAAAAACTTTACCTGATAATAGCCTTTTTTTCAACTTATCAGAGAAAATTGGCCTGATAATAAATGGTTATGCCCTAAAATCCACCTTCGTATTGCAGAATACAAAAAAAATATGTGCTATAAGGTTGAATCGTTAAAGAGAGGACATGATGCAAACATCACTACCATTAAATGAAATGACCACCACTGAAAAACTCGTTGTGATCAATCAAATCTGGGATAATCTTATGCGTAATCCCAATGATGTCCCATCTCCAGAGTGGCACAGAGAAGTATTATCAGCCCGTGCTGAACGTGTAAAAAGTGGTGAGGCCCAATTTAAAGACTTTGAATCTGTTAAATCTGAATTACGTTCAGAGTTCAAATGAGAATTCGAATACTTGATGAAGCGCAATCTGATTTATGTGAAGGTGCCCAATTCTATGAGCAGCAAAGCGATGGTTTGGGCCTTTATTTTCTCGACACACTTTTCTCTGATATTGAATCCTTGATTCTATATGCAGGAGTCCATATTAAGATTGATGGGTATTTCAGATTATTATCAAAGAGTTTTCCCTTCGCAGTCTATTACTGTCTGGATGGTGATACTGTAAATATTTATGCCGTTTTAGACTGTCGAAAAAATCCAAATCGAACCATAGAGCAATTAAAACAACGGCGGGCATAACCTGTCATTTCACAGGACTGGCTAGCGGCAGCTTTTTTTGAAGTGTGCCGTTTTTATAAACTTTTATTATTTTTCACGTCTGTCGGTATTCTCCGCCAGTCTGTGAATTCTGCGTTATTTATCATTTTGACAAAAAGCACTTTCTGATGTACATTCAGATGCACACATAAGGAGGCATTACAATGAAAACTATTGCATTTACCGATTTTCGTAAAAGGGCATCAAGTTTCATAACCGAGGTGGAACATGGTGAAACGATTGTTCTTATACGTCGCGGGAAGCCTGTGGCCGAAGTTATTCCGTTTTCCGATCAATTCAGGACACCTTCATGGAAGCAACCGGGTATCCGTTTGCAAATTTCAGGAAGCGATCTATCCTCCGCTATCATTGAAGAGCGTGAGACTAACTGATGAGACTCTCTGTTGATTCATCATCCCTTGCCAAAAGGTATGTCCAGGAAGATGGCAGCGAAGAAATGGACAGTTTGTTGCATCATGCATCGGAGTTAGCTCTCTGTATTATTTTAGTACCCGAAATCATTTCTGCGCTTAACCGGCGACAGCGAGAACAAGTTTTAACACTTATGGACTATCGGATGGCAAAGCGGCAATTGCTGGATGATGTCCGTGACGCTACTGTTCTTCAGGTCACTCCAGCGGTGATCTCACATTCACTAAATCTGCTGGAAAAAAATGTATTGCGAGCAATGGATGCTATACATGTTGCTTGTGCTTTGGAGTGGCAGGCAGATCTATTTGTCACCTCTGACAGAAGACAATTTGAAGCGGCCAAAAACGCAGGACTTCAAACCGAATACATCGGCTAACCAGACGCTTGAGATGGACCGGGCAAAGCCGTGCCGCTTTTGAAAAGCAGTATTTGATCGATAGTTTTTACCTTTATCACAGTTTTCGGTTATCGTTACCCAGCCGGTCAGCTCTACGTTAAATCTGTAGGGAAAGGCCGAAAAACCTAAAAACAGCACATATATACGACACATAATATATAGGTCAAAAATGCCGACACCACAAGATAAGCTCGCAGAATCTCTCGCTGTTCTAAAAAAACTTCAGGACAAAGGCATTATTGCAATTCATACAAAAAACATGACACGGACTCACCGGGAACGTCTTATCAAAACTGGGTTCATCAAAAAAGTGATGAAAGACTGGAGGGTGCCGGTCAAATAAATAAGAATACAGCTATTGTAAAAAATCATGACTCAACCGACAAGTAAAATTCCCATTTCTTCAATTATCCTTGATGAGGATATTTATCCGAGAAAGGGAATTGATCCTCTGCTGTATGCTGCAAAAAAAGCCATCGGCCCGAGACAATTGAGTGAAGATGAGGCAAGGGATACTGCCCGGCGGGAATATACGGGGAACTCAAGTCTCAGCTCTGCGGATATTGGAAAGGCTATTGGCCGGGCTAGACGAACAGTGGATTCCTACATAGCTGATCTTCGCGCTGTGAACCAGATGGGACTGGATATCAAGATATTCCGCATGAACCGCCTTGGCATCCCCCAGGACAGGATAGCAAAGAGATTGGGGTTAGATCAAAAGACAATTCATAACCATTTAGGAGAAATGCCGGCACTGGCATTTCTCCTAAATAGCGATTTATCCCGAGACTTTACTATTGCCCAAGTGGCGCAAAAGCACGGCTGGACTGATCCAATGGTCTGGTCTTTGGCCCTAACGTTAGAAAATAATCTCCGGTTAAAAATATACGTTTGCCTGATTTGAATATAAGGAAATAAAATAATGGCAAATATAGTTACTGAGGCCGCTGATTATTGATGATAAGCCCACCAGGATTCATCCCAGTGTCAAAACCCGCTATCCGGCCGACAGCAGCTACCGCGCGCCGGGGCTAAAAAAACTCGTTAATCAATCAGGCTGGAGCAACATAGAGGTGGGGTTAAATTTCTGCAAGCAATACTATATGGAAAAATTTTCAGCTTATTTTCCGAAACAAGTTGCATAAGGAAAAAAAATGAATTATATTTCCGCATAAGAATATTAACGGAAAATAGATTGGTGAAATAATGAATTTCAGCAAATTTAAAGCAGGAATTTATACACAACAATATCAATATAAAAGTTTTTCTCCGGAAAAAATTAATACGACATGGATTTGGGACGACCCGGTTTTGAATATTTTGCTGGAAAAGGCAACACGAAAACTGGGTGAATTAAATGCCTTTACACTTATCGTGCCCAATATAGATCTCTTTATTCAAATGCATATTATCAAAGAAGCCAATAATTCCAATAAAATTGAAGGTACTCAAACAAATATAGACGAGGCACTGCTTCCGGAAGAGGATATTGCACTTGAAAAGCGAGATGATTGGCAGGAAGTCCAAAATTATATTAATGCAATGCGCTACGCTATTAATAGACTTGAAACCTTGCCCATTTCGAATCGTTTATTAAACGAAACACACGAAATTTTAATGAGGGGCGTGAGAGGTGAGGATAAATCACCGGGAAGTTTTAGAACAAGCCAAAATTGGATTGGTGGTTCCAATTTATCCGACGCGGTTTATATACCTCCACATCACACAGAGATTCCAGGCTTGATGGGTGACCTTGAATTATTTTTACATAACGATGTCATAAATGTACCTCATTTGATCAAAATAGCGATCGCTCATTATCAGTTTGAGACGATACATCCATACTTAGATGGAAATGGGAGAGTCGGGCGATTATTGATTACCCTTTATCTGGTTGGTTTTTCACTCTTGAAAAAGCCGTCATTATATCTTTCCAGTTTTTTTGAAAAACATAGAAGTTCTTATTACGATGCTTTATCAAGAGTCAGGATGGCAAATGACATTTCGCACTGGGTAAAATTTTTTTTAAATGCAATTATCGACACCGCAGATGATGGTAAAAAGACTTTTCTTTTAATTTTGGAACTAAAAAAAGAAACGGATAGTTTTATTATTAGCCTTGGAGGCAGGGCCGAGAATGCAAATAAAATTTTAGAACTTTTTTACCAAAAACCTGCATTAAATGTAAAAGAAATTGAAAAATCCCTGTCAATGCATCAAAGAACAATTAGAAATGTATTGAATACTTTGGAAAAGAAAAATTTTATTATTGAATATACCGGCAATAAGAGAAATAAAAAATACATTTTCCAGCGGTATCTCAAACTGTTTTACTAATACATTGTTTTGTTGCCGGTAGACCAGTGCTAAATCGCCTGGTCTACTCCGGCGATCTTTATGACTTTAATTTTTCAGAACCTTTTAACCCCAGAATTTATCCGCACCTGTTCTGCTGTTTTTGAATATATTTTTTTTGCATGAAAGCATCCGCATGATTCATTTCTAAAGCATACTGCTTATTTTTTTCGGGATTGTTGGCCCTAACCATGATTCCAAAAAATTTTAAAAACAAATTTCATGGGAATATTACAACAACTGACGAGCTGTGACTTTTTTAGCCAATTCGCGTGAAGGCCTGTCAAATCAAATACCCTCTAAATACGTTATATAATTGTTGTTCAAAAAATTAGCTGTCGGTAAAGTGGACGTTTCTGAATCCCTTATTTTCAAGAAGTAAATTTATTGGAGTTATAAATAAATATTTTTCAAGCTTGACATTTGAAAATTGTCTATTGTATACAATATCCGTACATAAAAAAAGGAAATGGCTGCAATTATTCAACAGGCGGATGAAAAACTTTGTTAAGAGGTACTTTGAATTTGAAAAGAAAAATTTTTGTAAGCATGCTTGACAAATTCATAGGACAAATTGTATACAATAGACAATTTTTTTATTTTATTGAACAAAAATAAATTGTAACGCATTATCGGGAGAAATATGAAAGTCGAGTCCTTGACCGACATGGCAAAACGCTATCTGGAAAAATGGATCGTTACGGAAAGTTTAAAGCCTGGGCAACAGATAAAGGAAGATGAAATTGCCTCTAAGCTGGAGATAAGCAGGCCCCCGGTTCGGGAAGCATTTAAAGCCCTTGAAAGTGAGGGCCTGGTCATCAGAAAGCCCAGAAGGGGAATTTTTGTCGTTGAAATGAGCAAGGATGATGTTATTGAAGTCTATATGCTGAAAGCCAATCTTTATGCAATGGCCACCGAGCTTGCACTGGAGCACATTACAGGTGAGCAGCTTGAAGAGCTTTGTGACCTGGTTCAAAAAATGGAGGATTGCATACATGTCGAGGGTTCAGATATTCTTAACTACCAGAAATTTCATCGCAAGTTTCATATCCGGATTATGGATATTGCCGGAAACCGGCGCCTTGAGATAGTGGCTTCCAATCTTCATAAACAGATTCAAAAATTCAGTTACCAGACATTACATGATAAAAACCACCTGACAAAATCTTTGAAATACCATAAGAAAATTGTTGAAAAAATTTTGGAAAGGGATACAAAAAATGCCTGCAAAATCATGAAAGAGCATGTGCTTGATGCCATGAATTTTTTGATAAAGATGCCGGGCCTTTTTGATTCGACCCTTACAAAAGCATAAAGAGTTAGTCTATTTCATTGTTTTGATAAAGAAGAGGTATTAGATAATAATAGAAAGGATATTTAAATGGCAGTTTTAAAAGAAGTACAACAAAATTATGGCAAGTTAAAGCAATACATTAATGGTGAGTGGGCTGAATCCCGGTCAAATCAGATTTATGAGAGCGTGAACCCGACTACAGGTGAAGTTATTGCAACATTTCCCTCGGCGACGGATGATGAAGTGGACCAAGCAATAGAGTCTGCCCATGCAGCCATGAAAACATGGGGTGCTGTTCCGCTCAGAGACAAGGCAAAGTATCTTTTTGATTTAAGGCAGAAGTTTGTGGAAAAAGCGGACCGGCTTTGCAGAATACTTGTCCAGGATCATGGCCGCACAATTGGTGAAGCCCGAGGAACGTTGAGCCGATGCATCGAAAATATCGAATCCGCCTCTTCAGCCCTTCTTCTTTTGACCAAGGGAGAATATGTCAATGACCTTGCCCGAGGCTTGGACCAGACCATGTTTTGGGAGCCCAGGGGCGTTTTTCTTATTATTACCCCCAACAATATCCCCATGCACGCCTGGTCCTCCTATGTCCCCTATGCCTTTGCCAGCGGATGTCCTGTCATTGTAAGCCCCAGTAAAGATGTGCCCCTCAGCACCCAGGCTATATTTGAGGTGGTACAGGAAGTGAAGGGCTTTCCTAAAGGGCTCATGAATCTTGTATATGGCGGCCGTAACGTCAATGATAAGATTTTGAGTCATCCCCATGTAAAGGGTGTGGGGTTTATTGGTTCAACCGGCGTGGGAAGACAACTTTTTGCCCGGGCTGGAGAGCTTGGAAAAGAAGCTTCAATTAATGGTAATGGTAAAAATCATGTGGTTTTAACCCAGGATATGGATATTAATATAGCTGTGAACGGACTTTTACGTGGCTGCTATGGTATGGCCGGACAACGATGTCTGGGTGCTGATAACCTGCTTGTTATGGATGATGTTTATGACGAGCTTAAAGAGGCCTTTGTTTCTGCGGCGGCAGTCATGAAAATGGGATATGGCCTTGATGAAAGCACGGAACTGGGCCCTCTGGTTTCTAAAAAGGGGCAGCAAAAAGTCATTGATTTCATAGACAGGGGAATAGCCGATGGTGCAAAGCTGCTTTTGGATGGCAGAACTGCCAAGGTTAAAGGCTTTGAAGGCGGTTTTTTTGTCGGTCCAACCGTGTTTGAAAATGTTGATCCGGATATGTTCATTGCCAGGCAGGAATCTTTTGGCCCTGTGGCCAACCTCATAAGGGTTAAGGACATTGACGAGGCCCTGGATCTTATCAACAACAAAGATGATTATGGTCATTCAGCATGTCTGTTTACCCAGAACGGGGCCATGGCCCGTAAATTTACAAAAAAGGCGGATGTGGGTAATATCGGCATTAATGTCCCTGTTCCCCAGCCCTATGCCTTCTTTCCCCTGGGATCAAAAAATGAGTCTGCCCAGGGAACAGCAAAAACCAGAATTGATTCCATGCGGCTTTTTCTGGATCAAAAAACTGTAACTGAACGATGGGTTTAAGTATTATTGTCTGATAAATCAAAAATTACTGTGCATGTATATCAAACATGGCAATGGTAAAAAGGAGAAAAAATTATGAAAAACCGAAGTCTAATTAGTGTCTTTTGTTCTATCATTTTGGGATTATTTGCACTGACAACCGTTCTGGTGATTTCAGAGGCAAAATGCTATGCTGATTTTCCACAAAAAAGGATAACCTTGATCGTTCCCTGGTCGCCGGGCGGTTCCGGTGATATGACATGCCGTATCCTGGCTGCCCAGATGGAAAAAGATCTGGGGAAACCCGTTGTAGTGAAGAATATGCCGGGTGCCGGGTCCATGGTGGGTGCAACAGCTCTTGCGGATTCAAAGCCGGATGGATATACGTTAGGGTTTCTCGGTATCAGTGCCGCTATCGCGCAGTACACCTCCGTATCCCCTGTGATGATGAATAAATATAAAGCTGTATCCGGTGTTATCAACCCATCCCTGTTTTTGCTGACCAGTACCCAAACGCCATGGAAAACCCTTCCTGAGTTTGTTGCATTTGCCAAGGGAAATCCCGGTAAAATAAAAAATGGGAACGCAGGGGCCGGGGTTATTGATCATCTTTATTCATCTGAATTTGCCAAGGTGGCCAAAGTTCAGTTTACGCAAGTCCCTTATAAGGGATGGGGACCTTCTCTTGCGGCCCTGGCAGGAGGCCATATTGATTCTATGTTCGTGGCTATAGGACCGGCTAAATCTATGATCGCCGCCGGCAAGATCCGGCCTGTTGCCATTGCTGCCGAAGAAAGGCATCCTTCCTATCC